>Ga0209092_10003951_pt1 | contig 12592 bp, 8 predicted proteins | sample FraStrMetagenome_FD_187446 | JGI IMG/M metagenome (GOLD analysis project Ga0209092, IMG submission 187446) | Marine eukaryotic phytoplankton communities from Arctic Ocean - Fram Strait ARC3M Metagenome (SPAdes) (version 2) | ecosystem: Environmental > Aquatic > Marine > Oceanic | place: Fram... | reverse complement strand
CAGCTCCGAGATTTCCCCAGTATTTGTTAGGGTTATTGATGGATTCGGAGTGTGCTAGTTGATACTTTTCAAAGTTTGTGGTGGTGAGAGGGTCGTACACCGGTTCAATAATGTTTTCATTACTTGTCGATTCTTGAAGCATAGTTTTGAAAGGAGTTCTATTGAATGTTTGTGATGATTTTTTGTCGATTCTGGAGTTTTGAACACGGGGAATAAAGGATAGAGAAAAGCTATTCGTCACAGACGGCAGAAAGAAAGATATTATCAGATTATACAGAGCTAACTTTGGATATTGCACCATTTTATAACCTGATTTTGTTTTACAAATATGCAATGGAAGATATATGTATGATGTTGATGTTTGTCAACTTAATTTGAATAATTTGTAATGTTTACTTAAAAAGAAAATATTTCATGGAGCTTAAACACTTCAGGCCTATAACACTGTTCTCTTTCGTAAACATCAGTCCACTTATAAAATCCTACAGGATTATTTCTTTGACGTCTTTGGATTCCTTTTTCATTGGAACAAGAACATGTTCAAGTTGAGAAAATCTTGTCTCCCGGACTGAAACGCGGGCTGACCCGCCTAAGATATAAAAATGAAATGTATGGTTAAAAATAATTTAGGTTTTTGTTATTTAGTTAGTTATCTTACACATGTACGAAAGAAATGGAGTGAATTCAATTACAAAAATCTTCATGACGGAAATGACACCACATGTAAATAATATTTAGCAATGTTTGGTTACATAACGCATTTTGAAATGAATATTTAAGTCCGATAGGATTCATTTTGTTTGAAATTTGCACTCCAAAGACCATGGCGATTGATGGTAAGTCTCAGACCGCGCCGTTACTTCGTTCTTTGTGTTAAAAATAGAATATTTGAAATTTCATTATACTGAAATGATGAAGAAAAGAGATTCAACGATTGTCACAAAGAAGAATCATTGGTTTTCCTTTTATTGGATTGTTGCAAGTTTCACGTTAAGTGTCATGTATTAGCTCATCTCAACTAAGTACAATCATTTTAGTTGTTTTTATTGCATTCAGAAGTATATTGTACATGCATAATAGCTTCATTTGTTGGGGTGTAAAATGGAGTAAACTATTGTTCACAACTTTATGAATTGCGTCTTGCTGTATCTCATACAAATATTTCAATTTTTTTCATACAAAAGAGTTTGGCCGTGAAGTACCCGGAGGGCCAGACTCACCACATCGCACCGATGATGTAGATGACGATGATTATCGCTATCAACGGCGAGATAGAACGACTGCTTATGAAGATGACGATAAACACATGATGGATTCTGGTAGACGCAACCGTAGCCCTAACCGAGGCCGTAGTCATAGTGCAGATTACGATATTGACAAAAACAATACCATTCGACATCGCAGTGGCAGTGGTACTGGTATTCATGACGGAAGAAGTGATTCACCCTCGTCTAATCGCTATGGTAATAGTTATCGTCATAGAAATAATCCGAGTTCGCCTATCATGCGAAGAAGTAGAAGTGCATCTAGAGGAGATAGACGTTCACATTCTGAAGATTGGGGGCGTAGCGGTTTTCATCGTGGGGGTGATAGAAGTCATCGTAATAGGTATCGCTATCCTGTTGATGCTTATATGGATCAACCTCTGCTTTGTGAGAATATGTGGAATGATATTTTTCTTAATAAAAAGAAGCATGAAAATGATGATGGACCACTTCGGCCTGGTGAGATGAATTCGTCTGCAATGGATAAAGAAGAAAATGAAATCATAGAAGCTAAAGATATAGAACTGCAAAATGCTGCTAGTGATACGAATCGAAATGAAAACTCAAACTCAGAACCTAAGGACACAGAAGAAGAGGATATGATGGATGTTGAAAAACCGGAAAAATTAACAGAAGAAACTTATGAAAAATACAAAAATGAATACTGCTTAGATTATATTCGAAGCTTCTTTAATTCCCATTTAGACGATGAGTGGTTTAAGCAACAATATTCCCCTCTTCATCGAAAAAACTTTGCCGCTCAAATGCGAAATCGAGCTCATGCAGAAGCCAACTCTATCAAAGAAGAAATTACAAAACATGGAGATGAGAACAATCCTAACGGAGCAGAATTGTTTGTACAAGATGCAAAATTAGGTATTGGAAAGAAACCAACAGGTACAGGGGCGAATAACACGAAAAAACGAAAGAAAAGGAGCTACTCTGGTGCTGATGGAGATGAAACAAATGACATTTCTATGGAAAACAATATTTTATTTCGAAACCCTGTTCCTTCATCTCACATTTTGACTGGGCATGCACACTGTGCTCTAGAAATAAGTGATGTACCTCCATATGTTACAGATGCACAACTTTCGCATGCAGTTGCTGAGCACTCTTCAAGTCCTCCCTTAAGATTATGTTCTACCACTGTAGGTTTTAGTGGATCAGGTGATAGTAGGACTTCTCAAAAACATTGTAACTCTCTGCTAAGGACGGTTTGGGCTATCTTTGTGACTGAAGAAGCAAAGGTAAGTTTGTGAGAAAATCAGAACCGGCAGTGCTTTATACAGTATTGATAATAATATACCGTTTGAAAATTAATTTTATGTCAATGTCTAATATATGAATTGTAAAGGAAGAAATGGTGGAAAATTTGACAAAAGCCAATTTTGAAGCAAATCGAATTTCGGACCGAAATAGAAGTATGGATGTTGATATTATTCCCTCCATTGATGCATCTAAAAGTCACAAAACTCTTGAACTTGACATCGATTGCACTGACGCATTTGGAAGAAGAGAGATTGATATTGATGGTCATGGTGGAGCACCCACGGCAGTGCCAATTGATCCCGATGATATAGAACATGCTAATGGAACCAAGGATAAAACGACAGCAATTCCAAAGATTCCACTACGAAAAGTAACAGTATACGTGCAAACAGATTCGCAACCTGATAGACAAAACATATCCGTGCTTTCAGCTGCACTTTCGAGCAGAGAGCGCATTCCTCGTGATAAAGCAGCTGCCTTGATGATTGCAAGAGCTCTTGATTCGTCTAACTCCATACCATCTGGTGTGCAACTTGATAATATTGTAGAGATTTTGTTTCCAAATGGAGGACACGAAAATGAGAATGTTGAGGAAGACCTGTTGGATGTCGCTATCGCTTACTTGAGAAGGGTACATTTGTTTTCATTTTACAATGGCTCATCTTCTCATAGCGAAGGAGATGTATTATCAGGACATTATCCAGCTGGGACGATTTATTTAAGGCTCAGGGATGCAGATAATATATTACAGAAAGCAAAAGATGAAGCAGTAGAAAGAGATTCAAACTTGAATGTCAACGAAAATGAAGGAGTTGATGAAAAACCTGCTCCTGTAACTGATTTGCTAGTGCAGCGCTTGGATGATTCCATCGCCAAGGCATTAGACGAAAGCATGGGTAAAATTGAGAGGGCTCACGTGTTGGTCAATGAAAAGGTTGACACTGAGGCGCTTCAAATTGAAAAAGAAGAAACTGATTTTGAACAAAAATGGTTGGACAATCATGGTCTGGTGGATACAGATGGCCGAGCCAGATGTTCATTTCACTTCTGTAGAAAATTATTTAAGGTTGGTTCTTTTTGTGTTTAGTTGTCATTTTCTGGCGATCAGTATTCCTCATATTTCAATAAATTTTTTTGTAGAACAAAAAATTCTTATTCAAGCATCTTATGAAAAAGCATCCAGAATACCTAGCTGGCGAGAAAGCAAAAATTCATGACTCCTACATGATGAAGACCTGGGAGGAAGAAGAGATACGTCCATTACCTCAAGTTGTCTTCAATTGTGGTGAACGTTTTGGTTTTGTTACAGCCTCTGTTTTTGGAATATGTCCTACGGTTACAGATCCATATCCTGCGCTATTTAGAATTGATGAAGAAAAGCGAGCTATACGTGAAAAGGTAGAAAGAGAGCGCCGAGAAAGATATCAACAAAGAAATCATTCTCAATATGAAGGGCCTTACGGTCCGAGTAATAGAGCTAATAATGGAAATAGCCAATCTCAAGGTAATACTGGTGGATTTGTTGACGTAGATGATATGAAGGATAATAAAGTTGAACTTTCCTTCGACAACATTGCTATTCCTCTTCCACCTCCAAAGAAGAAAAAGAAGAAAAAAAAGAAAATTCTTTAACTATAAATATTTTTGTAATAAAATTGCAAACTTTTTTTTGTTTTCAAGTTTGAATGATTACATACCAAAAATTACCGTCATTTTTTCAAAGCAAATGAAGATCATCAATAATGCTAACAATTTGGTGAGTCCAAAGAATATTGAGCATTTATGCAGTACCAAAGTATGAAATGACCTCTTTGCATGCAGTATGAAAGAATTGAAATAATAATGTAAGCGCATAAATGGATCAAATAGAATTTGAAATCTGGAGTTCCTTTGATATAACAGATTAATTGTTTGTTTCAATATACCTTGCTTAGAAAAATATTGTGGCTCCAATAAATGTTATTAATTAAACCTGAGATTTTTCTCCTTTAGTTTAGACAGTTTGCTTAACCTTTAACTCATCACGTTTTTTTAATTGTTTTAGACTATACTAATTCGAATAGCGAATTAATGAAGCTCTTACATGGAGATTGAGAAATTTAGTGTTTTTTTACTACGCCCGCCGCAAGCTTGTAATATTTATGATGTCATTTCATCTTTCAATATTTAGAATGCTTTGTAGTACAAAGAAAAAAAAACATTTGTAGGTCTTTTTAAAGGTATTCTTTTATATCATTTACAGTATTAGCATTCTTGCCTTTACATCATACGTCTGATCCTCTTCAATCAAAATCCCCGAACCAGTAACATTTTGCAGAGTGTGTTCCTCCCACCTTAAATTCGGATAGTCATCTTTTAGTAAGTTCACAAAGTTTGTACCATGAAATTTTTGAGAATCGGTAACAATTAGTTGTGGCTGTGGCTTTGGTTGTTGTAGTACTTCGCGGCATCTTCTTGCAACTTGATGAGCTAGTTGCTCGTTATATAAAATATCAGCTGCGACAATAACATCGCATTTTGGTAGTGGGGTTGATGAAAATATATCAAATTCTTCAGACAGATCAATTCGTGAAAATTAAATTAGAAACTGTTTGTTTACTTGATGATAAAGACAAATTATTTTCAGCATTGAGCGTACCTGTTGTTTCAATAACATTATCTAGACCCATCTTCTCAGCACCAAAATCTAATAATCGGATAGTGAAACGATTGATATCAGTAGCAATAACTTTTTTCGCACCCAACAAAGCTGCAGCTTGAGCCTCAACACCAGTGCCTGCTCCCAATATTAAGACAGTTTTGCCTTTCACATCTAGTTTTTGCATTTGCTGAGATGCTAGAATAGAACCAGGCCACATGACTACTCCAAAGGGATCTGGAGAAACTCCCTGTTTTCGAGCTGGAGATTCAGCCATCCAATTTTGAACTAAATCTGCAGGTTTTTCCATTTCCCAAATAATGCTACTTAAGTCCTTTGGCTCGATTGATGCTGATACTGCATGTTTAATTCCAAGCGGTACTTTTCGAGATATGATGGGGATTTTTTTTATTTTTGCTCTTTCTCTTTCGTATTCAAAAGCACCAATAGATGTTGATTGAGACTCGGTAGTAACTGGACTTGCTGTGGCATCTTGCGAAGCTGAACTTTCCACCACGTTGACAATATCTTTACCAGACTTTTTTTTAATTTCTTTGAATGATGTGTTGAGCTGCCCTTCGTCGTCTACCTCCATGCCATATACTAACTGATTATCAAATTTTGGTGTGAATGCGAGATCATCATCAGAGATAGCCTTGTATCTGTGTATTGATTTGAAAACATTATTTTGATATCGCAAGGTTAGTAATGGTACCAGACAAGGAACGTTGAATGCGCGAACAAAATTGGGCAAAAAAGAAATGAAAGAGATCATAGCTGTGATACTCCACATTTCCCGAACAGGACTTGTCCCCATTTTTTGCTGCTCGGCTAAATGAAGATAATAAAGTGATACGTACACCGTAGGAATTGTGAAGAATCATTTTTTCATAACCTCATCTTCGACATAGCAGACCCTATCATTTCTTTCTCTACAATTTTAGAGGTAATGAATGCGTTCTTAATAATTGCATGCAATGGAAGGCATTTAATTTTAAATATAGAGAAAAACTGTTAAATTAATTTATCTATAGTTGACTTCTGATCATTCTTAACATAACAACGATGTCTTTTTTTTCCAACATGAGAACATCACTAGAAGTTGCTCCAGATTTCATCATTTTCATTCCCTTTATGTCACAAACGATACAAAAAAAATCAATAAATAAGAGTAGATAGAAATGAAACGAATTTTGCTGAAATCATACTCACCAGACTCAATCCAACGTATTTTTCCAGTAAGTTTCCAAGTAATTCCATATTTAAGAATGGATACTTTCTTTGTCTCACTGAAGCATTTGATGGCTGTACTAAATTGAAAAGATCTCTATCTAATAATGCTGAGGTTAAAGATTTAAGTTCGTTGAAACAATGCTCCAACTGTGGTACGCCTGTCGACTTAGCAAATTGCTGTAATTCATTAACATCCAATTCCAAGTTTTTGATACCCATGGCATCAATTCTACTGATTGGGGGGGCGCCTCTTCCACCTTTTCTTATCCATTCCTCCTTTGTTTCTGCTTTGTCGGTTAGCAAGTGAATTAATCTCTCTGCTATTTGTCCACAGCACGAAAAATGAAGACCAGCTTTTGAACCTTCATCTAATTGTGCAAGTTGATCGAATGTTGAACGCATAAACTCGATCAAGCTCTCTGCGTATGCATTAGGAACGCTTCGCTCAATTTTTGTAACCCATTGAAAGTTATCGAGTGAAAAGTTTATCAAGCTATCAATTTTCGTTTTGCAGGTTTCATCTAGAATACCGTATAAATTTCCAATTTCCTGATCGCATTTTTCAGTGGCCCCAGACAATGTTGAATCTGCATATTGAAATGTGTCTTCTACTTGTTCAGCGCGAATCATCCCAACATGACACATCCCCCTCATAAGAGTTCCAAACAAACGAGGTAGGGCCGTTTGGATAGCTGAGATGTTCAAAGACAATTGCACAGCTTGCTTCACCGTAATATCCTGTTTCATTTTGATATTTTCTAGATTGCTCTGGAATATGGTCTCTTTCACGCTAACAATTGTGACACGAATAAGTTCCTCAGCACAATCTAGCACGTATCCAGCTATGCCGCCACCTTTTTTCGAAGCAAATACTTGGCCCAATTCTTGCTGAGACAATGCAAATGCAGCAAAGGCAATCGCCCTTGCATGAATAGATCGGAGGATCGGAGGTACTCCATATGAAAACGAACAAAACGAGTCATTTCCATGTGAACTATGCATTCTCATATCAAGGTCCATTTCATCGAGTTGCTCTCTTCTATTATTGGAACTAGTAACCAGATCATCTAAACCAAATGGAAAGTTAATGACTTCTTCTGGAGGGATGCCACCGTTAGATTTACTGGATTTTGTTTTTGTCATCATATATCTATTTTTAATTTGCTTGCGCATAGGCTCTAATCGAATATCTTCCAATGCAATTTTTTTCGTAGCCTTCAGCTGTTCTTCTTGAGCTACCTTCAATGCAGTCATTATGATGTCCACATCCATAGCAAGTAATTCTTTGTCACTCTTACGAGTTGCACTGCTGGGGTGTACAATCTTTAGAGCCGATCGAAAAGCTGCCATAAGACAAGATCCTCTAGTCAGTTCTGCAAGTGTTGCTGCTACAGCTCGTTCTCGTAATATTTTACCTAATTCTGCAATTAGTGATCTTTCATGTTTTGCAGATGACTCTAAGAATTGGTAGACAAACGATGACTTAGTGGTAGATGCAGCTGTATTGGCAGTATTGATGCTTGGTTTTGCAGTAAGAGAGGATAAATTTGTACCAAGGCTCAAGTTGGAATTAGAATTTGTCCTTATCATACCATTATTGCCTGGACTTGTAATGCTACTATTGGTGCTTTGAATTGCATTGCTAGATTCTGTAGCACTTATGCTCTGTGAATCTTCTTCCTCTTCAAACGCTTCTATTTCAAGAGCTGCTTCCACAGCGCTGAAACCTACAACACTTGCGCATAAATGGGGAAGGCTTTTAGCGAAGAAAACACGATGTGTGCCAAGACTTACATTGTCCCCGGTAAGTGAAGAGAGCGCGGATCGATATTCAGAGTTATTATCATCGGAACTGATTTTCATATCTCCATACCTATTTTGTTCATAGTAAGTTCTGAATTCATCGAGACGACCTAAAAGACCAAATCCAGATTCAGCAAGACGAACAGGATGGACTGATTCTGGAATAGCGGCTAATTTCTCTGCATCATCATTTCTTTACCCAAGCAAAATGAAAACAATGAAAAAAACTGTGAAATGGATGAATAAATAAAAAATACTAAAATACGAAAATACTAAAAGAGACCTACCTTGAAGGTGCATCTTCAAACAATATTGCTGGAGTCAATGCTGTTGCCCATTGTGTGTGAGAAGAAGCTTTCTGAGACATGCCTGTACTCTTACTAAAACCCAAACTGGACGAAACTCCTCTCCGAATACTATTTTCGGATAATCTCGAATCCTTGGTAGAATTTTTCTTTTTCCATTCATCCTCAGTAAATATTTCCACACCGACAGTGGCACTTTCTTCCCAACATCTATACCAACCAAATGCAGTAGCAAATGCTTCCGCTCTACGAACCATTCCTAATGGTACAGCTTGTAAACGGTCCATGTCTACAGGACAGTCTCTTTCATACCAGTAACCTGATCTTGAAGCTTTGGCAACTCTCCCATTCACTGTATTACGATTACTATTGACTTGATTTCTGCCTGTTTGTTGTTTTCCAACACGTTTAATTAAATTATCTGCAGTTTTGGCCCTCCATTCATAACCCTGAACTTTTCCTCCCAAACCGAGACACCCAGGTCCTCCCATGGACATGCTGGAGGAGCATTTACGTAAGGCAGCCCCTCCAGCTTTGCTTCCGTTTCCTCCAGACCTAAGTGAGATGAACCAACGATTGAGGCCTCTTTTAGTTCCCATGAGAACCTCATTTTCAATTTTAGGTAACATTTCCATAGCTCTTTTACCAAAGGGGGTTTGTTCAAGTGCAGTGATGTGATGCATTTCTTGAAGTATTTTGTTGGCATTGTGATTGTTTTCATTATTATGATTATTTGTGTTTGTATTGATTGGATTTGCATTATTTGCATTTGTAGAGTTGTGCACGTGATGTTTGAGACTAGAATGATTCATTTGTTGTGTCAGATAAGTTCTTGCTTCATCGACTGCATCTAATGCTGCTCTGGGTCGACATAAGGCAGCTTGTCGTCGAGCCCGTTCTAATAATGAAGCCACTTTATGACATGCCAATACCATAGTTTGCATATTTTTTGCTTTTTGTTCTGCAATTTGAAACTCTTGTAATGTTTGACTCATTTGCATCATTTCTCTTCCAGTCTCAAGCTGTAAAATATGATTTTGTTCCTCAATCATTTGATGAATTTGGTGACATGGCTGTCCCACCATTTGAACTACTCTAGCTACACTATGAAGAAAGGTGTCTGAATGCTCATGACAAATTTGAGATATTTGAGAGGCTGACTGATGTGTAGCTGACAAAAGTTCTGAGTGAAATTGACGATCTATCCCTCTTTCAATCGCAGCTGAGACAGTCGATGCTAAAATAACTTCTTCATCAATTTTTTTATTCTTACTTTTGCTATTGGGAGTAATGCTATTGTGAGTGAGAGAAAATCGTGTGATATCATCGACTAATCGACGGACAGCTTCAGCTCGTTGTTGATTGGAGTTTTGATTCTGCGCTTGTGATTCATTATGACTGCTGCCGTTGTTGCTAAGATTAACTTTATTCGAATTGCCATTTGTGTTGCCACCCATACTGGAAAGATTGGTTTGAGAAGATACCTTAGGTGGGCCAGAAGCGGGACGTAGAATGGAGCTCGGTACAGAAGTTGCACTAGCCGACATTATGAAATTACTTATTTATTTCTAGATTTCTCTCTCTTTGGCGCCAATGACTCTCCGATAAATTTAGAACCTAATGAAAAGTGTCTGTTCGAGCAAATATGTATTAAATTGTAACGATTGGTGTTATGTAATTAATAAAGCATATGATTATATGATATTGCTGTCTTTTGTAATATAATATATACTAAAATCAAAAACGAGACTACAGCAGTTTGATTCTACAATAATTGCTACTGACAATGATACGGGGTCATTGCCTATTCAAATTTAAATTCCAGTAGGAACTGTACCAAATTTGTGTACGGTCAACGAGCAACTAAAAACTTGATTCTACGCGTATTTTTGCTTCACAACAGAATTTCTTTTTTTTCTACTTCATGCGGATGTTTCCTTTTCATGAATTCATATAGTTCTCCAACAATTCCTATGCTACCCTTTCTAAAGAATCGAATGAAGTTTGGTTATTTCCTATCCATAAAATAGATTAGGAATGCTAATATAAGTCGAGAAATAAATCTTTCATTACATTCACTTTCTAATGAAAATGAATTATTTGATTGTGATAAAAAACTTTGATATGTCCAGTCTTTTTGTCCACGTCTCAATTTCAAAACATGCAATGACAATGCGCCTATACCGTCGGAAAATGCATTTTCAAGTAAATTGATTAATCGAAAGAAAAAAGCCCAAGTTTGCAATTAATCAAATGATGACAATACTTCCAACCGATCTTCATCCATGAAATCAACTTGACTTCCTCCTTCAACTTGCTCATCTAATATTTGCAATTTGGGAATTTCCACTTGCAACAGAAATAAAGCCAATAAACATTCCGCACGATTCATTCGAAACAATGGATCTATTTGAATACGATCTGCGATTAGTTGAGTTTGATCATCACTATTTTCTGATTCTGCAAGTTCTTGCTGTAACAAACCAAAAGAATCCCATTCTCCATATTTTTGAACCCATCCAACACTAGTTACTTGCTTAATTAAAGCTTCCTCCATGGAAGAGAATCGTGTAATAACGCCAATAATACGTCCCGCAATTACTTGGCATTCCTCTTCCTTCAACAGCATAGCATCATTTGTGATATCGTTTTCTTCCATATCTTTCCTTGTTGCTGCTTGTCGTTTATCAATTGCTTCTGTTGCTATTTTCCCAGCTGACATAGCAACATCGAGGGGAGAGACATTATATTCATCGCTGGATTGTAAGAGGTCCGTTTTGGGCTCATGATCCGGAAGATTTAGTTGTGCCTTAGCGCGAAGAAGTAGACCTGCAGATATTGCATTAATACTTATTGGGTGAAGAGACGGGCGCTTTCCTCCTCGTAGAGGATCTCCTGTTGATTTAGTGGGTTTGTTGGATGATTCATACAACGCACTTTTCGAGCTTCTAGTATTTTCAACGTTATTGACGTATACAGACGATGATATCAGGCCGTTTCGGCAAGTTCCTACTAATGGAGAAAAAGATTGTACTGAGGAAATAATTGTAGCCAGTGTTATCTCGCTTATGATGAATATGAGAAGAGAGTGGTGACTAATCATCTTGAGAAGCTTGTCATGAATTGTGTCATCCCGCCATAAACTTAAACTTAATGCATGTAGAATTTCATAATGAAGTCTACGGAATTGCTACGAAAGTTCAAAATACTCCTTATTGATTAATGTTACATCCACTCAATCATTTTATGCTTTAAGAATTGTTTGCTATAATTCGAAATGAATATTGTGAAATGAAAATGATAAAATTGTTGGATCCATCTCTCTAACTTACAAATTTATTATAAGTTAGACAACAGAATCTATCCATGAAAACTAAAATGATATTCTTGGGTTTTGGTGAATGAAGGTATCCATGTACGTTTTTCAGACAATACAGATAAAATAAAACAGGTTAAGAACAAGATAGATTCATATGAAATACAAAACATGAGAAAGAGAAAATATCAAAAGAGAATATTTAATTATAATCCTCATGAAATTATACGCACGTGATAAGTCTGAATGCAGCTCACCAAAATATATTGGAAAGGTAGATGTGACGTTTTCTTAGTATGTTTCGTAAAGATTTTTGGTACAATTGCATTCATGATAATAATGCTGTAATGCTCTAAGCAATCAGTGGACAGCTCTGCAAGCAAAAATCAAAAATAAGTAATTGCACACGCTCTAATTTGATGAGTCCCGTACTTCATTCTATCAACAGCAATTATCGGAACATTTTGACGATATTCATACACATAAACATCCCCCTCCCACCAAAATGGTGGATTGATAAAAGATTCTAAAAATCTTGAGTTATAATTTATATACCATCTCGCAATCGCCACAAATCTAATATGGTACGATCAAAGTACCTATCATTAATATGGTTCGATCCCCTATATCTCAACCACACTCTAGATTATTCTTTTCTTGTCCTGGATCAAATTGACAAGGGCCATCTCCAAGAAATTTGGGAAAATTGTAATTGTAAGAATACAGATATCTTCAATCGAACGAAGAGGATGGGGTTGAG
>Ga0209092_10003947_pt1 | contig 12601 bp, 4 predicted proteins | sample FraStrMetagenome_FD_187446 | JGI IMG/M metagenome (GOLD analysis project Ga0209092, IMG submission 187446) | Marine eukaryotic phytoplankton communities from Arctic Ocean - Fram Strait ARC3M Metagenome (SPAdes) (version 2) | ecosystem: Environmental > Aquatic > Marine > Oceanic | place: Fram... | reverse complement strand
TAAAAATCGAATACTTATCTAACATTGCTCATCGTGCGCGATATAATCTGCGCCAAAACCTAACATTCCAGCTGGAGGTTAAACCACACTGGCGCAGATTTTACAACCAACTCCTGTTTGATCATATTAAAGGTTTAGATTATTCTTGTTGGTTGAATAAGGGTTATGAGCTCATTGAGAGTTGCTCTATAAATTGTTCTTCGTTGGAAATCCGGCTGCAATTCATTTGTGTCATTATATTTTGACACACACGTAAACATATCTATTGATCTCTAGATACATATAGTCCTACAAACTGTTACAGAAATGATTTATAATTATTTTATTCGCAAATCCTTGTGATCACTCTTTTTTACTCTACGGTACCTAAAACTTATTTATATGGCGTACCATCATTCGTATGTACCTAATAGAATTTTAATCATGCGAATTCTTTGATTTGTTTAGGTACAGCAAAGGTCGATTAAAAATATCCTTGCTATGTACTTTTGCTCGCTCAGTCCACAATATTCATAAACCTACAGGAACAGCATTACCTTATAATATTATTTTTAATCATACATTGGGGTCCCCAACGCGATCACAACAATTCTATTGAAGCTATTCCAAAGAGTAAGTTAGAATTTCGCAACTGAAGCGGAATGGTGAAGAATCCGAATGATTCTCATTACATTGTTGCTATGAACGAGAATCCACTTCACAGCACTTTTCTCATTTCATAAGAAATGACAATTTGTATCGCGATCATTCTGACGACTTCATTTTAATTATTTCCACTTCCAATCAATTGTGAATAAAAAGATCTCTTTACCATGAAGGATAAACACCTCCATCTCAAATCAAAAAACCCTGTATCGTTCTTTTTCAGCAATCTGTCACCATTTACAAAAGCCGTCCTTTGTGGCCTGTTCGGAGCCATCAATCTTGTGGTAATCCACTACCATATTTCGTACTTAAATTTGTGTGATTCTGATTATCCTGCCTTTATTCAAATATCTAGAGGGTCATCGCTTGCAGAGCCCGTTGGAGGCGAACTTGCCGTCGTCCATATGGGAGTGCACAAAACAGGATCCACTATGATTCAAGATATGACTATGCGGTATACTTCCAGTATGCTGAAAGATGGATATGAAATGCCGTGGACATTTTTTAAACGCGATGGTATTCATATGAAGCATGTTGATCAAAATCAAGTCACTTTTTCCGAATGTTTTGTTCCTTCTGGAGATATCTTGACTGATTATAGTTGTGTTCCGGAATTGCTCTTCTATGGAATGGAGATCACCAAAAGACAAAACAATATTTTTATCTCGGCAGAGTCTTTCTCAGCGATTGATGGGGAACAAATAAAAAATCTTGGTACTTACATGTCACAATGGAAGAAGACACAAGTAATTGTATACTACCGCCATTATTTTGATTATCTACGATCAAAAGGTAATCAAGAGTATAAAAACCGAAATTTCAGCGAGAAACACCTTTGGGAGGAAAACTTATTGACCTACTTGACACAGTTTTCCGACTTTCGTTATCCTGCGCACACATCAGCTCTCGTAGGCCGGTTGAGGCCATACTTTGATGATATTGTGGTTGTTGACTATCATGACAAAAGCAAGCCGTTAGTAGAACAATTCTTTTGCGACGTGTTACCAAATGCGAAAAACACATGTAAAGAAGTAGAAAATGTTGGAGAGATTGAGACGACAAATGAAAGTGTGGACATGTCCTACAGTAATTTAGCTTATGCTGCTATGAAGAAAAAATTAATTGAAATTTCGAACGATGAGGAAATGGACGAAGTCACTGAAAAGATCAAAGCATACAACGAAGAAATAATTGGCATCACGACAAAAGACATGAAGAAAAAATGTCTCCCTGAGGAAACTTTGGACGCTTTATTGAATTCATCTCTTGAATTGCAATTGGAAGTGTTTCCAAACGCAAACGGAGATCAATTGAAAGAAATGTTTGAAGAGGAAAAATCCAAACTATGTATTCTTGATACAGACGGCACACTCGAGGAAGGAAGATGGAAGACATTCTTTGCGGAGTTTAAGTATAGTTCCCAGAGCTAATTGGAATTTATATTTCAACACGAGGGCAATGCTCATTGTTTACCTTGATAGTGTTTGCGCTATTCCAGTCACAGGCTTTGAGGTCGTTAGTACCATATGCGACGAAAAAATAGGATTCATGAATTTGCGATAGTTATACATGCAAATATAAAGAGGAGCTTTGTTTATGTTAAAAATCGCTATCAAAGCTCTTGTATCCTAAGAACCTTACCGCACAAAATCGAAAGCTTCTTCTGTTGAAATATCAATATCAATTACTACGATCAATGGTTAGGATTTTTTAAATTATAATCTGAATATATGTTCTTTAGCTATTTGATAATAATCAATAGTTTAGGAGTGTTAATGATGACATGATCATGGTTAGAAAGTATTTTTTAGTCAAACGAACCCCCTCGTATCGACAAAGGAACTAACCAAAATAATTATTTTCTGCTACACCATTTTTTTAAGTTTTGATTCTATTCTAAATTGATTTTCGTAGCTATTATTTGAACAAGCGATGTCTTACTTTTGCATCTATTATTACCGAATATCTCTAGAATTTGTGAGTATGACGATTCAATTTAGAAATGTCTATATTTTGAGCTAAAACAATTTTATAAGGGAATTATTTTCCCTCTCCTAATTCTATTCATCGAATGTTTATGTAAATATTCTTTGTGCAATTACAATGGTTCCTTCAACAAGTTATTTTGAGCTTCACTACTTTTGCTGTTTAAAGTGTACCAAACATAAACAAAAAATATGGTCACTTGGAATCATGTTTTGTAGTCTTAACACCCATTGAAACTAAGTATTTTAAATTGAATATAATGATTATGGCAAACTATAACGAGCCACCAAAATAACCTCTCATTTCAAAAAAATTAACCAATCCTGAAATTTTCCATGCTGATATCGTGCAAAAAAAAACGTTTTGCAACACCTTGCAAAACTTTTTTCTTTCGTCCACTCATTGCCGAGTCGGCACACAGCTCATATAGGGTACATAAATTAAACACTAATGTTTCCGTTAAATACAGTGTTGGATTTTCTTTGATGAAGTCTTCCATCATGGACACTGCAAGATTTACTTGGCAGGTATACAAAGAGCATAAGGCTAGATTATTGAAAACATGTGTTAAGATGTGGGGATCATCTTGCAAGTCAAGAGCGTTTAAAATTCCAGTAGAAAGTATGTGGGAATGAATTTTGGCGGTGGCGCTTTTTGGACTAGAGCACGACCTTTCACGTTGTGCCGATACAGCTGATTGAAAGTGAGTTATGGCATCTTCATAGTCCAAATTTGCAAATGACAGAAGACCATTATTGAGATGTACTTGAGTTGGTGTTTGTTGAAGTATGAGAAATTGCCCCTTAAATTTGACCATTCTCGGTGAAGAAGTGATGGAATCGCAAAGTTGATTGAAGGATTGATAATCTTCCCTTAAAATCTCATCTTGTAGAGATTGAGCCTCTGAAATAGCTCCCAACTGTAAAAAGATGCGCATTTGACGAGATAATAATTCAATCCGTAAGGCAAAGTAACATAGTTTGGAAAGAAGAGAAACATCGGATTCTTCTTCCATCATACCATCGCCGGAAGAATCTTTGTTAGAAGCTGACAACCATTCCTTCCATACTTCCTGCAAATTATGTTTCACCAAAGTCTTTAAAGAAGAATTCATAAGGATCTTATCGAGAACGTCCAATGCCATCCGATATTCTTCTTTTTGGATAAAGGCATTACTCAATGCCAAGTCCAATCTCATTTTCCAATCCCTTTGAATATGTGTTGGACCATCTTCTAAAGAAGAAATTTCCAAAGCATACTGCAGTCGATGAAGGACATCTAAACAACTCAAATCAGAAAGAATTTTGCTTTCCATATTTGTAGAAGCTGCCAAACGGGAATCATCTATGACAACAAGAGATTGAGCTGCCACAATAACCAAGCCAAATAAAAGCCATTGAGGTAACACTAAATCCGACCCTTTATCAATGAATTTTCCTGGAATTGGAAATTGTGCTGTTAATAAATGCAAACTAGCAATCTCACGTTGCAATTCCATAAATCGTTTGCATTTCATCATAGCTTGTAAACGATAGGCTATGATTAAACACGTTTCTTCTGAAATCTCTCTTTCCTTTCCCTCTAATTTGACTGGGTTAAGATTATTATCACTGGGAGTATTAGAATCCAGTTGCTGCAATTCTTTATAATATTTCCCATGTTGGTAAGACTGACTTGTCAAAAAATCAAGACTCAAATGCAATACATCTCCCCAAGCACGTCGTTGAACAAGTTGCTCTAATGTTTGCAAAGGGGATTCTGAGGAATGAAGAGGAGGTGGATGAAGTGAATGTGGAGAAAGAAATTTATTTGTCTCATCATCAATCGAAAGTGTTGGTTTGGTCGCAAGCGTTGTATTATTATTGTTATTCGTGACTGCATTAGGATTGAGTAACTGTGCAAGTTGGGCCTGTGTGAGATTACTAGTAGTAGATTTATTGCTGTTTTGACTACTTCCAAACTTTTTCTTGGCGGTTTTGGCAATGCCAGAAGGCACCGATGGTTTCATTTTTCGCATGATGGATTTGGCTGCATTCTTTTTATTTTGAATGGAGCTCATAGAAGGACTAGAAGTGGAAGATGATGCCTCAGATGATTTTTTTGTGGTATTTGAAGGTGGAGAACGGAGGGTCGTCGTAGGTTTCATTATGGGTGGTGGTGGAGGAGGAGGTGCTTTGATAGAAGAAGGTCTAAGTGCACTTGGTACTGATGAACCTGTTTGTGAAGATGCAGCTTTCGGAACATTAATTTTTGCCGTTGGTGCAAACTTAACATGATTCTCTTGTGGTTCCAAAACATGAGAAGGGTCTTTGGTGGATTTCGGATCAATAGAATTAGATGTTCCACTTATGTTAGAGGTAATAGGTGCGGATCGACCCACTCCATGAAAATCAGTTGGATTAGATATGGTTCGAAGTGGATTCGATTGGCCTAAGCTACTTCCACCCACTGTGGATGGATTAGTGCCTTTCCTGGAAGTTTCTTGATGGGAGTTATTCGGATTCATGTTGGAAAAATCACTTCGTTTGGTACAACGATCAGAATACTTTTTCAAGTGTAGTGGATGACCTCTTTGCTGAGATAATAATAATAAGATAATTGGAATGACTTATTGAGATTTTTTGTGTGTAGAAATTGTACGGAAATATTATAAGATTTAAAATAATCCACCCAAAACAGAAAATCAGAAAATGGGAAAACAATAAAAAATGAGCAATAAAATGAAATGACTATATTGATATATCTGATGCATTATAGATTTGCTTTAACTGAACAATTTTCGGTGATCTTGTCACCATTACAACTCGATGGAGAATTTTTTTATATAGCCTCTTGAAAAAGTTGCATTGAAGTAATATGCGATCCGTAGGGGCAGCGACCAATTCACAATATTATCATTCTCAAATTTGGACGAAAAGACGCGACGATGGAAAACATATATTTTCATGCAAATATTTGCTTAATTTTTGAATCTAAAGGTTCAAATATTGCTTTCAAATCCATGCAACCTTTACGCAAGGAGCATGATAAATAGTTAGCTTGTAGCGTCTTTGCAATATATTTATTTTTCTATTTCTTGCATGGACAGACATCGTTGTGGGAGGGCAATATGAACCGATTTCTCTTTCAATAATATGAACATTTGAAGGGTCAATGAGACTTATCGTGCAAAAGATTTATTTTATTTTATTTCATTGGTAAGAATCAGATGACTTCCTTGGTATCATAAATACTCAAGTTAGGATGATTCATTCACTAACAAACAAGGTTTAGTGAGACAATTGCATTGAGACTAAAATATGTAATATATAACTATTTCCAAGAAATTTGACATAAAATGGGTCCCTGGAAAAAGGAATTCTATGAAATAATTTTACCAAGGCATAAGCAATCCCATAAAGATGGCCATAACGCTCATTGCGACAGGAACTCTTGCGCTTCCAGATGTCTCTTCACCCTCGACATTAGCTCTCAAATCGGCACGAATGACATAATAATCAGACCCATAAGGTTCATAGTCCTTCACACAGTCATTGATACTAACATGCCAAAAGGGAGTAACTAGATTGCTCACTGGGACCTCTGTCTGAATCGCGCCCTGAACTGCTTCAGAAAAGAAGACACGGTCAGCATGAGATTCCGCATTGGAAAGATTATCAAGCAAGGTATCTACATTTGTGGATTCAAAGTTGGCCATATTTTTGCCTCCTTCAGAATGGAAAAAGGCATTGAGAAACCAAGCAGGATCTCCTGCGGGGAGTGTATGTTGGGCCCACATGAGCATATCGAAAGTACGATCGTCAATGATTTGTTGGGTTTCGCTCCAATCATCCCCAGTAAGGATCGTTTCAACCTCGATGCCCAAATCTTTAAGGGTTTCTGCAATAACGGGTTGCATAATGACAAGACCAGGGCGATGGGGGTAAGCCACAAGACTAACGCTGAGAACTTCACCATTCTTGGTTCGTTTTCCATTCTCCAGATTCCATCCAGCTTCGTCTAGAAGGGCCTCGGACCCAGAAAGATCCCCGTGAGAGTCAGTCTCATCTGCAAAATAGGGAGAATTTTCAGGAAAGAGACTACGAGTGGGATCACCACCCGCAAGTGCTTGAGAGAGTTCCACACGATCGATAGCCAAATCAATTGCTTGTCGAACTTTCACATCGGATAAGGTATCTGTGTTATAAAAGGCCATATAGTGATATCCAACTTCAAAAGATTTAATAGATACGCCTTCTACATCTCGAAGTTCGGGAAGGGTATCAATAGGCAAATGAAATCCAATATCAACTTGTTTTTCTTCGACTGCCTCAGCCAATTCGTGTCCAGATGAGAATTTCTTGAGTTCGATCTTGGGACGCTCAGCTGCACCTGGATAAAATTCATTCGGAACTAAATCAATATGATCTCCAGCTTCAAAATGTTCTACTACGTAAGGGCCAGTAAAAATGTAATTTCCTTCTGAATCTTGAGTGTATACAACGAATGCCCATTCGGCAAGAACGGAGTCCATAATATGAGTTGGTTTTTCAGATTCAATTCTGACTGTAACATCGTCCATGGGTGTTGCAGAAAGACTTCCTAAAGAAGATTGGGCTCCAGAATTTTTCTGATTTTGAGACAAGAGGGACGCAGCTACATGTTCGGCATCAACTGAAGTTCCATCTGAAAATTTGTATCCAGATTGAATAGTTACCTCCCAGATCGTATCACTAACCTTTGTGAGAGATTTACCGACTTGCCCAACAATTTCACCATCTTTATCTACCGTAAATAATTTCTCGGCGATTCCATGGCTAGTAAGTGCCCAAGGAGTACTTCCCTCCGTAGGGTCAAGTGTTCCAGCGACAAAGGTTTGTCCTACCATCAACCGTTCATTTGGACCAAGAGGACACTCAGCCCATGTGAGGCCTAGGGAAAGGATTCCTACTAGATGCTTGAGTTGAAACATTTTCAATTTTCTACTATGTTTTTTGTAATTATAAGAAAAGTGAGAAGATTTGTAAGATATTCCAAAAGATACTTTTTTGATTGAATTTTGTGACAATCGAAATAAATAGCCAAAATTAGATTACAGGCTATTTTACAGGCTATCTTGGTTCCTTTAAAACCTCAATAGGTAATGGTATAGCCTCAGTCTTTATGTAGAGACATTGAAATAGCCTTCGACAATAGGAGTATCCAATTATAGAGGCCACTACGATTAACGAATTAAGCCTTGATCTGTGGATACCGTTCATATCTAAAATTGAAAAAGATACGTAAGTAGAATTGAATACGTAGAAAGATTGGATTTCGTAAATATTTGAAGTCAAACAAACCGTACACCCAAAATGGGGCACCAAACAGATTGGCGTTCAGAGTGCCTTCTTAGAGGAAACAAATTGATATTCTTTTTGAGATTAAAAATAAAATTCTCAAATATTAAGAAATTTGATTTTGTTTGAGTGAATAAGAAAGGATAAGCAATGATTCTTTATACATTTTGCATGTTCATAAGAAGAAAGCTGGGGGCTTCTTCTGGTAACACCTGGTTCAATACTTGATCTTTAGACAAAATAAACATACAATCATAAAGTTTCAAGCACTCCAATTTAATGTTTAAATTAAACCCGAAGAAAAAGCGATAAAGGAAGTACTTGTGTATACTTGGTTAAAAAAAGCTAACGAGCTCTTCGAATGTTGTCACTATTTTCATTTACATCATCTTTGTACATGCGAAGTTAGTCGCCATAATTGCTAAGTCTTTGTTTAGTCTTTGAAACATTAGATTCTTACTCTTGAATAAAAAACACGAACAAATGAACATTTTTTGATCAAGTTAATTGTTCGATTTAGATTTTTTCTTTCTACCCTCCTTTCATCTCTCTTTACCTATCTGAAATTTAACAATCACAAACTTAATCGTTACTTATCATTACTATTATTATTTTGGAGTTGTAGTATAAAGTAAAATTGCCCAAATTTCTTCTAGAAAAAGTAAATAGTGATTTTTTCATTCCAAAAAGATAAGTTCTACTCTTTGTTGAAATTTGACTTCAAATTTCTTGAGGAAAAATTGTATGTGCAGCGGAACTCAAATACGAAATCATGCAAAGAAGAGGAGTACACTTAAGGACGATTCTATCCTCCTCAAGATAAATTTTGCTTTTGATTACATTGCATGGAAAGTGTTTTGGCAATTCAAGCTTATCTGATTTGCTTTGTTTTAAATAGTAAATAACGCATTAATCTAATTTGAAAATGTTCATGCCATTCCACCATCGGTTGACATACCAGGTGGAGACTTTGTCTCTACTCCTTTCGCAAAAGCAATTTTGTACGTAAAAACAATTGACACAACATAAACTAAAACAGTCGCAGCAATACCAACACCCAATCCTACTTTCGAAACTCCTCCATCGGAATTTTCCTCAACTTTCGTAATAGGAACTTCGCTTGATTCGGGCTTAGATTCCTTGACTGGTTCAGGCATGGGTTCTGGTTCAGGTTTTTCGTGAGTATCTTTCTCTTCAGGGAGAAGATCTATGAGGGGAATCCTATCATCAAACTCGTCTACTACTACAACAGGAAGTGTTGATATTTCTTTTACACCTGATATCCAAGGAATGTCTAAGGCATCCACAATCACTTCATCAAGTGCGTTCATGTCTTGGCCAATTTCTAAACCACATTTATGATCAGGGCAATTTGACACCCTAACTGTGACGGCAAATGGGAAAAATCCTAAATCCATTCTGTTCATCATTCGAATTTCCATGTCTTCGAGGTTCACATTGAGTTTACGAGCAACAGCTGAATTGACGTTGGAGTACAACTTATCATAAATGCTAAATTCAGGGGATCCCATGAAGGCAACTTCGGATGGAGGTTCTGCTTTCATAACAAAACTAGCCGTGATATGTACTGATCCTTTCTCAGGTTTGGGTGGTAATAATGTCCTTGGACATTCTTCTACACCAGATAAGTCTTGTGGGATTGGAAGTTTTCTAAAAAATGTTGTCTCGCCTTGAATCTCTACGTCTGGATGCATGAGAGCAACGATATCTTCCAAAATCAAGTCTGGACGCAATCGTCCAATATCCCAATAAGGATTTCCTGATGGACCATGAGCTTTGTCAAGTGCTAGAACAGACCCACACCGCATGGGCAAAAATTGAGAAAATATTTCTCTATTTTGATTCAATAATTCGTCAGATGTGATTTCGAAATTACACGAGGCGGACCAACAGTTAGCTCCAATTCCTGCACTGATCCAGTAGTCAGCCCATCGGAATAGCTCGAGGTATTCATCAATAGGAACACTGCATCTTGTATCACTGGTTCCAGATGGACATACTCCACATCCAGATCCACAAACCTGTTCGTTGATGGAGTCATCCGCATTACGATACTCCACATTTGCATCGCGAAGAAATTGTCCAACATAAGTTGAGCCCACAGTAATCATCCAACTGCTACGAGCAGCTTCATTCCATGTACCAGGCTTACCAACCATCACAGTAGGACGATACTTTGCTGTCATTGCGATTTCTTTGGCACGCATATAACGAGTTTTGATAAGATCGAAGAGGCTATTTCCTGTACTCTCTGACCCTACTAGTATAGAAGTAAGTTTCATTAGCTCGGCTCGTCCTAAGGGTGTTTCTTCACCAGGGTCGGAATCAAGAAATTGCCGAGCAAGAATTTTTGGATCATCTGCCAATGGGCCAAGGGATCTAGGTTCAGTAACTAAAACATCTGGAAAACCTCCGGAAAGATCATGGAGACGATGATAAATAGGATTTCTGGACGATGCAACATCTCTATTGACGATCACTTCCATATCTGGAATTCCACATTCTGAAGCATCACCTTGAAGACCCAATGACATTGGAAGTTGAAAGTCGAAATATACTTCATATGATAGACTTGTAGAAGGCTCGTTATCCGGCACTCCTTTTGAGAGTGTCCAAATATTGCCACCTGTTGTCCATTCAGGGATTGAATTGAATGAGCTTAAAGCTTCGTGTAGTTTTTCATCCAGGGCCATTCCATCATCCACAGCAGGGTAGATACAGGACGTGCTTTGAAGAAAGCATGAATCGTCAGTTGCTGTGCAGTCAGTGCTCGTAAGATGGAGGCGAAATCCAGTGCTATTGCTTGAAAATGTACTTCCTGAAAAAGAGAGCTTGATCAAGGTGCTTGGTTGACCATTTGGAGCACGATCTAAGGTTACAAGAGTTCCGTCACGAATATCAGAAACAACTTCAGGAGTCCCGTCACTTAAAAACCGTGTAGATTCAACTGCCGTGACTTTAGAGCGTTGTCCCATCATGTAGAACTTAGTCAATGTACTTGGCATTTGTACCATGACAGATGATACAGGAACATGAATAATATTTGCACCAACCCAATCTGGTGAAATTTCCGGGATAGGACAACCACAACGAACTAAAATCACTTTTTGATTTGTAGCTTTCATCCAAGGCCCTCGTGTAGGCCATGACTGTTCAAGTAGAACATGAGTGTTTTCATACTGTAAACGAGAGACACTAGAGGCATGCTCGATCGAAATCTTGGTTTCAAAATGGTCCACTTGAGGATCACAATTGACAACACGATGTGCACATGTGTCACGATTGTCAAGAAATTGCGCACTGGCAGCAACAAAGCCTGTCACAATGTATGAAAGCAAACGCTTCATGATGGGCTGTGATAATTTTTTCGCTTTCTACTGCAAAAAGTATCTTTTGCAAATCTATGATGACACTTTGGATCCTTTTAAATTGAAGTATCTTTCAGATAAAAGGCTCTTCTGTTGCTTGATAGCAGTCGATATCTTTCCTACAAAATAGTATTCATCGAGGCCTTACGAGCATATAAGACAGCGAAATTGTAAAATTGTGACGAGATAAGGGAATTTACTACGATTAAATTATGTCAAGAATTTTCCAGAAATTATAGGTCTTTAAAAAAGCCTAAAGTACAGCCTTTAAATTTATTCTAGGCTTATTCAGAGGTTTGAATTAGCATCTGCTGGGGTCCGGAACTGGTGTGTGTCTGCTACGACAGCTGTATCCTAATTTTATTCAAAACAAAAATGAATTTATGACCTTCAGGATCATTCTAGAGACTACTATAAAATGAAATTTGGAATCCAAATGCTAAAATGATTGCGTGGTAACCAATTTCTTTCTCCATTATATGTGAAACCTGTTTATTAATAATACTCAAAAACGCTAACAAATTTTTGAAAAATATTATAAATTGGAATTATCAGATTGACATATGAGTTATCACGAATGCAATATTCTTAGAAAGGCATGCCTCAAAAAGGCATAAAATAAGTATTTTTATAGCGAAATACAATTCACTAGACATGATTTGGCGAACATTCATTGCGTTGAAGAATACGATGCTCAATCAATAATTTTGGTCCGAACTGGGTTTTGGTACCTCTTGTACTTCTTCATGCGTTTCTTGTTGTATTTTCTCATGCATTTCTCGTTGTGTTTCTTCATGTGTCTCCTCATATATTTCTTGTTGTATTTCCTCATACATTTCTCGTTGTATTTCTTCATGTGTTTTTTGATGTATTGCCTCTTGAATTTCCTCTTGCATTTTTTCATGCAATTCTTCAACTGCTTCTTTTTTTTCTTCTACTACTTTGTTTTTTCCCTCGTCAAAATCATTGGAATCGCCACCGGTGAAACCATATTCTCTTTGATCCTTGTCAGCAAGGAAACTAGATTTTTTGTAGTTATCATCCTCACGGTAACTATATTCTCTGTTTTCATCGTCGGTACGGAAACTAGTTTCTTTAAAAGAATCTGCATGGTAAGTATATTTTCTGTTTTCATCGTCGGTACGGAAACTAGGTTCTTTGTATGCATCATGCCCACGGTAACTATGTTCTCTGTTTTCATCGTCGGTACGGGAACGAGGTTCTTTGAAAAAATCTGAATGGTAACTATGTTCACTATATTGA
>Ga0209092_10003946_pt1 | contig 12604 bp, 9 predicted proteins | sample FraStrMetagenome_FD_187446 | JGI IMG/M metagenome (GOLD analysis project Ga0209092, IMG submission 187446) | Marine eukaryotic phytoplankton communities from Arctic Ocean - Fram Strait ARC3M Metagenome (SPAdes) (version 2) | ecosystem: Environmental > Aquatic > Marine > Oceanic | place: Fram... | reverse complement strand
TTATAATTTTCGAAAAATAAAGAAGGGGTTTGAAATTAAAAAACAGAACTACTAATGGACCCTATAATTTTCGAAAAATAGAAAAGGAGTACAAAATAAACGATGGACCCTATACTAAAGTTTACCCTAACATTCTAACGCACTCACTCTTAAGCATATTCAGAACTTCTAATGCTCCGAGAGATATTTTTATTTTGCGTTATGGTGTGCTCTCATGGGAGTGCAAAGCTTATGACAAAGAGTGTCCGCTTATGAAACAAAAACATTCCAAAAAGATGTTTAAAAGCCTGTGCCCGGATTTGAACCAGGGATCTTCTCCTTACAAGGGAGACGCGTTAACCACTGCGCCACACGGGCTTCCTTATTTTGCATGACGAAGTTGAAGAATATGAAGCACAGTTGCATCTAAGTACGTACTTTAGTAAAGTAACATTTAGGAGTTATCACCATACATTTTACGTATACAATCCATCAGATTTATCAATCAATGATGTCACACCAGAAATTTTTTGTTCTGTGAACCATACATGCTCTCAAAGGGTAATCAGCTTGTATTAACAGCCAGAAAGTAGAAGTCTTTTTACATTGTGTCTTGTTCAATACATTGAAGGCCATACAATCATTGAATTCGAAATCAAAAAGACGCTTTGAATTGAGAGTCACTCAACAATCGTTTGTTTTAGTCCATTTATCAACTTTTCAAGATTTTTCTGACACAAAGCCGTATCATATTCATCTAACAAAGCAAATCGTTCCTTTCCTCCACCACTAATAGAAGTGATTTTCCATAGAAAGAATAAGGATTGCCATCATGTTACGTTTACGAAATAGTTTGACAGGGATTGGATCCACAATGATCTTAATGATGATATCCATGCAAACTGTCACAAGTTTTGTTCATCCAAGTACTTCTACATATCGGAATCTTCTTCCACATTCAACAACCCCATCTTTCATTCAATACGAGGCTTCAAAATCTAAATTTACACCTTCTTCTTGTAGCAGCAGTAGTACAACCCTCTTTGGAAAGTTATGGGATGGTATTGAAACAGTTGAATCCGATCAAGTCGAATGGTATCTTCTAAATTGTGTAGCTGGATTAGAAAAGGATTTACTCGCTCAATGTCGTGAAATGTGTAAGGATTATCCAAAAACGGATATAGTCCGATTCGCTGTCCCTACCATACGAGAAGCACGGTCTCATGGAAAACGAAATGTTGTGGAGGATATAGTCTTATACCCAGGTTATGTCTTCGCTCAACTGCGTTTGTGCGAGGAAGTTTATGAAGAAATTTCATCCTTGATAACTTGTCGATCATGGATGGGAACACAGCGTAGACAGGGCCATCGTCGTTTACCGAGTGTTCCACTACCCTTATCCCCGGAAGAGATTACAAGTTTTAAGGGACTGGAAGATGATATGGAAAAAGATGTAGAAAAGACAGCAGAAGAGCTTTTAAAAGCCTATGAAGGGTTTGAAGTGGAAGGGATGGTCAAAATATTGGAGGGGAAACATGCCGGTGAAGATGGAATTGTAAAACGACTTAAGGGTGGAAAAATATCCGTAAGATTGTTTACCTATGGAAGTCAATTTGACGAATGGCTCCGCCCCGATCAGATTCGACCATTGACGGAACTAGAACTTATGAGAGGATTGACTGGAAGAGAATCTCCGATCCGGCAAGATGATTTTGATCAAAGTATGGGAAAACCTGCTCGTCCTAAAACACGAGGAGGGATGGAACAGTATTCCGATGAGAATTCACCCCGCTTTAGTAAACGCAACATGAGGAATGAACTCATGGGCAATGTGAAAGGAATGCGACAACCACGAAATCGTCAACAAGATCGTGTTGGAAGAGGTGATGTTGGTGGAAGAGAAGGCCGTGATAGATGGGGTAATTCTCGTGATCAATTACAGGAAGAAAAAGAAGCATGGCAAAAGTACCAAAAGGGCGAGACGGATCAAGAAATGAAACGCAACGCAAATGCATATGATGTGGATAGTCAATGGGGTAGAAGTGGATCAACTCCAAAACAACGCAAAAAGGATCGTAATGATGTGAATTTAGATGATTGGTCTCAGTTTACTTCCACTACGTCCAGTGATGATTCGTCCAATGATAAGAAGAGTGATAACGGAGAAGATGATTTCTTCAATGATCTTATGTCGGAATTGTCCACCACATTGGAAGATAGTCCCAGACCCTCTCAATCGAATACTGAACCATCCTCTAATTCAGAAGATGATTTCTTCTCTTCTCTCATGTCCGAATTATCAGAGAATGATGACGATGGAAGTTCTGCCAGCACACCCCCCAAGAAAGATCCAGTAGACACAAGTAGTTCCGATCCCGAAGAGGATTTTTTTGCCTCATTAGAGAAAGAAATTAGCATGCTAAGTGATCAAGATCCTTCTCCTTCCACTGCATCTACAGATATGGAATCTATTTTAACTTCTGATACAGATGGTGGAGGTATGGACAGTGAAGATGACTTTTTTGCTCAATTAGAAAGTAGTCTTTCCTCCGATCTAGATATGGAAGTCCTTGCTGAGGAAGCACCTCCCAAAGCAATTGAATCGAAATCTGAATCGAAATCGGAATCTGAATCGAAATCGAAATCAGGTGAGGTGTCAGCGACTTCTTCAGGAACGGATTTGTCAAAATTGACAGTCCCAGTATTGAAGTCTATGTTGAAAGAAAAAGGATTAAAAGTATCAGGGAAAAAAGCGGAATTAATTGATCGATTAATGAACTAAGGATGATATATGTTTATTACCATCTTACATAGTTTGCATTGGTTATTTGTATAATGACTGGTTTATAATGTAGCTTCTCTATTCTAGTTGTTATACTAAGAAAGAATCTGACGAGACCCACTCTTGAATAAATTCCTGCGCCTCTGAAATTTTAGCATAAACACCCGGATAATGCAAAAAAGCACATCCCCAACCCCAGGAAACAATTCCCACTTGTATATCCTTCGATGAATCGGCACCCTTTACAATCAATGGACCACCGCTATCACCTTTGCATGCATCCTTATTCCGTCGCTTCGCACAAATGGTATTTCGAGTCATGGCACCAATCGAAAAAATATAAGCCGCACTACATAAGAAATTAGGTATATAATCCACTTCCACCTCTTGCAAGATTCCCACAATGTCATCACTTCGATAGTCATCCGTTCCCCATCCAATCACAGTCAAATCTAGCGATTTTGTAAGATCCACATTGCCAAAATCTAATTGAACCGGTGGATATTTGGATGGTATAGTTAATAATCCCAACATGAAATCATTCTGCATTGGAAATAGTTTGTATTCTGGATGTTGAATCGTATGAAGAAGAGGAATTTCTTCATATTGCTCAGATGTGTCATAAAAATTATGTCTACCGATCTGCACTCGATTGCCATATCCGAAACAATGGGCTGCGGATAATATCCATTGAGGTGCGATTAAGGTTGCTCCACAAAAGGGTGTGGAAGATTCTTTGGCGAGAAGTGCTACTTGATAGGGATATCGGTCGGGAGGGGCTTCGGTTCCTCCCTTGATTCGTGTTTCATGTTCCTTTGCATCGTGTTGAGATTGAGATTGAGATTGAGATTGGATGGTGGGTAGTTGGAGGAGGATACTGCAGGCATACCAAAAAATTAGATGGAGACGAGTGGTTTGGAGTTTCATTAGAGGATCAAAATGAGAACGAGAATGAGATGAGATGAATCACCCATGAACAACAACAATGGTTCTTGTTTCTTTGGCATGAACTTGATATAATAATTAATAATAATATAAATAGTGAGAAAAAAATGAGATGCACATGATAAAGAAATCATGATCTATGTAATTCGTTTCAAACTTTAAACAGGCTTTGGTGACTAAGGATTTATTCAACGCTTACAATGTAAGTAACATAATTTTATTTACATATTTCCAAAAACTATTATTTTTAATTAAGATGCTTTTGCTGGGGTGTGAATTTGAAGACCAATCAATTATTATTATTATTATTCCAATACCAAATAAATAACATCAATATATCACAATCACAATCACAATCTCAATCACAACTCATTGTTCTTCCATAATCTTCATTGGAGCAATTACTTCTCCATAAACATACACTCATGAGTGAACGATCTCGCAAACGAAGCCATAAAGATTCCCGTAAAGAATCCCGTAAAGAATCCCGTAAAGAATCCCGTAAAGAATCTCGTAAAGACTCCTCCGATGGGTTCAAACGAGGGTCTGGAGTCAACTATGGTCAAGTCTCGGATCGACACATTGACGATTCCAGATATGAACGTCAAAACCCAAAACCTTCTCTTCCTGCTCAAGAACCCAAAGCGGCGTCTCCACCAGCACCACTTGGAGCTGGAAAAGTCTCTTCTCAAATGGAGGCCGTCATGCGTCTCATGTGTGGGAAAGAAGAACGTACCATCTCTGAAAAACTCGCGGATTCAAATCGTCCTACATGGGAGCAATACAAAAAAGACAACGAGGACAAGTTAAATCTTACGGGGATGGATCACAAAAAGATGGAGGAATATCGAAAGGAATTGGACAAAGACCGTGAACGGAAATTGCAACGTGGACGAAATCATTCTTCGAAAAAAAAGAAAAAGAAGCATAGCAGTCGCAAATATTCAGATTCGGAGACTAGTGATGATAGTAGTAGCAGTAATAGCAGTTCTCATTCCGATTCCGAAAGTGATTATTCCAAATCTCATAAAAAACATAAAAAACGGAAAAAATATGATCGAGAGAAAGAACGGAAACGAAAACACCATAAAAAGAGAAAAAAGAAATCCTCCAAAAAAAAACATAAAAAAGACAATGATGAAACTGATGCCGATGCTGATGCGTATCGATTGAGTTCCTTTTTTGCCAAAGGAAATGGATCTGATTCAGAGAATGATCGTTAATAACTCACAACAAACACTTTTGATCATTGCTTTTATTGTTATTAATATCAAAACATATATCAATTCGAATTTTTCATTTCTATCATTCCTCAAAATTTATCGTATTATCAATTGTTGACATTTTGTAGTTTCAAGTTGTTTGTGACTTGATGGATGTTTGAATACTCTTGAACTTTCATTCATTCCATTCAAAGACAGGAGGTATGAAATGATGAGAACCTACCATACATACATTCAATGTTGAGTTCGAAGTAATCACCGTGGAGGACAGTCTTCAAGAGAGAACATACATCATTCCCCATCAAGGAAGGAGTATTGTCATGCCCATGTACAGTCACAATAGGCTCAATCCACAACTATTCTTACATTACAAATAAATATAAATTGATCAAACTACAAAATTAAAAAGTGAACTAATATTTTTGGTATTACAATACAATCCTTAACGGTTACTCTTTGAAACACGCTCAATCTCATCCTTTTTCTTAATAGCATATGAGTTAGAAGACCCACGTGCAGCATTGATCAACTCCTCCGCCAAACACTCAGCCATAGTCTTCAAGTTCCTGAAACTGGCCTCCCTGGCCCCTGTGGCCAACAAATAAAGAGCATAATTCACCCTGCGGAAGGGAGACATGTCCACTGCTTGCCTCCTGACAACTCCAGCTCCTCCAACACGGGTGGAATCTTCACGAGGTCCGGAATTGATAATAGCGTCGACAACAACTTGGATGGGGTTTTGGTCGGTCAACAAGTGGATGATTTCAAGAGTGTGTTGAACGATACGGCAGGCTTGTACCTTCTTACCAGCGTTACGTCCCTTTTTCATAAGGCAGCAAGCGAGGCGTTCTACGATAGGGCAGGAGGCTTTGCGGAAGCGTTTCTTTTGATAACGTCCAGCAGTGTGTGGAAGGTAGGTGGCATGAACTCCTTTGCAGGCGATGTAGTCCTATTCATTGATTAAGTTTCAAACATTATGAATCAACAACACAATTTTTCATCAACGTTCTTTCGTCTCGGCAATTGGCCATTCACAACTTACCACAAGGGACATATCGAGGACCTCAATATCATTGAAACTCCACTTTCCAAAAAGCTTGACTTCAACCTCATCAGAGAGAACTTCATCATCTTCGAGTTCAGTCTCAATTACTACCTCTTCTTCGGCAAATTCTTCAACAACTGGTTCTTCGTAATCGGCCATGGTGATTCTCTTTTGCTCTGTAGATCGATGAGTAGGAGACTCTAGAGGTTAGCTTACCAAATTCAATTCGGCCTGTGTTTGGAGGATAACAAGCTTACCTAATTACTAACTCACTAACGTGACCCGTATGTAATTAATCGGTTGATAGATAATTGGGCAATATTTTCTTTGGACGTGAAGCTTGTGTAGTCCTTCCTAGTATTTGTACACAAGAGAATTTGGTCTCGAGTAAGTAGCAAGTAATCGGTATGCGTGAAAATAGGTTGGAGATTTTTCGGTCCGAGAGCCGCTCATTTCGTATCCCGGAATCATATTGTACGAGACTTACATAGCCATAATTTTGATTTGGAATAGGATTCCCATTTCAATAGCTTTGTTGACAACAGAAGATGAGACTCTTCCAAAAAATCCAAAAAATATAAAATAATTCCAAAAATTAGAATCTATGATGTTCATGTTGCTTGGGTTCTGCACGTGTGGCACTGTACGGTATGATGTCATCAATTCGTAACAATAAAATGTTGAAGAAACGTGGGCAAAGAATATGAAGTTTGCCATGTGGAATCTGACTTCTTCCTGCAAGTAGAACGAAATCAAAGTCTCGCGTCGCCGTTGAATGTTTCTTTATTTACAAAGAGGGCTTATTGGCACCAAATCTGTCACCGCAAAGTGAAAATTCGTTGCTTCACTTTTTCTTGCCAACACATATTGACGAATATTCTTATATGTTATTGGTGTTCGATTTTTTTACCTATAATCAATCGCTAGTTTTCTTCCACACACCCATACGATTCTTCTTTCACTTTCATTGAAGCACTTCTAAAAATATGAGATTATCTAACACAAGGCAAAGAAGTGCCAAGAAACTTTTATTGTCGATATTCGTTGCTATATCGGCACCACCCATTTATGAGGCTTTTTCACAACAACCTCATCTTTCTACCTTCCTTTCACGATCTAATTCTATAAACTCCAATTCGATATCCAGCTCATGTGAATCTAACACTTATCCACAACAATGCACTACCAAACAGCAACAGCAACAGCAACAGCAACAGCATACCGTATTGAATATGGCTACAATTGCCGATCAAGATAGAGTTTCTACACCTTCGTCTGTGTCTATGGATGGATTGAGATACCAAAATCGTCCCATTGTTCTTATTGGATGTTCAGGAAAATACAATGAAATTCCACGTTTGGCGGGAGCACTTGTTGATGCCGTCTCCCTTACATCTGGTAGCACTTCTAGCAGTGATGGGACTAGCACTGCTTCAGGTGGAGTCGTGGAAGTGATCAATTCAGATTCCGATGGAGACTTTGTGCTGGCTCCAGAAGACATTCGCAATTTAATTTTAGGCGGATCATCGGAAGATGGCGATGAGAATACTGATTCGGCTAAATTATTATCAGGCCAAGATGTCATTGTTTTAGATTATGCTCATCCGTTTATCCAAGCAGATGATGGGCGGTTGAAGGAAAAATTAACATCTGCCTACAATGATCTACTCAAAGTCTTGTATGAGGATCTCAAGTGTTTATGTATCTATGTTAATATCCATCCTGATGGATTAGAAGAAGTTCCAAAACAAATTAGAAGCGAATTTGAAGAAAATTTCTTTATCAAATACACAGATTATGAACTAGCTCTAAAAGATGAGGGATCTCCAGAAAAATTAGACGACTTTGGAAATGCCAAATGGGAAATCAATCGTATTATTTCTCGAGCTTACCTTCCCCGTGCTATTCCCGGAGAAGATGGAACATATGTTCTCAATTCTGGTGCCACCAATTCTTGCAATGATGCCAAATTAATGATTGGGGGTAAAAATACCTTTTTCCTATCATTAAGTTTTCCTGTCATTACCCATTTGCAACCCTACATTGAAAAACTGTGCGTGGACAATGATGCAATGGAATTTCGTGCTGATTTGTTAGCTTGTCGTAACGACCGTCATGCTATACTTCATTCACAATTTCAACTACGATCCATGTGTCGTCCTTATGCCACCCGCGCTCCAGTATTACCCTTTGTCGGATCGAAAGTATTGGAAGATGCATTGCCAATGGTTTATACATGTCGTACAGCACGTCAAGCTGGTACGTGGCCCGATGAGACCAAAGAGGATATTGATAAAATGTTTGATTTGTTAAAATTGGGTATTCGTGGAGCAGCTGAGATTATGGATGTGGAAAGTGCCTGGGATAAGGATTTGACAAATGGCTTGCTGACAGAAGTAGAACAAAAATATTCATGTTTGATTTTAGGGTCTCATCATGTTGTCCCAAATGAAGTTTCGGATGAGGAAGCTATCACCTATTTCAAAAATTGTGCATTGAATGGACGAGCTCATGGAGCTAAGGTAGTGTTGAGTATTCAGGATAAATCCAAAGCCCCCATGGCATATGAAGCTTCTTTGAAAGCCCAACAAATTGCCAAAGAAAACAATGAGCCAGTTATTCCCGGCATTTCTCTTGTACTGGGTGAAATTGGAGTTGAATCTCGTATATTAAATGATATTATTACACCCGTAACACACCCAGCTCTCCCTTTTGTTGCTGCACCAGGACAGTTATCTTCAGAGGAAATTATGATCGATCGTGTCAAAAAAGGTATCGTTCCAAGCAAACAATATGCCATCTTGGGACACAACATTGCATATTCGGTATCACCCCAAATGCAAGGAGGTGCCTTTAAGGCAGCAGGATTACCTCACACGTATGGTCGTGCTGATGTTGAAACAGTTGATCAATTTGTGAAGGGAGAATTATGGAATGCTGACAACTTTGGAGGTGTCAGTGTAACTATTCCACATAAGCAAAAAATTATGCCATATGTCGATGTCATGAGCGATGCAGCAACTAAAATTGGAGCAGTTAATACCATCACTGCGGAATATGAGGAAGCAGAAGGATCAGAAGACAAGAATAGAGTGATATATGGTGATAACACCGATTGGAGAGGCATTTACAATCCGTTAAAGCGTCGTTTGAGTGGTGTATCCTCTGGTTACGCGCTCATTTTGGGAGGAGGTGGAACAGCACGAGCTGCTGCATACGCAGCACAACAATTGGGATTGAAACGAATTTTTTACAACCGCACCACTAAAAAAGCTCAGGAATTAGCTGAATCATTTGGAGGAGACATCATTACCGATCTTTCTGAGGACTCCAAGGCAGAAGGATCCTTAGGCGACTTCATAGCTTCTCAAAAAATCTCTCCATCTATAAGCGTGGTGATTAGTACTCTTCCAGCCTCTGTTGGACTGGAATTACCTTCTTATATTTTGGACAATTATCATCCTGTCATTTTTGACGTAAATTACAAACCCTACTGGACCAAACTATTGCATCAGGCTCAAGATAATCAGTGTGATTTCGTCAGAGGGAGTGAAATGTTATGGGAGCAAGGTGTTGGTCAGTTTGAGATTTGGACAGGGCGAACAGCACCGTACAAGGTAATGAAAGATGTAGTACTTTCCAATTGCTTGCCAGAAGAAGAGGAGTAAATTATAAACTAACTGTTCTTGGCATGCAAAAAGCCTTCTATGAATAATTTCCATATAAAATAAGATTGAATTATTGATATTCTGTATTTAAGTGAGAGGAGGAAGTAGAAGCACATTTTTTTGTTTCTGATTAATACAACTCACTTCAGACAGAGTATTCGCACAGGCGTAATCAGTTTTGAAAGAAGACCTCAAAAAGATGAATTCGAGAACATTTTGAATCCACCCAATGATTTATGATTCGTTGAGACCCAATGCATTATCAATTCAAATCCGCAAATTCCAAACCGTTTTCCAACTCATTGCAAGTACAATTTTTTGTTGAAATATTATCGAAAAAGCGACCTTTTTCCTCTGTCCTAAGTATTTGAGCTAAAGAAAGTTTTTTATTCTAGTTTCCCTCAAGATAAAAGATAGTTTTGTCAGGTTGGGACTTTTTTTGGTATAATTGATACATATTTATTATCAAAACCAATCTGCTATACTTATTACTTTGACTAAGGAATCAATTACTTGAAATAGATATACCCTTGACTAAGGATCTCAGGCATGGAGAACATTACGCAAATCTTAAGATGTTTGCTAATATGTGATACTTCTAGAAAGCATACAACACTCAATATTTTACAAATTTGAAAGCATTTTTCGCCCTGACATTTATTAGAAAATTCCACAAACAATTCTTCACAACACGACAATTGGAATTTTCGCCACTAGTCATAAATGAAGCTCATCTTAAAGTTAAGCTCTCATTCTCGAGAATTTCATTTCGTTTCATTTCATTTCTTTTCATTTCAACGAATCTCTTGCGCACCGTTGAACCTATTTTCCAATACAGTTCATTATCTTCTGGTATCTGGTCAACCCTACTCACTATTTCGTGAGCAAACGTCAAGCAATGTTCCATCGAACTGATATGTATTGCAGCTTCGGCGCAATTTTCATCTATTTCACAGCAGTAGGATCGACCGTCAACCGTAAAAAAGGGGACGAATGTATTATACTTTGCCGTCGCCAAAAGCCACCCAAATTTACCAAATCGAGAGCCTATTGGTATAATATACAAAAGAGGATAAATCAATTCAGTCAGAGAACGCACATAATGAATTCTTGATTAAGAATCAATAGTCTTAATAACATACCCATATGACCAATAAAAACTTGTCCATGAGATAAATGCCAGAGATCGCCAACGGCAGTTTCCCCAAGAAATGGCCGCTTCTTGTCATGTTTACCAATTTCTATTGAATTTTGATAGACAAACGTGTCTCTAGGAAAATTTAAATATTTCCATGTTGAAGATCGATACAAATCGGGAAATTGGTCTCGAATTTGATCCATAAGTTCGCCTGCATAATCGGTAGATAAATACACCACCAAGGATGGACCACCTGCTAATTTTTTGGCTTTTTGTAACGCGTTCATATAAACAGCTGTATTGTAACAAAACCTCTTCCCAGTAACTTGTGCAGTGGAATTAAGCTCGCTTGCTTTATCAAAGTAACGATCTCCATCACCCTCTGTTTCATGTTCACAGGAATCGGCACGTCGAACGTGCAGACTTATTCGTAGTACATCATTACTATTTTTCTCTTCAGGAGCGTCTTCAGCAGGTATAGTTGTGAGATATTTCTGGTATGATTGGATGATTGGAGATCGTATGTTGAAGTAGATACGACATATATGTGCAAACATCAATAGTTGACTTTTAGCAGAGAGTTCATGACCTGCATGTTTGCTTTTATCTTTAAAATTCTTCAACTCTCTTTTCACGGAAATCTTTTTTTCTTGTGTTATGATACTTTCTTGGAGAGCATAGGATTCAATAGAATCAGCATAATCCGTCTCGTTGATGGCGTGAAAAAAGCAATCTTTATATTTGAGATTCTTTTCTACACAATCTGAATACAAGTCAGACTTGATGAAAATACTGTAACGATTTTGTGAACTTAGGACGCCATTATTAATCCACTTCTTATATGCCTCAATTGCTGTATATTGCATTGACTTTCCAATTGGTTCTCCAGCCAAATAATGGCTGATTCCTTTCACAGTTGTCAGATCTCGAATAAGATTTCTCATCAAAACACCTTGAGAGATCGAATCCTGTAGATCTGTTCCACGGGGAATACATGCAATGGAATCTAGACAGTCAATAGAAAGAAGCTCACAGCGGCACATGTCACTAATGATCGTAGTTTGAGAGGTGGACTTTGATGATGAGACTAGTTGGGTCTTATATGAATCACCCCATTCAAAATTAAGGTAAAAAAAATAATTAGTGCTGAATATGCTCAAAAAGCAACAGATTCCCATGGTCTTAAGTACCGGTGGATATCCTCTATGCTGTTGATAACCAATCATGGTGAAGATGAAAGAGTGATGTGTTCTTAAAATTTACTTGATTATTTGAAAACTTTCAAATTTAGATGAATTACCGAACAGTTGCGCCCTAAGTAATTGTAATGACCAAGATTTTGTTAGAAATGTAAACCTGTAGGATGAAAAGATGAAAAGATCAAAAGAACTATTTTTGCACGATCACCAAAAACCAATACCGTCTTTATTCGTCGGTACGGTACCGTAAAGCGGTTCTCTTCGTCAAATGTAGTAGTATCAAAAACATTGCGGTAGTTAGTCCTTCCATTGCCCATTGCTCTACACAATACTTAGACTTATGAGGCCAAAAAACGTATGCTTAAGTTGGATTAAAAAATGCATACAATTTTCAACATAAACTGTCCTAATTATGATCAATTCTGATATGTCTGTATTAGAACGCTTTTTCCTTCTCTATGTTACTTATCTAACTAAAAACAACAGCAACAACATATTTAGCTCGACTAAGATGAATGATTCGTGATAAACTTCATACTAATCGTGTCTCCTTTTTCTTTCAAATTCTCAAGCTTTTCCGGGACGAACGGTTTCTCTTTTTCTTGTTTTCGCTTGGTTTATACAG
>Ga0209092_10003945_pt1 | contig 12605 bp, 11 predicted proteins | sample FraStrMetagenome_FD_187446 | JGI IMG/M metagenome (GOLD analysis project Ga0209092, IMG submission 187446) | Marine eukaryotic phytoplankton communities from Arctic Ocean - Fram Strait ARC3M Metagenome (SPAdes) (version 2) | ecosystem: Environmental > Aquatic > Marine > Oceanic | place: Fram... | reverse complement strand
ACTCCAAAATAAATCTTTACCCTTTTTTATTACATTCATAACTCCTCTCCAGCATCGACGAGCACCTCCACATTTTTATCAGCTTCTCCAAACAACTCCAAAATAAATCTTGACCCTTTTTTATTACATTCATAACTCCTCTCCAGTATCGAGGAGCACCTCCACATTTTTTATCAACTTCCCTCACGTACCGAAACTTTTATTTTATCAATCATTCGGTATGTCTTCTGGATACGACTATGCTTCTGATTCAAATTCTAACTAACAACTATAGTCATGGCCAAGTATTCCATCATGCAAATGGTAATGAGTTTTCGATAGTGCTGCAAAGAGTATAGGTGATATAAAGAGATATGCCACGAATACAAAAACAAAGAGGATTCAAAGGAGAAGCTTTCATTGTAACGTTGATAAAGTCTATTGTAGTCGGAACGATAAGCAATTAATAGTGAAAGATTAAGTCTCTACTGACTGACGTATACTTCTTGAACCTTTACGTGTTTTCTTCGTTGAGGTTGGATATGATACTTCGAGAAAATTTTCACGGCAAAAACAAATATGTGGCACCTGTTATTCAAGGTTATTCGTAGACACTACCGTAAACCTAAGTTGACAATACTCGTACATTCATTGTGCTGAAAGGCAAGTCAATTTTGCTCATTCAAAGAGAGAATAAAAAATAGATAGATAAGTTCGTCCATCTGCTTTCGATCTAGGGAATTAAAACATATAGATATATTTTCAAGAGCGAAATCTTCGAGTTCAGCAAAGCTGAAACTTAGCTCTTCTCTTGCGTCCTCCAAGCTCGAAACAGATTCACCATTACCCAAAATCTTAAGGAAGACCCATTCTCCACCTTTGACGCCAAAATATGGTTTCCTGCATATATTAAGACGTTCCCCTCAAAGATACTGCCTTTGTTGTGGATTCGAGCAGGAGACGATGACACCATCCAACCGAACCCAGTACCATGGCAGCGGAATGAGTCAAAAACCGAAGCTTCTTCCAATCATGACTTTGCACGTCTTGTCCGGGATCAATTGCCGTATTCACGAAAAATTTGTCATCGGCGAATTGCAATCTGTTATGATGCTGTTGTTGTCGTTGTTGTTGATCATGGTTGTGGCTTGTTGGTTGTTGCTGTATGCTGCTTGTGGCTTGTTGTGGCTTGTTGGTCGTTGTTGTATGTTGCTTGAGCGGGTCAGATGGTCCAGCCCGTCCATCCCGTCCATCCATTCCAACTTCTATCTGCAAAAAACGTGGACGTCCATCCATTCCAACTTCTATATGCAAAAAACGTGGATGGCCTGGACCAAATGGACCAACTGTCGAAAATTGACAGTTGGTCAAGAAATTGACAGTTGGTCCACGCCATCCACGATGCTAAGAGAACTACCCATAGTCTACGAATACGAACAATGCTTGCAGATCCTTCGCTAAACTATATCGCTGCGACGAATAAGAGCGTCCATTGAATCTCTCTACATACCACTTAGTAGATAGGTTGTGTTCTCAAGCTCGGATACGAGTACAGGCCCTGGTCCTATCCTAGAAAGCGGAACCCTCAATGCGAGAAATCCTACTTTGACGATAAGCAATGACGAGAAGCGTTCGGTATACATGCACTTTTTGTTCATCTGGTTCGTCCCTTTCGAGTGCGTCACTAGGGTGTGGAGCATTTTACGACGCACTTTCATGTGCAACTAAACTTTCTCAAGAGTAGATGTTAACAAAAAATATAGGTGAAGAAGAATCCCGAGGACAGTGCCGCATTTGCAACATATTCGCAATGCGTTAGTTTTGTGGCGCACTGCTCGAAAAGATTATTTGTGGGACGAATAAATATGACTGCAGCGTTTACTTTTGGAAATGGGTAAAAAGTTATTTGGGAGAATGCTCAGGTATCGACGTCCCTTTGTCTCAAATAAGTATCCATGACAAGCCTACCGACCTTTCGATCATGGAGACAGTAAACAAGGACACATCCATATGTGCGGTCATTTTTATAATTTCATGTGACTCTTTCCTCCTTTCAGCTGATTTTGATTAACGCAGTTGTGTTGGTTAGTCGAGAGATAGTGCAATAAGATCCTCCTCTTTTCATCTCTCAGCGTCATTCCTTAGGCAACCATAACTTCTCTTATCTAGCCTTAATACAATTTTGAAAATTTATTTACGATTGCGATGAATTATCCATTATTTAGAGAAATGAAAATGACGAAGACGAAGAAGACCGTTAAGGGACAAAGAACAGGTGCCCCTCTCGTGTGGCAAGTCTCCTTGGGTAGAGCACTAGGTATTTCATCTCAGAAAATATGTGTCATTGGTGTTGGAGTAGAGGTGTCAACTACAACTGCCAAATAGTTATACCTGGTACAAGGGTAGATAAAAGCATACATTTTAAAAACATAATTGTCCATGTACGTTTGTACAGAGATTCACCGCTGCTTGTTCTTGCGAAGTTTGGCAGTTGTTTGTCAGTATAGTTAAATTGAAAGTTGGAATAGTTAGTATAGTATAGTTAAGAATTTTAATTTTGCTGGCAGTTGACACCTCTATGCTGGAGCCATCGTTTGTGAACTTTTAAAGAATATCGAGATGTAATAGGGGCTGCGGTAGCTAGTAAGAGACAATTAATTCCAATAGATATCGATACAATTGACTATTCCAAATTGTCAGTCAACTTTTATTCCTTGGTAGCGAAATTGGTAATTTCGAATTTTGCTACGTTGGAAACTATAAACAATTACAACACAAGCACACTTCTAGAAGCCAAAACCGGCGGTGATGTTGTACCATTCAACGATAGTTTCTGGTTTAAGTGGGTCGATATAGCTCTAAATACACTCGATATCATAAATGCTTGTTTTTGCCAATCGGAAAGGCGTGTCAACTGAAGTCAATAGTCTGACCTGATCAAGCATTTACGGAACAGTAAAGAAATAGAATGAATGTTGTCAAGGATAAGAGAAGGAAAAGGAACCCACTAAGTACAAAATAAAAGATGACGAAAGATCACAATTTTAGAAAGTAAAAATTAAAAGTCGCCTTCAGGAATTCTTTACACTGTGTAATCAATGGAGTTGTGAATATGTTGACGGTCTATATAGTCGTTGTAGATTGCAAGCAAAAAAGGTTGTACCTTTTTCTTGAAGGGGGGAAATAGCTTTATATTTGTTATTAACCCTTGGCGAAAATGCGGCTCTCAAGCAGCGAGAGAGATTATCTACGTAGTACATTTGTGAAGGAGATCGCAAAGATGGATGCTATTCTCATGAAAGATTCAGTAGCTTGGATCGTAGACGTACGATAAATTAATTGTAGAAGCGTTAGAAGATCTGCTCAAGATAACGGTGAACCTTATCTGGAGTGAAAACAGCAGAAAACCTCTGGTTTTACTAACCCATCAACCATTACGATATTTGTCGAGCTTTCTTTACTGCTCCTGCCTCTTGAGGTCGACGTCCAGTACAGCCCAGTTGACGATCTCGAAGTTCAGGATCAAAATCAGTCACCTTATCCTGAAACAAGTGCTTTCGCATATCGGAACTATTTATCTTCTACATAGCATCAGTATACCCTTATGCTTGATCTGCATACTCACCTTTCAATCTAACTTCTTGTGACTGCTGTAACGAATTCAAAAAGTTTAACTTAAACGACGCTAAGTGTAAAAAAGGACGCTTTGATCAGAGCCTCACGTCGAAAGTCGTGGTGTAGACAGAGATCTACTAAATTATGTCATCCCATATCTTATGCAAACTCATGATTTATTCTACTGCTATGCTTATCAACGGTAATAAAATAGAAGTCAATGACATCATTATCCGACTTTCTGAGTGCCAATAGTAGTGACTATTGATTTATGTTGGAGTAAGTCACTGATAGTAATATTAACGTTCGAGTAACTTATAGAAATTTGGAACCAAACACGATCTCAGATTGACAAGAGAAAGCGAATAAAAATATTGCGAAGACTGTGACAACCTACATTTGTATCGAAGATCGCAATGTACGGTTTCGCAAAAGCATTTCTTGAAAGGCTAACACAGTTTCTTGCGAAAGAGTGTGACAATCTCTATCCAACAGCATTTGGTTTTATCAATATGCCTATATGAGTATTACAATTGCTGGAGCTATGAATCGGTGCATCGGAGGTTCTAGGATCTGTGGATCGGTTCAAATTACTTTCAATTCTTATCATCAACTATGGTTACCATGTTCATTAATCATATATTTAATAAGAGAAAATAATAGGAACTCTGTTTCTTCACATATTTCTAATGTGTCACTTTTAGGAAAGAGATGAAAAGAGTTTGGACCAGAACTGTCCTGAAATATTCCTAAAAGAAATATGACTATTATTAGGTAGTGCATTGATAGTTGTAAGCATGTTTGAACATACCTTGACAATTACTACTTTCATTAATATTTATGAATGCGGGGTGCCAAAAAATAGTTGCAACAACCTTAGTCTACGAAGTTTTCGCAGGAGTCATGTTTTATGCTTCCTGCGATTCTGCAATCACATTAGCTAAGGAATAAATTAATTCTTGAAACCCTTGATCATTTCACCAAAATGACCATCCACAAGAGAATCGATCCCATTCTCACCACAAGACCTGTAGGCACTAAGGAATTGATTGGAACCATTAAGTGCCGCAAAAACGGATTCACATAATGGGTTTCGATCTCTTCAACTCTTTTCAACACTATTCTTCTAGTGGGATTACGAGGATTATACTTATTCATGCGACTATCCACTCTGTTAAGAAATACTGCTCGTCGACACCTCGCCTTCGATATAAAATTTATTGATGTTATTAGGATAAGTATTCCGGACCTTTAACTAAAGTAAAGACTAGATAATTAGTTATCTGCTGAATTATTTTAAAAAGTGATCATACTGACCAAACGAAATATCCTGGCTGACAAGTACATGTCGTCAACAAAGAACAGCTGTTCTTCCTCTTCTGATGTGTGGTTGTAAACAGCTGCAGCTGCTACATGTGATTTAATTTACAACCGTTTTATGTTTTGTTCGCTCGCAGAAACCTGTTTTCCATCACGCTCCTAAGAATTGTTTGCCTTTTTAAGGCTTGGTAAAATAATCTGCTATCATATGTCATTCGTATTACAATATTCAATTTCGAATTCTTTCTTGTCCACTCTGTCTTTAACAAAAAAATACCTGATAGAAATGTGCCTCGAGTTTCTTGTGCATGAGTTCCGTCCGTTATTCTCCATTTTAATGGCGCTCATATTACCCTGGTATAAGACTTTGTCCTGAACTTTGTATCCTTGCACTTCTAAAAAATTGGTTAACCATATTTGGAATGGGATGTATTCACTGACTCCTATTTTTTTGAACTGTATGCTTTTATTATATTAACTTCTACTCTTGTACTAGGTATAAATTACTTTACTTCTGTTTCCGTGCTGTTTTTGGCTTTTAACTTTTGCTTCGACGCTCGAGCATGCACCATAACCCAACCAAGAGTGATGGCACCACCAGCGTGCCCTCTCTTATTCGTTTGTTCTGCATATGATGCGTCAACAAATGTTCGAAATGAGCTTAAACTATCAGCTCCCATGATCCTTCTATTGGTCCTAGTTGACTTCAGAAAACTTATCATTCTTACAAGTTTCGTCCAGTCTTCTTCTATTGGTTCCTGTACTCGTGTGCATAGGAAAGACACACCTGTTTCAATGTCTACCTGGGACCTTTGCGTTATCCAAAGCAGTTTTGCAACGAGCTTATGGAATAATTCTACCTTCTTCTCTGACAATTTGCAAGACTTCGCATTTACGTAAAAAAGTTTACTCGTCGCCGGGTTTGCAACGTCGCCCTTTATCTCCTCCCCTAAATCCGTTACGGCTTCCTCGATATGTTGGGGAGTACTTATTACTGTCTTTTTATTCGATAAAATCTCTATATCCATTCCAGCCAGTTTTCCAAATTTTGCCTTAATTTCGTCTACCACCATGTCTATTACATCGTCATCCACGTGTGGTACTTTTTTATCATCCACGTACCATCCTACTGTACACTAACTTCCATTTATTATATTGTTCGCCATGCACTTGTCGTATGGATTAATTTTAAATCCCATACCCGTAAGTGTGGAAGAAAATAGGTCATACCAACGCAATACACTCTCTATCATGCCATTAATGGCCTACAATATTGACTCTTGGTGTAGGTTTGAATATGCCTGGATTAGTGTGTACCATTTTACCTTTGAGTGTTGGAGGAGCTGGTCCTTAGGTGGTGCTTGCTCTTCTGATGTCGTCAGGAGTCACTCGGCAGTTACGGAGGATGTTGGTGGTGACAAAAATTTTGAAATCTGATTCGGATGGCCACAAGAGTAGTTGTTGTAATGAACGTGCACGGTTGGCTCCTTGAACATCGCGACAAATGAAGTATTTCTTGTTCGAGGTCACCGTTTGGAGATAACAGTAATTGATAACAAGTACATTTTTATCTTTAAGGGCTATGGTAAATGTATCAAAATGATAGAGTCCATCGGAGCATTTTTGAAATCGGAGAAGGGTGTTCGTTTATATGCACCGTCATAGCGTGATCGATGCTAGTGTCCATAGTAACTTTGAACTTCGAGGCAACATCCTTGAGAGAAAGGATGTTCGCCATCGACGATTCATCGAAAAATTCCTTAAACGGTAGGATTTGTAGCTTTGCCTTGCGGTTGTAATCAACGTGTCCACCGTTTGTGTAGACATGCGTGACTTCGTTACTTTAGCAGGCGATAATATTCTTAACAAGGTTCTTGTTGCATACGCAACTCATAGTCGAACAGGAATCAAGTAATAACCAATTTTGATCAACCAATCCGTCCCGTAATATATTCATTTTGGTGTCACACTGTGTCAAAGATTTTCCGAGTTGCATCAAACTACGCCCTGTCTGTCTTTACTTTAGTTAACGAGCCGGAATACTAGGAATCATATCCTAATAACATCAATAGATTTAATATCGAAGGTGAGGTGTTGACGAGCAGTATTTCTTTACATTATTTTAAAAAGTGATCATACTGATCAAACGAAATATCCTGGCTGACACGTACACGTCGTCAACAAAGAACAACAGCAGCTGCTGCTGCATGTGATTTAATTTACAACCGTTTTAATTTTTGTTCGCTCGCAGATACCTGTTTTCCATCACACTCGCATCGTTTTCACCTCGAGAAACCGTCTTTGCAGTACCACCTGTCCAGGCCTTTCTCGGTATGCATGGTCGTTGGCCATTATATCACGAATAATGAACTCTTTCATCGAATGTTGAATACAGAAGTGCTTAAGAATTTCAACTGGCACAAGGCCATGAATATATTTTGACGTTCGCGAATAGCCCATACTTTTTCTTGAACATATCAATGATAAGACTTTAGTTACTTGCACGCATACGACGATAGTCTCCATTAATTAGCATCGCATTTTTCACTACAATACCGTATGTAGAGTTGTGTCCGATAAAGTGATGTCCATGCAAATGGTTGCAGAATATGTCTAGGTAGACCTAAAACAAACGGACAGAAACGGCCATAACCTAGACCGATGAAGCCAGAACCATCATATTACGAAAATTATAAAACCTAGAGGTCGAAGCTCGATATCATCCTATAACTCATCTAAAATAGAATGTCGATGTATTTCATTATATGCATTCGAGATGTCCAACGTCCGACGTGATTATGACCCAGTCTGGATTGCCTTCCATAAGGCGTGCGATTGCCACGACAAGTTGTGATCCGCTTCCGATCATTCCTACCAAAAATTGACTAGGATCACTCCCAGCGTTTACTTTGTTCATGAAAGGTACATTAACAGCCTTAGTCATTATGTTCTTTGTCACTTCACCGTTGCAGATTGGGCGAAAGTCCATGATTTCACCGGTTTCTAGATTAGCAATGTCTTTCTTGTTAAAGCTGTAAGGCTTGATCTATTCCAGATCTGTTAGAAGTACTACGGTAGCCGGTCCTAGACAGATTAAGTTGATAGCGAATGTAATTGAACACATGCCTACTTGGCGAGGTGGTCAGCGTTCGATCATAATTTTCTCAAAACAAAACTATTTACATTTATTATATATAGCATACCTTTTATTTAAAAATACCGGTAGCTCTGTAGCTCTGATTTGGAGTTTGGACCTTTTTCCGTAACCACACATACTCGTAATAATATGCGACAAACAATTTGACATTTTTACATGTGTGCAGGATTTCCTTTTCTACTCCCTCTTCACATTCTCATTCACTCTCATTCAATCAATCCGACTTGGATTCCTATATATTCAATATTCAATCATACCTCTTATTCGTGCCATGAGCATACACGAACCAACGAGCAGCGGCGTTGCTACAGGCCTTGCGAACCTCGGAAATTCATGCTATGCCAATTCTATATTCCAAGCCCTTGCACATGCCCCCGAGGTTCACGCCTGTCTCGATATTACACGACATTCCAACGTTCATAATGACTCACACAAATCGGATGTCAATGGCAGGGACGGTCCGTGTGTGTTATGTGAAGTAGAGCAGCTGTTTCGTCGCATGCATTCGAGTGATGTTAGAAATCATGGCAGTAGTCAGTCTCCTCTGTCGACGAATAGTGGCAATAGTCATAGCAATAATAATAATAATAATAATAATAATAATAATGGCTCGAATAAAACTTGCATCAGTCCGACGGTTTTGTTGGATAAATGTTTACCAAAAATGGCCCCAGCCAATACGTTCAGACGAGGTGTGCAGGAGGATAGTCACGAGTTTTTGAGGTTGCTGATTGATGGGATGCAAAAATGTTGTAAAGCTAGTGATAAAGGTGATGGTGAGATTGGCACTAAAATGGACACAGGAGAGCTCGTTGCTCGATATCCGTTTGAATTGTTCCGAGGCTCGATTAAGAGCAAAGTGAAATGTTTAGTGTGTGGCGAAGAGAGTTCCACGCTGGATCCTATTGAGGATCTGACGCTTACGTTACAGGGGAGCAACACGAGTCTGACTTCTGCGTTGGAACATTTTGTGAAAGAGGAAAAATTAGAAGGTTACAAATGCGAGAAGTGCCACGATGGTAAATCCTCGTCCGTAGCTGTTGCAGCTACTGCAGGTGCTACCAAGGTAAGCGGTCTATCGAAAGTGCCGCCTATATTAACATTGCATTTGAAGCGATTTCGTTATGGCATTGAAAGTTCAATGGGCCAATATGGGGGCTATGGTGGATCAATGCTTGGATTTGGTAAATCGGGTTCCACAAAGATTGAGGGTCATGTACGCTTTGAAGAGATCCTCAATCTTTCCAACTTTTTAACCAAAGATAAAGATTCGAAACCGAAGATAACGGGACTTTGTCGTCTGTTCGCCGTGTTAGTTCATACCGGAAAAAATGCGCATAGTGGTCACTACTATGCCTACGTGAAAAGTTTGACAAAAAATGATTGGTGGAGGATGGATGATGCTCATGTTTATCCAGTTTCAAAAGAAGAAGTATTGAGTGCTGAAGCATATATTCTATTTTACAGTGTGATGAATCATCCACTGGCGGTGCAACTTAAAGGAGCAGTAAAAAAGGCCAGTAAAGAGGTTCCTCTTAATGATGAGACTTCCAACAATGACACAGAAGATGTTGTTGAATTAGACCAAACAGCCATGTATACAAAAGAAGCATCGAATAAGAGAAAACGATCATTGTATGATGATGGTCCTGAGTGGGCAGAGAAAAGGACAAAAATTTCGCCAAAGATGTATGCAATGCTTACACGGGCTAGTGAGTGGGTTTCTGATAAAATCGAGTGGAGCGAAGAATATTTTCAAGAAATGAAAAACGCAGTAGAAACGCACTCGGTTTCTGAAAGGGAGAACAGTAGATCTAGTAAGCTTGTGTCAGGTGAGTATTTGAGAAAACATGAAAGCATGAATTGGATCGTGTTATATTGATCTTTTTACATTATACCCATGAATTCCAGAAAATGATGTGAGTGGACAATGTAATCCACTTCGCAATTCTTTGCGCAGTTTACTGAAGAAGGCTTTCAGCGGAAAAGGCTCCAGATATTTGAAGTTGTCAAATTTTCCTTTGACTACAAGCAACAAATCAAGTTCAAATGAAGTTTCGCCGTTTACAATCACAGTTCCTATCAATGATGTAAACGAATCAGGTATATTATAGAGGTATATGTTCAATAAAATTATCATTGACAACATAAGGAATACAAACAACACTTTGCTTGTATTTCCGTAAATAATTAGCTTTAGGGATAAATTGTCGTTGGTATTTGAATACTTGCCAGAGCAAAAGTATCCAACCTTTTACATGTTCATCTGGAGCAGGTAACGAACCAAATTAATACCGTACTCACGAAAGATATTATTGACCAAAGTTTGACGTCCTTACAGCTATGGAGAAATACCGAAGAGTGCCCTAAGATCAGAATGATTCTAGTCGTGGTACTTGTACTCGAGTAAACATAGAATTTCAGTAAATAAAGCGATTACAAAAATTAGACAAATTATACCGTGAGTCCTGCTGTTCTGCTGCTAGAGTTGTTTAATCGGACCAAATGCACGAAAGCATCAGTTCCAAATCCTTCCATGCTCATCATCCCGAGGTCGCCACCAAAGTAGCGTGCATAAGATCGACTAATTGGCAAGCCGTAGCCTAAACCTGCAAGAGGAGAGTCGATACCATGATCGACGTGATTATTTGCAGCGGCATGACAGAATGTTTCCTGCACTGCGGGGTCAGCTGTAGTGAAGAGATAATCCCAAACTCTTGCCATATGACTTCTCGGTATACCACCGCCTTCATCTGATACTTTAATCGTAACATCTTCATTTTCATTTCCATCCGCTATTATAACTTGAATAGGAGGGAAGTTTGTGCCATGAGTATCTACTGTTGCTCTCATTGAATTTTTAAGAAGTTCTAACAGAATATAATGCAAATGACTTGGAATATAAGGAAACGTCAAACCGAGACGACCCTTAATAATGACTTCAGGCGCGTCGCCATATTTTCTCGCACACATAAACGTCGCATCATCAATTGCTTGACGAACAATTTGGTATGGTGAAGTACGCCTATCTATCATTCCGCTATATGTATGAGATATTGGCCTTGAACGCAATGCCAAATATTGCCCTGCTAACACACGAATACCAATACGACAGGAATGAAATCGGTCAAGAAAGGCATGTATGCACTTGATGTCATCTTCCACTCGCGAAAAATCATTGCTATGAAATAGCGCCTGATGCTTTCGCAATTGAAAGGCACCTCTTGCCATATTTATCAAAACACCAGAATGGTTTAGATACAACTCATGTAACAAACTCGCGAAGGAACTTTCATCTACTTCCGATTGAATTTCAGGATGAGCGGTAATCGCTCGAAAGCTATCAACGTAACAACTCTTAACTGAAATAACAGACGTCATTTCTGAAAGATGTGGCACTTGATCTAAATCTTGAATACGATGTGCCAAACGGATGGGCAATTCTTTGCGCAAAAACTCTGCAAACCGAATCAATCCTTCCACATCAAACTGTTGATGCATCTTTTCTTTACCTTCGCTTCGTAACAAAAGCTGAGACGCCGATATTCCACCCCCATCTTCATCACCGTCAAGACCCGTATAATCATCGCACCGTCTTGACGTAAATGCCGATCGACTAGCAGAATGATGATGATTTCCGTTGTAATCATTACAAAATTCATGCACCGGTGCCGCCGTTTCCATTAATGAATGAAGCGAAACTGGAGTTTGACTTCTATTGGCATATTCCTAAACCACACAATTTTTACCACGAACGAACAAACAAATAAATACATGTTAGAGTCTAACCTTAACTCCAACTCTAAGATTGAGAGATTACTCATAAACCTGCGATGGAAATGATACCATCCAAGACTCCGCCAAGTATCTATCGAACACATACATACATACATACATACATATATATATATATATACTATATACGTAACTCACATACAACAAATCCAGATCCTTATCCTCTGAAATGGAGGACGTGGCCACCGTCGATGTGCTGCTACTTTTCCGTCGCTCATGCTTGATGCATTGTCGAGCCACGGATTTAGATAAGTTGGTTCTTATTATATTCCTACTGCCTCCTATGAAATAGGCAGGTACTCCAATCATACTTTTTCGTTCCTCTATTTCGGTCTTGTCCCTCGTCTTTTACTTTGTGTTTTGTGTGGATTTGGACTTGGACTTGGACTTGGACGAAACAGAAAGGGCAAGTTTGTACAACATAGATTTTGTACTCACATATCAAAACTATCGTGCAAATGCAGTGAGTGAAGGCTAATTTAGCTTATACATACGTAGACGAAGTTCCATGGAATTGCCGACCTCGTACATCATCTGCATCTGTATGGACATGGACAACTTCAAACTTCAAACTGGTAGTGCACATACACATGCACATACTCGTAACTCGTATACATGTACTCGTACTCGTACATAATAGTACCTAGTACGTCAGATGACATCATCTAAGTTAGACACCGGATGAGTTCCGATTTCAACCACCTTTGACTTTGGACTATCTTCCTTTTTCAGGTCGAGG
>Ga0209092_10003943_pt1 | contig 12606 bp, 10 predicted proteins | sample FraStrMetagenome_FD_187446 | JGI IMG/M metagenome (GOLD analysis project Ga0209092, IMG submission 187446) | Marine eukaryotic phytoplankton communities from Arctic Ocean - Fram Strait ARC3M Metagenome (SPAdes) (version 2) | ecosystem: Environmental > Aquatic > Marine > Oceanic | place: Fram... | reverse complement strand
TTATAACACTCTTTAGAATTGTTTGTTGGATTGCTTGGACTTAGACCGCCGTTTCTGACTGGTAGCTCTGCTAGCTTAAATTATTTGATATCTTATCATTGATCATACTTCGAAGTACTGTACGTACATGTACATGTTGTATGTGCACATAGACGTGTATCGTTCCTTTAGAAGTATATAATATGACAATACTTTGCAGAAGCTTGTGAATATATAAAAGTAGAACTTACATGACTCGTCATTAAATAAAAAATACACAACGAATTTTATGAAAACTTCTTCGCCCGTTTTCGACGACAAAGGACAGATAGAACACAAAACCAACAACACCAAAACGAAAAATTTCTACTTTGTCTTCGAAAAACAAAAACAAAACCAAAACCAAAACCAAAAACAAAAACAAACAGTCTGCAGCAACGAAATCTAGCAGCAAAGAAATGGGTTCCCTACGATTGTGTTTATTTTCAATATTTCTAAGCCGAGAATGGTTTTGTTCTATAACAGCCTTAACTGATCTAACTGCTAACAAAGCGAGGAAGTTGCGACTCCGAAAAACTGCGTCTACTCCTAGTATCGTGCCTAGCTTATCGCCGTCGATCGTCAGTGGTACTACCGAACCGACTACCGATGAGTTGCTTTCTGATATCGTGCCTAGCTTATCGCCAACGATGGTCAGTGGTGATGGCGAATCAACTTCTGATCAGTCGCCAGTATCCATCGCGTTGGACAAATTTGATGTTAGAATTGAAATTAGTAATGTTCCAGATGAAGACGATATTTCGACTATTATTAATGAAATGGATCGGATTACGGCATTGCATCTGACGGGTTATTTTGAAAATGAACTTGAAGGAAATGTGAACGGAGATAATTTCGGCTTTATCTCTTTAAGTATACAATCTTTTCGTCAAGAAGATTTAGTTTCTATTGATACGACTTCTGAAGGGACCAATGAACGGGGGAGGCGTTTGCAAAATGGAATTGCAAGTGAAGCAACGTTTGTGTCCTATGCAATATTTTTTGGTGAATGGAGTGCGACACCAACAACTGAGGCGTTGAACGATATTCAAAAGCGCGCATTTACTGATGAGGGATTGTCGTCCTATGAAGATCTCTTGAGGGCGTCATCTAACTCGGCATTAAAAAACACCGATGCCGCTATTGTGAGTATTAGGCGACCCCTCGTTATTGATGATGACCAAACTGCCAGCGGAGATCACGATGGTGGAGATGAAGATGATAATACTCTTATATTTGGCGGCATTGCAGCAGCCGCGGCGATTGTAGTTGTAATTTTGACAGTTGTGTACGTTTGGAAGAGTCGGAATGCCCCAAAAACGGTCTATACTCGAGATACAACGGACGTGTCAGCAATGGCGTCCCCAAGTCCTTTTGATACTGAAGATGAAGGTATTGTTAGTAAAAATACGCTCAACGTGCATTCTGAACCCATGGTTGTGAATCATAAAAATTATAATGAAGAGACTCAGTCGGTCATAAGCGAAAGTCAGTCGATGTTGGGTCATTCGGTTATGTCAGGAAAAAGTTATGACTATAGTATGGACGGATATAGCTTTGCCAATCGAACTAAATTTGAAGACGAAATGAGCCTTGTTGCTGGTACTGTAACACGAGAAGTGGTTCCAGATATCGATGAAATGACACTCGGCTCAATCCAGGTTCCAAAACAACATAACACTGTATCTGAAAAAGCGAAAATCCCATCTCCAAATAAGATCGTACAGCAAGAATCTATTGGATTAGAATCGATCGCATCGTATGTCGAAGACGCTGAAATCGATCAAGATGATGGTAGCGTGTGGACTTATTCAAAAGTAGGGGGTGCACCACTCGCACCAGAAGTAGCGAGTAATCATGCGATGAAGGCGGGTCTACGAAACTCTCTACCGCCGAGGAAGCCAAGCCCACCAACAACTGATAAGAAATCAAACAAATTTTTCAACATTGGGAGGCCAGTGGCCCAAATGTCTATGAGTATGAAAAGTAGGGAAAGGAGTGAAAATACGTTTGCGAGCTTGGATCCGAGTGTAGATCCATCAATTATTTCTCTCGATAGTGCTGATTTAGTAAGTTTCGTGGAAATTTGATTTTAAAGTGTTTTCGACGTAATAACCATACTCTTTACGTACAGGATCAACAGATTGAAACCAAGACTTCTGGAGTTCAACCATCATATCAGGCAACGTCAAGTTATGAGCAGATGTCGTCACAATATAGTTCTAATGTTCGCAAGGAATCTGTGTATAATGGAGGAAAAAGTACGTGGATGAAGAATTCAGGCCCGCCGAGCGATGTTCCAAGTGATGAGCTCACCAAAACTGACCAAGATCTAACAAATTTCTCTGATCAACAACAAAGACTGCCTCTTGGAAAGTCAGGGGCCATAGATGATCTTGACAAATTATCACGCTTGATTGAGGATAGACAAAAGTCATTACGGAATACGAGACGAAAACGTTAGTTCCAACGGCGAGTGAACCATGTATATCTTTAAGCAGTAACACATATCGTGAAACTGACAAATATGCCTTCATTTATCGTTCCCAAACGCGTCCAAATTGCTTTCGCAGCTATATACCACCTAAGTTCAGGCCAATAAATATATGATCTATTTCAATGTCAACTTATTTCTAAGTGCTTTCGCACATGCTCTATTGAATTAGACTGTACATCAAAGTGTATGCTCCTTTAGGTTACGAGCCAAGCCCACCCAGCAAAAAAGAATCATTTCGAGTTGTACTCCCGCCTTCAAATTTGAGACTTTGTTAAGGCTTAATCACCTCAAACGCGCAACGCGTCAAACATACATTTATGGTGACAGAGTTTTATTGAATAATTACTCTTGAGATACCGAAACCCAGTTCTTTGGTGCTTTCAATATTTCCATGATACGCGCCTCGTCACTGCCCTCCTCGATTTTGTGATTATATTCCCAAGCAATCAGTGGTGGTGCCGACACCATTATTCCTTCGATTCGCGGATTTGGGGTTACAAGGCCAAATCTTACACCTCGATCACTATGGATAGTGATGCAGGAAAACAATTCAATTAGGGTTAGCAAAATTTTGTTTCGAGTATTTTTGAAAACGAACTTACTAAAGGAGATTGAACTCAAGGTATCTGCCTCTTCTAAGCAGTTGCCATTGCCTTTGCTGATCATTGTACGGTAAACTATTTCTTTTGCTCACAATGCCTAGCCAACTGGGCATCCATTCGTTTGCAACGGCTTTGGTGAAAGCATATGTCTCGGATGTGGCTATCATATCATCCCAAAAGATCCCTCCAGTCCCTCTATGTTCCTTTCTCGCGGGAATATAAAAGTATTTATCACACATTTGTTTCATATCGTGGTAAGTCTTTCCATTATCTTCGAAATGATCATTGCAAAGATTTCTATACCGTTCATGAAACTCTCTGATGTCCTCATCATATAAATAATATGGTGTGAGGTCTGCGCCACCGCCAAACCAAGCTAGGCTCTGCCCAGTTTCTTTTGACCTTACTACAAAAATTCGTACGTCTGATCGAAAAGTAGGAACCATCGGAGACCTCGTATGAAGGACAAGACTCAAAGCAGCCGCTTTATAGGTGTCTCCTTCTGCGGGAGTAAACGAATCTCCTTCTTCAGACTTAACCTGTTTTGCCCTTCGCCCCTGTATAGCTTTTGCTCTTTCTGCGCTAAGAATACCATTTTCCAAGAATGTTGTACTAACTGCTCCTTTTTCAATAAAACAATCCACATTTTTTGAAGGTTGAATAACTCGTGTCAGCCCCCTACTGGAAGTTTCATCATTTGTCCATGCATCACTGCAGAATTGAACTTTGTCAGCGTTGCTTTCGTGTGCTTCAATTGCAGCAATAATTTTAGTCTGTGCATCCGTGAGAAATTCAGCGAATGAGTCAAATATATCATCGACACTTTCTGGTAATGTTCCGTCGGTTTTCAATGAATAAAATCCAACGTTTTCTTTATTCATTTTCGGTATGAAGAAAGCAAAAGAGAAATGCCTTGAACCGAAATCAAGGAAAAATATCGAATATGTCAAGAGAAATGAAGGCCTCATTTTCTTTACAACTATGACCAAAGTTTTCAGAAAAAATACTCTGCATATGAACAGTCTACTAGTTTTTGACTCAACAGGTTGCAGAAGTTGTAGTTGTGTACAAACTACAAACTTGACCCCTCAAATTTTTCAATTGGGCATCTTGGCATTTCCGATCCTCGATCTTTGCGGTCGTGCGTACTTCTAGGTTCGCATAGTCGGAATATTATGCAGATAGTGTCTCAGTGACTGATTTTACTCTTGATAACCTAAAAAAAATTACTCTGTAAGGATTAATATTTGTATCATATTTTAGTTGTTAGTTCTTTTAATTTATTTCTTTATGACGATAAAAAGTTTGCACAAGGGTATCGTATAAGTGTTATGCATCGACACTAAGTCGAGAGTACTACCGGTAGATGAATATGTAAGTGTGTAAACCGATCGTATATTTCAAAGACGTACCAAAAAAATATACTGCTACTATACCTTTTCAAATAAAGTAAGAAAAGTTCTTTATGTACATCCAGCCTCGGAAAGGAGAAGGATATTTATCAGGCTTCTTGAATCATGCTTTTTCGAATATCAATCGAAGTTGTAAGTGTTTTATTGGAATATTGCTCTTAAAACAAAAGATGACGATATTGCTCTGCCTGTAACAATTCCATTTGATGGTCTCTGACTCTAACAAAGCAGTAACCAGTCATTGCAGGTCACGACTTTACCATTTACGTAAAACTATGTTGTTCCCAATAATCCTCTTCGAGTGGGATGTGCTTCGCCTTATAGTCTTGAGGTAGATTCATCTCATTCGGCACTATGACAAAGAATTAAGATTTGAAGACAGTATCTCACCTTCATTAATAACATCTCTCGACTCGAATCTTACTGTCTTAACGATACCGTGCTTATTCTAAAAGTGCGTTAGCTCTACGATTTTTAAAGATTGTAAAAAATCTAAACATAATTGAAAATGGAGGAAAAGTTTAAAGATGGGCTGATGACGCTTACACAAGCAATACTTGAAGATGTCAGCAAATAAGTATGACCATAGAACACACGCATTGGGCTACTTCATTTTTCAGTGACAATGAACATTGTTAAGATGATCAAGCATTTTAAATCTTCACTCATACCCATGGAAGCAAGTTTGGATGCATAGCGATTCCAAGGATCGTAAATAAATTAACGTATGTAGAATAATATTTTTCGAATTCCCCGCGTGAGAGGAATTTCGCGATGTACATATACAGTATGGGACACGAGGAACAAAGAAACCTTTAAAAGTTATGCTACTCAAGTAAGAAGTTTTTAGGAATTCAAAACATAATGAAGAAAGTATTACCTTGTCGTTATGTGAATGTGCGCAAATACTAAGCAAACTAGCAACGATACCGCTAATACTGAAGAATGCGCAAGTATGATGTCCGAGCTCCACCTCAGAAGCGACGTCTTCAGGTTTGATCTAAAGATCTGATTCTTCAAATAAGATAGATGGATTGATCCCACACAAACAGTTATAACGATTATTGGCGATGCGAGCAAAAAGTTTGGAACCTGTTTCAAAGTATAGAATCGAAAGGCACCAACGCCCCAGTGTTTCTTTTGCACGAAGGAATAGATTGTACTGATGTTAAACACTCCAAAATTTGGAGATGATTTGCAATATTCCCGCGAGTGAACAGCTTTTGTACACAGATGGTAGTATCCTGAGTAATTGTGCGACCACATCGGATAAAGTAATACAACCGACGATAAACAGCAAATGAAATGGGCTGCCCGACTAAAATTCGCATTTCCATTTAATCGTTGAATCGCTATCATTATGACATAAATTACAAAGTAACCCACGCAGAAAAAGCCATTAGACCGAGTTAGACCAGAGAGCGCAAAAGTTAACAAAACCAAAGTTTGATAGAGGAAAATCATTTTCATTGAAGTACTGTTGATACTTTTCGTATGAAACATGTAGCCTGCAAAAGTTAGAAACGAGAAAGAGCTTTCTGAGTAACAACCCACAAAAAACACGTTTGCGGGGTTCCAAATAAAATAATTAACAGCTTCTAGCAGCTCATTCTCAGTAAAATACAGAGTAGAATTCAATTTCGCTGGTAAATTGACGTTTTGTCGCGTGTAATAAAGAAGCAAATCATTGCAGAGCTCGTCGAGGCATATTGCAGCTAGACAAAAGTAACAAATATTTAGAGCAATAGCTGCAGCAACGTAAAATGTTGCATTTAAAATTTTGGAGTTTGAACGCGATGCAAATAGTTTGGATGAAAAGAATCGAATAGTGTTCGGCCAAAGAGGAAAGAATGCATGCGCTTCCTCTGCCTGGATCAATTTGTGCCGTCTTCTTTCGTAATACACTTTCGGGTAATACGACAACACAAAATTTCTGACAGTACTATGTTGAACAATTTCATCTAAAACTTTGTTTCTTCTCAGATTGTAATTACCCCTCCCCTCCCTCCCCTTCTTCTCTGGATATCCATCTCCAAGATGATATACATTCGAACGAATCTTCGGGTCCCATGCCAAATTCAGAAAGCGCGCGGCATCCCACCGCGTGAACCCCCCAGCTAAGACAACGCCCCAATGGTCGCGAACATCACGAAAGGGTATGAATGGTATCACATCATGACCAGGATCGAAATCGGGTATTATGTTAAAGGACAATATAACCCCAAATATGATAATACACCTCGACTTGAAAGCACGTACAAGCACGTCGGATCGATTCCTTCTTTTGCTGCTCATCTACCAATAATTAAAGGCTTCTGTGTTGTTGTTTAGTGCTGTTATCGGTATTGAATTATTATTTTATTACAATATTCAAGATACAACACGAACCCAAGGAGTTTCTTCATGTTTCATGTTCCAGTTACATTGTATTTTCTATATTTTGCGCGCACGAATACCTAACATCTTGAAACAATTGGGTGCTATGGGCTACACACGTATGTGTTATGCGTTACATTGTATGCGGTTATGCGCTACCTATGTGCCGCTAGCCGCTATGAAGAGAATGAAGAGAGAGCTAGCAGCTTTCAGTTGAAGATACGACATGTATCTCTTCAGCGAATAACTTCGGAACAATTCTTAATGATTTGAGAAGCCAGCCAAGCACGTTTGATAATATATTTATTTGTGGTTCGCTTAGTATTTTGCGCACCCTACGAAGTGTTTTCGGTGTTTTCAGTGATAGACACTATTACATTTTTCTGTGAGATACTTTTCTTTCTCTCTTACTTCCGCAATTTATCACAACGACGTCTAGAGAACAGCCATCAGCTCTGAAACGTACATAAAATATGTTTCAATCGTCTAGAGATGCATCCGCATCGTTGTCGATGGGCGATGTTGAGATGGCAGCAGCAGGATATTCTCTTAACCATGCAGCTCAAAACTTTGGATACAGCCTTTCTGTTGAAGAAGACGCACGAAGGCAGGCGCAGCTCATGAAGAAAAAAGAGAAAATGGTTATTGCAATAGCAGCGTTTACGTTTTTAATATCTTTTATCAATATTATCATAGCTGATTCTATGATCGTAGTTATTGCAATGCTTTTCGGCATGATTGGTTCTCCCGCGGTGATGTTGCGACAACGTCAACTTACTTCGAAGGAATCAGTGCGACAAGTGATTAATGGGTTGCGACAGTCAGCTAATAAATATCATGATACAAATCAAGAGCTTAAGCAATCTATAGTTATGTTGTCGTCTCAGGCAGAAAAGGTAAAAAGAATGCAACAGCAACTAGACGACCATATAAGGAATAGTGGAATGACTATGGACGAATTTGCCGATTCCATAAAGGAGAATAGTGCCGTGTTGGAGGAGATGAGGGAAATCCTCAAGGCTCAATCTGCACAAGAAATACTTCGAATTGTTTTACTAAGTGATCGATCAAAAAACAGTGTTCTAGACCGTAACGAACGTGAGATTTTGATAGTGAGGCTTACTGTTCTGAATGGAGTAATTTTTGATGAAGATTTGTTCCGAAGAAAATTCACTAGAGACGTTACGACCTCTGAGCTTATATGCCTAATTGGAGGGCTATATAATGATAATGATGACAGTGAATTAGGGAGGATTTTCAAATTTGACCCTCTAGAGATAATTCGTTTCAATCGGTAGATCCCTTGTATATGAATCTAATGTATCTGTTCATCGTCACACAAACCATAAGTTGTTTACACATTTATTTAAATTGCAAAAATATTTTTTCAAATATAAACCACTGAACTGCAAAGATGCTCGAAACTATTTAAATAAAGTGGATGGACTCATTTACTTTCGTTGACTTATCTCCACGGAACGAACTCCTATCATTGTTAGCTTTTCTTCAAAAATCATGAGAGCTCAACTTTTGTTCCAGGGCACATCAATATCATGTTCTTATGGGCTTATGGTGCACATGCCCTGACACTTTATTTAGAACTGTGCTCGTACCATTCAATACTAAAAAATCCATGCACCGAAAATGTTTAAAATTCTAACAAGTACTCCTGATACCTCTCAACATCTCATCGCATCAACATAATCATTCGACCGTTAATGAGTCACCTTACTGTTGGATAGGATATAGGGTTTCTCACATTCTTTTGCTAGCAACTTTGCAAGCCTCTTGAAAATATTTTGACTTCGATACCGTACATTCCGTCCGTGGGTACCATAAAGGTGTGAAATGTCCTGACCATGAGGCATATCAAAGTTTAATTTATCGTTACTTTCCACTGTATCTGCTCTGCTGAAGAGCATGTGATGCGCAAATCACATTTGAGAGGATGTTGGTAAAGTTTAAGCTTCCTCAGCATGCTAATGAAACACAGAATGGTACCCAACACCCTGTGATGCAATGCTGGATAGCACCTAGTCTCGCACGACAAAATAACTTCCTTAGTAAGAGGGTAAGAACAATTTCAAATCGACGTAACCTTGTGAATCAATCGAAAAAGGCGTCGCATCTTAATTGGGCAGCCAAAGATATGCCTTGGTTATCACTTGATACACCAAGCTCCTACGGCATCGCTTGAACTCCAATGCCTTCCATTCTTATCGCCTGGCGCAATAAGTCTTATGGCAGAATACCACAGGGTTCTTGGTCTCTTTAGGGGAAAGAGAGGTGGTGCAGTACTCTCCATTTGAGTTTTCTTGCACTCTCCTTCTTTATTCTCCTCCACCAACGCTTTGCAAAATAAACGAAATGCTGTTTGCCAGTTTACATATGGTCAGCAAACCATTTCATTCATGTCAGTAACTTTTCAGTTAGTAAGTGTATGTTGACCCTTTCAGGACCAAAACAAATTTAACCCCGAATACGGGATTTTAATTTGAGCAAATTTTGGATATGTGAAATTTCTACGCAGAAAGCTAATAATCTGAAGTATCCTAGTAACGAGTGATCGAAACTTATCATCCGCGAAGTCAAAGTTTGAGCGCTATGGAACGAAAGTTGTTACTGGGAGTCGGTACCTCGGCGGTTTCATCGGATCCCCAACACTACGATCCGACTGGCTAAGGGAGAGAGCCAGTTTTTGGGAGAAGGCAGTGAAGACAATAGCTAGGGCAAGCAAGGAATTTCCTTTGACAGCTTACGTTGCGATGAAAAATTCCCTCCAGATGGAATGGCAATATGTCCATCGTATAGTAAGTGAGGTGGGGAAATTCTTTGATGGAGTTGAAGAGGCAATAGCATCAGAGTTTCTACCTTCTCTTTTCGGTGTTGAAGATGACATCACATGCAAATATCGAAAGTTAGTAGAGCTACCAGTCAGACACGGCGGTCTAAGTCTAAGCAATCCAACAACACCAAGAGTGTTATAAGTCGAGCACTCTTCACTGCTTCCACCTCTTGTCCACCCTACGCGGTCGAGCTTAATTCAGTCCAGTTGACAATCTTGAATGCCAAAGCGAGGTTATGCCAGGATATTGGAGTCGTATAAAAGGAGCCCACAAAGTGAAATTCAAATTCGAAGTCAATCGGTTCCCTCAGGATACTCAGCGTACCTTGAAACGAGCGAATAAACAGGGCGCTGGCGCAGCGTCATGCCTTCGCACGTTGGCGGAACAATCCTATCTTCGACTGAGCTTCGCGATGCTCTAATGCTCCGATATGCACGCGTACCTTCAAATCTACCAACTTCTTGCGACGGTTGTGGCGAGTTCAAGAAGTTTGATGTGAATCATGCCCTTGACTGCAAAAAGGGTGGATTGGTCACAGCTCGACACGAAGAAATTCGTGACGAACTCAGAGATCTACTAGCACATGTGTTTAGCCCATCCCGTATCCGATGCGAACCTGTGATTAATACTGTTTCGATGCGTGCCAATGGTACCAAAACACATGTGTCAAGTGCTTCCTCCTCGTCTGACTTTCTGAATGCTGATCGAGGTGATCTATTGATTCGCGGTTTTTGGGGAGGGATCGACTGATACCATTATTGACGTTCGCGTGACAAATCTTGACAGCAAGTCTTATAAGAACTTGCCACCCAAGAAGGCTCTGGACGGACGGAATGTTCGGCTTTGAAGCCCGAGCATTTCTCAAGAGGCTTGCAAAGTTGCTTGTAGAAGAATGGGAGAAGCCATATTCAACAGTAAGGGGTTTCATTAATGCTCGAATGAGTATCGCTCTAATTAGAGCAACGAATCGATGCATTAGAGGTTCCAGGATCCCTGCGAGCAATATGTCGAATCGATTTCGTCGGGAAGGAGGTGCAGGACTTGGACATCTGAAAAGTGATAATTAGGTCGAGACTTTACATGTTAAGCAATATTTGAAGATCCGAGTAGAGTTTCCATTACAATCGACTTAGCCGAATTACTAACACAAGTACCGAACCTCGGTGACATAAAGAACCATACGAATGCAGCGAGATGAAATTTAGCGTAATACATAACTACTATCAAAAAATTTCCTTCTCTGTTATTAAAAAAATAATACATGTAATAATAATCTGAACTTCGAAAACATGGTCGATGTCTTCTGATTACATTATAGATGATATTGTTTGTTCGAATATAGGAGTTCGCATATTAATGAGAACCATTCACAAGGAAGTACACACTGACATGCAAGTACGCACATTCGAGTGAAAGGGTTTTGAACTTTAATCATGACAGCCCACATTAAAAAGGTATCTAAGGTATCTTGAATAATTGACACCTTTGTAGTATTGAAAGATCACAATTTTTAAATAATTTGTAAAATAATCTATTTGAATACAACAACATTTGATTACAAGAGGACGCGATTGTGGATGCGAGTAGATAATAACGGCGACCGAAAAAATGTTAATAACGTTATCGATATATTTCTATCAGTCGTAGTCATAGGTCTCTGAAGAATTTTTCAATATAAAGTTTGATAGCTTGGATCAAGCCATTCTTATTTTATAAAACGTTTCTTTATCGCATACGCGCTGTTCGGAAGAACCTCAAATTGGAGTAATCAAAATAAATCTTCCTATGATAGATAAATGGTCGAAATCATTTTTCGTTTCACTGTTTGCGTTATATTGGTAATGAAAAATATGAAATATAACGACAAAAAATTGAAATAGACTAAAGAGAAGAACTGCTGCAAAGACAAGCATTGCAGCAGCAGGTTATACGTTGGTATAAAATACTTTATTTTCAAGAATGAAATAAGTTTGTCCCGAACTGATGTATTAATGATGGATATTGAGTAGAAAAATTTGTAATTTCATATTTATTATATTTTTCTTTACTTATACGAATGATTTCGTCGAACAAACAATCCAATTTTAAATCGTTTCTCTCTACACCATATTGCATGGCATTCTCTCCCATGTTAGAAATTATTTGATTGGCACAATATGCCCAGTTTTGTAAATCTTTATCACCATTTGCAAGAAGAATATCCCCTTCTTCATTCCATTTTCTCTCCATGTAGAAACGTAAATCACTACGATTATCTGGAAATCCGGTAATGTAAGCAAATAATTAGACTTGTGCCCCGTCCCGTCCCGGCGGCTTCCCGGACATCCCGGCGGGAATTGACCTCGCCGGTACGGGATCCCGGGATCCCGGTATCTCCGTAGAAATTGTTCGAGGCTAAGAGAACTCTCAAAGTTCTCCAGGTCACGTAGAAACTTTACGTGTCGAACACCAGGCACACAACCATCATAGATCTACATATCACATACTTTTTCCAATTACCCTGCTACTACTCCTCTTCCGAACCTGTAACTGATGAAGAGGATGAGTTATAACTACAAAGTAATTCATACCTAGTACAATAGTAGAAGTTAACAAAATAAAAGCATACAGATTAAAAAAATTAACTGAAAAATTTGTTTCTACTTTGCCACGCCACGCGGGGAAATTTTGAACCTGAGTAATATAGCAGAAACCGTTATAATTAAAAGTTCAAGAGATGGTCATCTTGACCGACGTCTAGTTCCTTTTCATCATTTTCAAGCTCCAAAGGAGGTAACTACTGTAGTTCATGATGAATTAAAGTATGTAAATGTTCGTCCCTTTCTTCTTTTACTAGATCAATATAGTGTTTAGGA
>Ga0209092_10003941_pt1 | contig 12609 bp, 21 predicted proteins | sample FraStrMetagenome_FD_187446 | JGI IMG/M metagenome (GOLD analysis project Ga0209092, IMG submission 187446) | Marine eukaryotic phytoplankton communities from Arctic Ocean - Fram Strait ARC3M Metagenome (SPAdes) (version 2) | ecosystem: Environmental > Aquatic > Marine > Oceanic | place: Fram... | reverse complement strand
CTAGAGAAATATACAGTAAAAAATCCCGATATATACAAAAAAACATTGAAAAATACAGCCGGGGGTGGTGTAGAGATTGCGTTTTTCCTATAGATTTACGTTTCCGTAGGAGAAATATAACACCATACCCCCAGATATGTAACATTTTTTTTTAAAAGTATGACACTAGCCTATTAATATATACTAGTAAGGGGCTTATGTCACAGTATTGGTAAATAAGCGGCGATATGTGTAAGTATATATAGATATGGAAACACAAAGATTTATGGGTTCCGGGCAATTAGTAGATAGACTGATGGCTCAGGTTGGAGATAGAGGCTTCGCTGAGGCGTTATTAAAGAAACGTGGCGATATGACGGCTGATGGTAAGCTAACAGCTAAAGGAGAGTCTAGAAACCGCATGACAGCAGAAGAAAGAGCATTAGATAGAGCAGATGAAACCTCAGCATCGGCTACATATAACCCAAAAACTAACAGAGTTACAAAAAATACATAAGAAATGGCAATAGCACAAGCATATCCTTTAGGTACGCCTAAAACAAACGACTTAATAGTTGGTACATCGATACCTGCAGCTAATACAAATGAAAACCCAAAGACTGTAAACTTCCCTATTAGCGGAATAGTAGCTTTAGCAAACTCAGGAAGTATAGCTACAACCGAGATCACGATTACAGACGCGCAATTAAGAACGATAGGTGATACGCCAGTTGAAATACTACCTGCAGTCACTGGTTATACACATCAAATATTAGGTGCAACTGCTCAACCAACAAACAGCGGCGTCGGAATAGCTGATGCTTATGACTGGCAAGGTCAGGATGGATTTATCTCATGGAGAACAACCTCTTTAACTAACGTACATAGAGTTGAAATACCAAACATTCGATTACCTAGTGGAGGTCCTTTTTTAGGTAGTACTGAGACTTATGTAGAAATACCTATAGCTGGTAGTTCAAGAGTCAATACATCGCTGATAATAGGCGTAACAGACAACACTAATCCAATAATAAACATAGGCGAAAGCCCTAGCGCTACTTGGACAATAAACGTTACATATAGGTTAATACCAATAAACTAAAACATGGCTAGAATAAGTTCATATCCTAGAGATAGAGAGGTACAAGATCAAGATGCGTGGATTGGGACTGAGTCTAGCAATAGACTGACTAGAAACTTTACGGCGCAAGCTGTAGCTGATTACTTAAATATTAAAGGTAAGATATCTATATCTGGCCAAATGGTGTTTCAGTTTAGCGATGCTCCTACTCTTGAAGGTGAATTCACTGGTCCTGTAGACGGAAGTGCTTTAACGGCTATTACGACGATGCAAATATCAGGCATTGACTCTTCAGGTCAGAACACAGTTGCTTTCATGCAGTACTTAGTTAATAACGATGTATTAATCAGTGAGCAAAATAACATCGATGAATTTGGTCATTTTAAAATAACAGGTTATACAGCTTTAGGTAATAACCTATATACACTAGATTTAACAAACATCGGTGGTAATGGTAGTTTAGACTTAAACAAGTACTACGATTTTGCTACATTCACTATATCTTCAGGTGTTGGTGATAAAAACTTTGTATTTAACCAAGCTGTAGCGTCTGCTACGTGGAATGTTCAACACAATTTAAACAAATTCCCTTCATGTACTATGGCTCTGTCTACAGGTCAGCAAGGTTATGGAGATGTAACTTTTATAGACGAAAACAATTTAACAATAACATTTGCCAGTGCAGAGTCTGGTAAAGCATATATCAACTAACTATGGCAATACCTTTTTTAAATAACATCACTCTCAATAACAATGAGATACAGAATGTAAGACTTCAAAACGGAGGTAGTCCACCGCTAAACTCTGGTCCAGGTCAAATATACTTTGATAGCACCGCAGGAGACGAAACAGCTAATTACTATTCAAACGCTACAGACACTTGGGTAAGTTTAAAGGAATACACTTTTCCTGCAGGTAGTTTTATTACAGGCACAATAACCGGAACTACGCCTAAACCTATTATAACTTTTGACTTATCAGCTTCAGGTACGCCTGATGCAACTGTATATTTAAGAGGTGATAATGCTTGGGAACCAATAAGCGCAATACCTGGAACATACACATGGTCTATTCAAGGTGACGCAGGTGGTCCAACAGCTGTAGCTTCAGGTGATGCTATTGACTTTGCAGGAGGAACTAACGTTACAACTGCTCTTTCGGGTACTACGCTGACTATTAACTCTACAGATACTAATGACAACGATTATTTAACAGCTTTAAGCTTTAATACTGGTGACGGTGTTTTAACAGCCACTGTACAGAATCAGTCCAATGTAACAGTAGATCTAGACGGTAGATATTTAACAGGAAATGAGACAATAACATTGACAGGTGAAGTTACCGGCTCTGGAACAACTGCTATAACAACTACAGTGGCGAATGGTGTTTTAGATGTTGCTAATTTCAATGCTAGCGCAATAGTAATAGAAAGCGAAGGTATTGAAAACAATGACAACGACACAACGTTACCTACATCGGCAGCTGTTAAGGCTTATGTTGACGCATCTACAGTTGGTGGTTTAATTTATCAAGGTGGATATGACGCAAACCTAAACTCGCCTGATTTAACAACTTCACCGAACAGTATATTAAAAGGTTGGACTTATACAGTTACAGCTGACGGTACTTTCTTTACAGAGCAGTTAAGAGTAGGTGATGTACTTATTGCGGAGGTTGATGATCCAAGCGCTTTAGGGGATTGGACGACTGTCCAAAACAACATTGATCTAGCTAGCTTAACGCAGGTTGGTATTGGTAATGTAAACGCCTCTATTTTAGATGATGAATTAGGTATAGAAGTGGCTTACGCCGCTGGAACCGCTAAAGTAGGTCTTGATATTGATGGTTTAGCTCTTGATACACTTGCAGAACAACCGTCTGATTACTTTCTACCAATTTATGACGCGGGAAGTGGTATTAATAATAAAGCAAAATTAAGTGAGTTATTAGCTTTTGCAAACTCAGTTACATCCAAGGCTTACACTATAACTGATACAGATACAATTACATACCCTTTTACTTTAACAGCAGCTACGCAGAATGATACAATTATACAGCTGGTTGACACTGTGACTAATGAAACGGTTTATGCCGATGTAGATCGTATATCTACAACACAGGCAACAATTACGTTTGCTGCAACACCGACTAATGACGTTAGAGTATTAGTACAAAAAATAGGTTAATAATAAAATTTAATAAATGAAGTTTAAAAGTGACATAGAGGTACAGGCCGGTCTTAGAGACGGAGGTAATGATATAGGTACAGCTGGTCAACTACTGTCTTCTACTGGTACAGTTACAAACTGGATAGACCAAGGAGATGTTGTAGCTGCAGGCGCTACTAGAGTGCTTATAGCATGTAAAAATACTTCAGGAGGAACTATAACAAAAGGTACGCCGGTTTACCAAACAGGTAACGTTGGTGCTACAGATGTTATTGAAGTAGCTGAAGCAGATGCTTTAATATCTACAGGTTATTTACCAGCTATTGGTTTACTTGAAACAGATTTAATAAACAATGCTTTTGGCCATGTAGTTATAACAGGTGAACTTTTAAATATAACAACCAGCCCTATAGACGGTGTGGTGCCGGTGACAGGAGACACTGTATATTTAAAATCAGGAGGAGGTCTCACGCTTACTAAGCCAACAGGTGAAGGAAACGCAATACAAAACTTAGGTCTTGTAGGTAAGGTATCTGGGGGAAACGCTGGGTCGTTAACAGTAGCCTCTATAATGAGGCAAAACGATGTGCCTAACTTGCCAGAAGGTAGAATATGGATTGGTGATGGAAACACAATAGTTTCAGACACTGTTTATGTAGATGAGCCAAACAATAGAGTTGGCATTGGAACAACGACTCCTTCTACAGACTTAGAGGTAAGCTCAACGGGTGTTAATGGTGTTGATATATCTCAGTCCGCTAGTAATGCTAGTCAAAGTGGGAGATTGTTTTTCACTACAAACACAGCATCTGAAGGGTTTGCATTATTTAATTCAAACGGAACGTTTCAAGTAAATTCAGGAGGTATACCTAATAATACTTCTGGAACAAATAGAATAAGTATTGTTGGAAGCTCGGGCAACGTCGGTATTGGAACAACTAGTCCTACCGCAAAATTAGATGTTTATGGTAATTTAAGATTAGGAACTACCGGCAATTTTACTATTACACAAAGTCCGTTTTCAACTGCAGTTTTTTATGTAGGCGCTGGAAATGGGTCTACAATAACTTTTGGTGCGCCAGCAAGTAACACGCAAAACGTTTCGATTCAAGGAGATTTGTGGAGTTATCAGGGTAGTATTGGTACAAAAGTATCTGGATCATTTAATAATAAAATTACTTATAACGGCGATAACTACTTAAATAGTGGAAACCTTGGTATTGGAACTACTAGCCCTAACGCAAAGTTAGATGTAGTTCAAGCCACGACAGCAAATGGGGCAGCGGCTCTACACCTTATTGGACCAAATACAAATCCAGGTTTTACAAGCTCTGTTTTAATAATAGAACAGGGTGATGGAAAGAAAATAACAATTGACGGAAACGACATTGACGTATCATCTGGTGATTTATTTATAAACGATTACTCTAGAGAAGACGTAACTTTTGGTGGTCAAATAAAGGTTAAAGGCTTAGGAAGTCCTGTTGGTGATTCATATATCTCTAACGGCAATTTTGGTATCGGAACAACCGGCCCAAGAGCAAGACTACACGTAGATGGGGGTGTTAAACTTGGCAATGACACTGATTCGCCTGCATCGCCAAAAGCAGGTACTTTTAGGTATTATACGTCAGGAAATAATAGCTACGTAGATATGTGTATGCAAACAGGTGCATCTACATACGCGTGGGTTAATATAGTAACAAATAGTTGGTAATATGGGAAAAATGATACAAGCTGACACGTTTCACGGTCAGACAATGTTTTTAAACTGGAGAGGATATCACAGTAGCACAAGTAACGGTGTTTTATATGACAGTGGATGGAGTACTAATTTAACATATCCATACGCTACAATTATACCGCCATTTAAAGGCTGCATTAACAAAGTGAATATAACAAACAATCCTTATAGTTCCTATCAATCAGGTCCTACAGGTAGTTCTGCTACTTTGAGAATACTCGTAAACGGATCAGCTGAAGGTGCTGAGGCTGTAAGCTACACAGCTGGCACAGCTGGAGAAGTGATTACTTTTGATTTTGGAGAATACCTTGAGTTCAACGCTAATGATAGGGTTCAACTGCAATTTCAAGCGAATGGTTTTTGGAGATACATGAACGTAGGAATACAATTAAAAGAATTAGCTTAAAAATAAATATTATGATAAATTACATTTGGAACTGCAAGACAGTTGACGCTTACCCACAAGATGGAGAATACACAGACGTTGTGTATAACGTACATTATTACGTATTAGGTGAAGATAGTGAAACCGCTTACCAAAGCGACATTATTGGTACTCAAATACTAAATGTTAGTGACATAAAAGATTTTAAGCCTTTTAATGAATTAACAAATGAAGATGCTGTTGCTTGGTGCAAAGCAGCAATGGGTGAAGAGCAAGTAGCCCAAATAGAGGCTACAATCGCAGCTAGTATTGAAGATCAAGTAAACCCATCTTCAGTAACTCTTGTTATAGGGGAGTAAATATCGAGCAAAACGAGTAATAATACCATTATGCTAGAAAGCATATAACCAATGTCAAATTTAAAACCAAAACCAATGACACTTTTTTACCAGACTGAATCATGGAGTAGTCACCCACAACCAGGCAAAAGCCAAGTTAAATTATGGAAACATATAGCTAACAAAGAAAACTGGAGAATCGTCCAGCTTATTAATGGTTTTTATCAAACAGAGTACCAAGACATCAAAGATCCAGAAAACTGGCATGATGTTACCAGGCGTGAAACAATGGAAGCAGCTGAAACAGCTATCGACCAAACAGTAGCGCACTATTTAAAGAAAGTTGAATTTATCGACGGACCAAAAGTAGTAAAAACCTTTAAATAAACCACACTCAATTAAATTAAATTAAATCAAATATGGACGCAATTGTCAAAAACCTTAACTTCGGCGAAGATGCTAGAGTTAACGTATTTAAAGGAATAGAAAAGCTCACAAAAGCTGTTAGCTCCACTTTAGGAGCTAGCGGCAAATGTGTGATGCTAGAAGATCATACTGGAAACCCAATTATCACAAAAGATGGTGTTACAGTGGCAGATTCAATAATCTTGCGAGATCCTGTGGAAAACATGGGCGCTACACTTTTAAAAGAAGCAGCAAGAAAAACAGTGAGAGAAGCAGGCGATGGTACAACCACAGCTACAGTCTTGGCTCACGCTATATTAACTGAAGCTTATAAGGTTTCAGATAAAACAAATTCAAGAGAATTAAAAGAAGGTATTAATAGCGGTGTTGATAAGGTTGTAAAATACCTAGAGAGTGTTTCGTTACCAGTTGAAGGGAGCATGATTGACAACATTGCTACAATATCTACAAACAACGATCCAAAGCTAGGTAAAGTTATAGCCGACGCTTTTAGAGCTGTAGATAACACAGGGATTGTAATGATGGAAACATCACAAGATGGAAAAACAGAAGTTGAGGTTGTAGATGGTGTTCAGTACGATAAAGGTCTTACGAACTCTCATTTTATAACTAATGTTCAAAATAAATCAGCTGAACTAGACAACGCGTTAGTTTTGTTAATAGAATCACCAGTTGACACAATAAGACAGATTCAATCTGTGCTAGAGTATGTAATAAAAAACAATAAGCCTTTGCTGATTATCGGCGATTTAGAACAAGGTGTTTTATCTGCTTTAGCTATGAACAAAAACAAAGGTAACATAAGAGTTAACGTAATAAACGGTCCTACTCAAGGTGTCAACAAACAGGAGATGCTACAAGATCTAGCTCTCTTAACTAATGCTACTATTATAAACGAGGATTTAGGTGACGATATGGATTTGATCCAACCAGAGCACCTAGGAACGTGTTTAAAAGCTGTTACAACTCACAGCGAAACTATACTTCAGTTTGAGGAATCAGGTCCAATAGTTTTAGCTACAATCGATAAGTTAAAAAGAGATCTAGCCGAAGCTACGCAGGCTTATGAGATAATTAAGCTCGAAAAAAGATTAGGTATGCTTTCTGCTAGAATAGCAATTGTGAAAGTAGGTGCTAATTCTGATATTGAATTAAAAGAAAAAACAGATAGAGTAGAAGATGCTATCTGCGCTACAAAAGCTGCTATAAAAGAAGGTATAGTGTCTGGAGGAGGTATTGCGCTGTTAAACGCCGCAACAAGTATAGTGTCAAAGTCAAGTGGTGAAAAACTGCTCTTAGAAGCAATTAGAGCACCGTTCAAGACAATACTAGAAAACGCTGGTATAACAGATGTAGATTTGCCTAAAGCTAAAGGAAGAGGTCTAAACGTGGTTACAGGAAAAATGGTAAATATGATTAAGTCAGGTATTATTGACCCTTTACTAGTTACCAAGAGCGCTCTTCGCAACGCAGCTTCAGTAGCGACAACTATATTATCAACTGATTGTGTAATCAATAATTTAAGAATTGATGAAAGCGATAGGTAGAAATTTAATAATAGAAAAAATAAAAGAAGGAACCACCGAAACAAAAGGTGGTTTACTTCTTGCAGAAAACCAACGTGAAGATATCCGTTACACTGAAGCCAATGTATTATCAGCTGGTGAACAAGTTGAAGGATTAAAAGAGGGTGATAAGATCTTCTTTGACAGACACGCTGGGCATAAGATAGAAATAGACAAAAAAACATATCACGTTATTAAAGCGCAAGATGTAGTTGTTGTTTTATGAAAAGGCTAGACGCAGATGACATAAAGAATATGAATCTGTTTAAACATTATCGTATAATACGTAAATGGGCTTGCAGAAACAACGACCTTAACGATGCTGATCTAGAGTTATTGATATACTTAGATTGCATGGATATGTTTACAAAAAAAGATTTCGAAGCTGGTAGTTATTCCTATAGTTGGGATAACCGCCGCTGGAATCGTTTGTTAAAAGAAGGTTGGATAGTTGTTTGGAGGAAAAGAAATAGAACAACTCAAAAGTATCATATATACAAAACATCGTTTAAGTGTAAGCATTTAATCAAGCATATGTATAGAATTATACTAGGTCAAGATGATTTACCAACTAGCAACCACAGAAACAGTATTATGAAGGGTAAGACGTACACTGATAAAGTTCTTATAACTTCTATTAAAAACGTCAATAAAGATAAAAACAGATAAAATGAAAGGTAAGAATTACGATTACAAGGAAGCTTACAATAAGGGCTTAACAGCCAAAGCTAGACTACATTATCTTGAAAACGCTAGAAACGATCAAGACAACTCACCTGTTAAACAGGTAGGTATTATTGATCCAAACACTGGTGTGCCTATAGCGCCAACTCAGCCTTCTAATACATTAGGTACAGCTCAACCAGTTTTTAAACCCCAAGCTCAGCAAGCTGCGCAAGGTGTATACGGTCAACAGCAGGTTCCAGGTACATTTGGTAGATCTTTAGATCCTATGGCAGCAGCTCCTTTAATGAAAAAATGCAATAAAAAATACTAATATGAAAAACATTAAAAACTTAAAAGTAGATCTATCAGGTCAGGTAGGTGAAAACGCTGTTTGGGACGGACCACTTAGCAAAGAAGGTTTCCCAATGGGTAAAGGATCAAGTTCTGGTATTGACGGAATGGAAGTATCTAAATATCCTTGCGATTATAAGGCAGGACCAATTACACAACTCGCTAAAGTATATAAGTAATATGAGCTCACCATTCCAACAAAAGTTTATGGCTAAAAATCCTACTAAAGGATTTACTATGGATCAGCTAGAAAAGTCTTCTAAAAAAGCTGAAAAGCAAATGAAGAAAAGTGCAGCTATTTTACCTCAAGTAGAAGGACCAGGTAATCCTGATTACGAGTCTGAAGACCCGCAAAGGTTCGCTGGAGATGATACTTATACTTATAAAAAAAAAGATGATTCACCACTAAACGCTTATGTTTCAACAGCTGGTCATTTTCAACGAATGCAAGACAATATAGCTAGAGCTTTCACGCCGACCAAAGGCGCTAAAACAAAAGCTGAAAAAGAAGCTGAGTTCAAAGGTGAAACTGAAAAAGTAACAAAAAAACTAAAAGAAACAACTGACAAAGGATTTAAAGATTATAATGCTAAGGCAGAGTTTGATTCTAAATCTGGCAGTGTTTTTGATAAAGATGAAAATAATTACTTTAACAAATTCGGACAATAAAACAGATAGGACTGTACAAACCTAAGCCAAACATAACATTAACTTAAACAAAACAAAACAAAATGGCAAAATTTTTAAAAGTACCTTTAACAGGTGTAGCAAACACGCCTTATCAGTTAGTAGGAATTGATTCAGTAGTAACTATCGAACCAGGAGATGCTGCAGGAGCAAATCTTACAACAGCAGTTACTATTCAGACTGGAAAACCAGCAGGAGCTGCTACAATTACTTTCACGGCTGACGCCGCAGCAGTAACAGCAGGAGACTTACTTAAAGCGTTTAACGATGCATTAGTTGCAAATCCCGGTGGAATTGTTTCAACAGTAACTGGACCAGTAACAGTGGCTCAAGTGTTAGACTCAACTGATGGAAGACAATTAATCACTACTGCACAAGTAAACGCATTGTTTACAGGAGTTGCTATAGCGTAATTAAAACCAATTAATCTTGCGGGCTTAAAAACTCGCAAGGTTTTTTAATTAAAAAAAACTTATGGCTTTTAAACTAAATAACCCTCCTTTCCACATGGACAACACTCCAATATATCGAGTAGATATGGAGGATGGTGTTATGGGAAAAGCTAATAATAATGGTTCTATAACCATAAATAAAGATTTACATCCAGATCAAGTAGAAGATGTAGTTGCTCACGAAAAAATTCATTTAGAACAAATGGATAGAGGTGATTTAGATTACGACGACGAAAACGTGTATTGGAAAGGTAAAAAATATTCACGAGCACAGATGAAAGAAGGTGCTAAAAACTTGCCTTGGGAAGCTGAGGCTTATAGAAGATCATAATGAAGACATCTAAGACAGGTTATTTAAAAAACAGTCCTGATGTTAACAAGCCTCAAAATATTATACAAGGAGGCGATATAACAATGAAAGGAGTCGAGTTTAAAGTACTAGGTACTGATGACCGAGGATATACAAAAATAATGTACCCAGGATATGATTATAAATTTCCTGGTGCTAAATACGTAATAGAAACACCAATTAAAAAATAAACATGGAATCATTTAAACAAAAAAGAGCAAATTTATTCAACGAAAATCCAATCGCATCTCACGGATCTTGGATTTCAAAACACTCAATCGCAGCTGGATCACCAGTACACGTGGGAGGATCTGGAAAAAGTCCACTTTATCAAGATGATTTAAAAGAAGGAGATTATACAGTTACTAAATCTACAACTGGGCTTGGTGGAGAAAATATAGCTACAGAAAGACAAGCATTAATCCCCGGGCAAGAAGTAGAAGAATATGCTAAACCAGGAACACCTGAATATGCTAAATGGGAAGCTGCGGTTAAAAAAAATCCTTCTATAGAAGATAAATACAAAGATAGAACTGTAACTCAAACTAGAGACGTGAGTGTTGACTCTGAAACTATAGAATCTCCAAAATTATACCCTAACCCATTTCAAGGACAGGTGAAACACAGGGGCATAACACTTGAACCTGCGGCAAGCGAAAATGATAGCTTACCTAGCAAGATGATAAGTAATATCTACAAGAAAGCAAATGACATAGAGGGGTTTGACGTTTACTTGACAGAACACAATTATAAGAGATCAAAAAAACAACCAAAACGAGGTTCTAATACAAGAAATACTCAAAACATCAGCTCTTGGGCTACTAAGAAATAGCTAATACATGTGATAATAATATTATAACAATTAAATTTAATATTATGAAAAAATCACTTATTACATTAGCTTTATTTCTTACAGTACTAACTTCTAAAGCTCAAGAAGCATTTGAAGGTGTTTGGTTAATGGAAGAATCTACGTATAAGACAGTAATTTTAGCTAGTAAATATGCTGTGGTTAAAATTATTAATTATAGCTTTACGTCAGATGATACACTAAAAGAGATTATATTAACTCAAACAGACACTACAATGACTACTTCAATATATAACCCAAGAAATGGCTATACTATTGGAATGTCTTACACTGTTGTAGACGAAGACACTTTACAATGTGTTTTTACGGGAGACGCAGAAGACACCGTGCTAATGAAAAGAGAATAAATGAAAAAAATAATTCAATGGCTATCAGGTGGCGTTATCAAAGAGATTGGTAACGTCATCGACAAGCTTACTACAACCGAAGAAGAAAGGTTAGAAGTAAAGAAGCAAATACAGCAGATACTAGAAGACGCAGATACTAAAGCTCAATTAGAGGTTAGTAAGCGTTGGGAAGCAGATATGAAGTCTGATAGTTTTTTAAGTAAAAACATTAGACCAATGATCTTGATATATCTAACTGTAATCTTTACGTCTTTAGCTTTTTTTGATGGTAACATTGGTGAGTTTGGGTTAGCTAAAGAATATATACCAATATTTCAAACATTGCTAGTAACCGTTTACGGAGCTTACTTTGTAGGTAGAACTTGGGAAAAAGCAAAATCAATAACAAACAATAAATAAAAAAAATGGGAACATTCGGAATAACATATGGTCTTGTAGGCAAAGCACTAGCTATCGGCGGTGGAACGGCAACCATAACGCCAACCTCTGCTTGGGAGTTTGAAAACCAATCTGGAACTTTAGGTACTAACTTAACAGGTTCTTCAATATATTCTGGTACAGGTGGGAATATCGTAGGCATATTATCTGGAACCGTAGGTGCTCAAGGTGAAATACAAACCGCTACTGTAGTAGATGGAGGCAGTGGATATGCAACAGCAACAGACGTACCTGTTATAAATCCAGAGAGTGGATTAGGAACTGGAGCAGAATTAGACGTTACTGCCGTGGGTGGTGTAATAACTGTTGCTGGGGGTTTTGGAGAGTCAGGGTCTGGATATAGACAAGGAGATATTGTGACGGTATCTGGAGGTGACGGCAATGCAACAATTAGAATAAACGTGTTAAGTTCAAATCCAAACGCAACGGACGCTGTTACATTTAATGCTGTTCCTGCTGGAACAATTTTACCAGTAGCGTTTGATTATATTCTTTCTGGCCCAGCAGATATGGTTGCGTTAAAATAGTTAAAAATCAAGTAACTATATTATTATAAACAATTAAATTAAATCAAATGAGTAAGATCACAGATGAACAATTAAAAAGTATCAACGAAGGTCAAAAAGAATTAATGACAATAGTTAATCAAATAGGTATTTTAGAATCTCAAAAACATAGTCTATTACATCAAGTAGCAGACGCTAATAAAGTTGTAGAAGATTTAAAAGCTGAACTCGAAAAAGAGTATGGAGCTATTGATAT
>Ga0209092_10003939_pt1 | contig 12615 bp, 8 predicted proteins | sample FraStrMetagenome_FD_187446 | JGI IMG/M metagenome (GOLD analysis project Ga0209092, IMG submission 187446) | Marine eukaryotic phytoplankton communities from Arctic Ocean - Fram Strait ARC3M Metagenome (SPAdes) (version 2) | ecosystem: Environmental > Aquatic > Marine > Oceanic | place: Fram... | reverse complement strand
CCACTTTCTCCGATGCGGAAGTGATTAAACACGGACCCATGATTACTGCGACATGGGAAAACTTCCATCTTGAGATAAACGACAAAACGATAAATTTGAGTGTTCATTATGTTTGAATCCAAAATAGAATAAGACTTGACCACCATATCGTGGAATCATTTCATACTATTACCGGATGTTTTTTCTCTCCTTTTCTGTGGGGGATGGTGGCAAGAATGGGTCGTCGTCGAAGTTAGCGGGAAAGTCCCCGAAAAAAGAGACTTTGAGCTGATAACCTAATAGTTACTTTCGGTTGTCACATTGTGACAGTCATAATTCCATGTGTTTCTCGTAACCGCATCATGTGTACAACAAGTACATACTGTAGTCTTCTAAATGAAATGTTACGACTTATCGTTACTAATAAATATTATTATTGCTAGAACCAAGATGAAACTGCTGTCCTTCTTAAACATAGTAATTATGATACAAGAAATATAGATGCCAACATAATCGGCTGCTGTTGGCATGGTGTTCCAGAGAAGGAACCTTGAAAACCCTCCGATACCCTAACGCTCAGTCTCCTATTCCAACATCTCTATTCTTTCTGTATGTCAAAAAAATAAAAACAAACAAAACAATGACCAAGGCAAACAAGAAGTGGCACTCGATATTCAAATGTCTCACGGCGTTGATACTATTGGGCTCGTTCAGTATGACCACCTACATTGGCCACCATATTGGTCAGACCTTGTTACAGGACGAATCTACAAGGAGTGACAGAGAACCATTGGATGTGAAAGTGGATATGGAACACCACCACCACAACGACCACCACAACGACCACCACAACCACCACAACGACGACAACGACGATGATATTCGTGGAACTTTGAAATGTGATGGTGATGGTCCCTCCGCCCAAATAGCCCAGGAAATGATATATTGGAGAGATTATCCCCAAGATACCCTCCAACAAAGTCCTTACCAATCCCTCCCCAATCATCCTCCTCCTCATCAAACGAAAAAAAAGTATATGACTGTCGAACTGGATGCTGGAGGGTTTAACAATGTTCGAATGACCATTGAAATAGCCATGGCATGGGCCAAAGCCACCGGTCGAATCCTCGTCATTCCTCCTCGTCAAGGTATTTACTTAATGAAAGGAACTTACACACTCCATGATTTTTACAATTTGGAAGGGTTAGATGTGATGGATATGCAAGATTTTTTAGAAATGGAAGTCATGACAGGGGAGTTTGGTTCCTTATTTCCTCCCGACAATCGAACGGATTGGTCAGAACAAACGCCTCGTCATGGTATCTTTGAAAATGAGGATGCGGATTCGAGAATATTGAATCAGTATTTGAGAACGATTGGTTGGAATACACGATGGTTGGCAGGACAGACCTTGTTGTATATAGCGGAGGATCCCGAATGCAAAGAGATACCAACGTCCCGTGACAGACATATATTTCGAGAGGAAGGACATCCAACTCCCTTCAATGCCACCTGGCAAGATCGATTGGCAGAGGTCAATGTCGATGATCGTGACATTTTATTATATGATCATACACCCGATCTCATACATATTATGGCAGATGACGAAGCATGGATTCGATTGATGCATCACTTTTACTATACGATCTTTTTCCAGAGCTGGTCTATGGATTTATGGATCAAACGATATATAAGAGACAAATTACGATACAAAGATGAATTATTCTGTCGCGCCGGACAAATTGTGGAAGCCTTACGTCAGGCAAGTGTGAAAGAAGGCAATCATGGCGAGTTTTATACATTTCATATACGACGAGGTGACTTTGCACACATTGGACTCGTCGATGATTCTCAGGAAATTATTGACATAACGTTGGGCATTGTGCCACGTGATGCAATAGTCTATATCGCCACGGATCAAAAGGACAAAACTTGGTTCTCTGCCTTCCAGAACCATTTCCGGGGAGTCTACTTTTTGGAGGATTTCCCATCCCAGACGGAAGGTATGGAGGACACAAGTTTCTTTGGCTTTCTCGATCAGATTGTCGCATCAAGGGGAAAAGCTTTCTTTGGAGCATTTCAATCGACATTCACAGCTCATATTATTACTATGATGGGGTACTATTCCCAAATCCACAAATCTCCCGGGTATGAAAACGGAGTGATTCCTGCTTACTTCTATGCACCGAAAGAGGTGAAGAATACGTATCAGGATGGATATCGACCCTTTCGTGTGAATGAAGATTTGATAGAAATGGCATATCCACTTGGTTGGACAGGAATCGATAATGGAATAGATGATTTTTTTTAGTGGAACGAGGTCAGAACTATTTTTAGTTTTTGTTATACCTATTCGAATTTTTCTCATCATCATGGGACTTATTTGGTTCATGAATAAAATCGACTACGGTTATGTCTTTAAATGATAGGATTAGTTATTCATAAGTAGTAGTAGTTCTCAAATGGAAACGTAGAGAGGATGATTCATGCCTGTACATCTTTCTTATTCCTTGACAAAAGATCTCTCCGGTACCGAAAGTGATATCCGAGAAAGTTATTCCTTCTCTTGTTTTGAAGGATCGAATTGTTATGTTATTTGCATACCATTATTTATCATTATTCGAAAGATTCACTTCCATTTACATACCATGAGATGAACTCTCCATGACTGTAAAATTAATTGATAGGATGAGCGAACCTTGATCAACACAGACGCAATACATAGAAAGAAGATAGAAGCAACCCACAAACTTAAATGGATCCAAACAATATTCGACCCAACCTTCATGGAAAATTGTCATATTATTGTTTGCAGATACATAGTCTGATTACATAGATGCAGGATATGCTGGAATTGGATTGACAAATTTTCAATGGATTTTGTGGACTCATTCCATTTTAATTAACTAACTAACTAGTTAGTGTTAGTTGTAAGTTTTCGTCTTTATCTCAATGCTTTCCAAAAATCGTGAGTGATTTTTCATTTTCTAATCGTACATGAAAGTTCTTAAATTGTCATCGATGTAACTAACATGACATCATCCTCTACTATATATACAATGGGAGACAGCCTTCCAGAAGTCACTACGTGAATAACTCGATGCACATATTTTATCATTTACCACAGGAATAACGGTCGAGCTATTTATTGGCTATATAAATGGAAAGATACCTCTCCAGAACATGATTATGCCTTCTGTCTCTAAATATCTTTTTCGAAACCTTCTTCCACAGTTGTTCTTCTTCCTTTTGACATTGGATGTTGTACGGAAGTGTTCACAAACACGATAACCCTATGACGTCCTTAATCACACCTGGACTGGACTCCCATGGTTCCTCAGAACCTGCAAAATCGGCACATACGTTAATTCAATCTCATGAAGGAGAATTCGCGGAAGATCATGGTGAACATGCCATGAATGTGTCCTTTAAGGTGACGCTCTTTTCTATGTGTGCCGCCTTGAACAGTTGCAATCTTGGATACGATATTGGTGTGAACACTGGTGCCGGTCCTTTGATAAAAGAATCGTTAGGATTATCGGACGTTCAAATTGAAATATTTCTGGGGAGCTTAAATTTTTTTGCTATTTTTGGAGCTATCAGTGCGCACACAGTCTCTGATCGATTTGGAAGACGATATGCGTTCGTGGTGGCGGCTGTGTTATTTGTTCTGGGAATCATGATTATGATAGCGAGTAATAAGCTTGAAACGTTAATGATAGGAAGACTCTTTGTCGGTTTAGGTGTTGGTTTCGGATTTGCTGTAAGTAGGATATTTACCAAACTATGACAGATTCGAACATTTATTCTCTGATTTCATGGTTGTTGATTCATCTTTTGATATCTTAGATCGACCCTGTGTATATTGCTGAAATAGCACCCGCTGCTCATAGAGGTCGATTGGTAACATGGTCCGAAATTGCAACCAACGTCGGTAGGTGAAATCTAATTTTGAGAGAGATATTTATGGATATTTTTGCCTCATTTTGTCCTTTTCAAATAACGCAGGTATCGTTTTTGGATTCTTTTCTGGTTTGATCTTTCATTCGTTTGCCCCAAAATTTGCATGGAGATATATGTTTGCACTTGGAGCCATTTTGCCATTTGTTATGGTAGTCTTAGTATTCACAATTATGCCAGAGTCTCCAAGATGGCTTGTGCAAAAAGAAAGATTTAGCGAAGCAAAAGATGTTTTGAAAATTATCTATGGAGAAGGTAGGATCTTTATTGCTACTGATGTCATACAACTTTTGTGTCATCCTATTGATATTCATTAATCCTATTCAACCCGTTTGAATGAAAAATAGATTATGATGTAGATGCAGTCATAGAAAATATTAAAGAGAGTTTGGTGAAGGAAGAGGAGGCGGAACGTGGAAGTGGATGGGATGTTATTTTTGATCCATCGCCGGCACTTAAAAGGATGCTGATTGTGGGTCTCGGAGCTGCTATCTCACAGCAACTTGTCGGTATCGATGCCATTCAATACTTCTTAATTTTCATTATTGCTGAAGCAGGAATCGAGAATCGAATGACACAAACATGGATTTTGATTGGTCTGGGCCTCTTAAAACTATTCTTCACAGTAGTTGCAGGTAATGTTTTCGATAAAAAAGGAAGAAGAACTATGATGTTCTTGTCTCTGATTGGTAAGATCTCATCATTTTCATTCCAATCACTATAATTACTCATCAACTAACAACTGATTTTTGAATCCTGCAACAAAAGGTTGCGGATTAGCTCTATTGCTTGTAGCAATCACCTACTTTTTAGGAAATGCCTACCCAGCGATAACAATTTTTGGATTGGCGGTTTATTTATCAATGTTCAGTCTTGGTTTAGGACCTGGCGCGTGGCTAATTCCCTCAGAAGTATTTACTCTTTCCATACGTGCTAAAGCAATGAGTCTTGCAGCCTTCCTCAACCGAATCTTCGCTACCATCATGTCATCTACATTTCTAAGTTTTGCTAACGCTCTTACATGGGGTGGATTTTTCTGCTTCTTAGCTTTTATGTGTTTAATTCTTTTACTATTTTTTTACTTTTTGTTACCAGAGACAAAAGGAAGAGCACTTGAAGATATGGCACTATATTTTGCGGAAATTACCGGAGACAGATCTATCCTCGACGTTGAAATCTCGCATCAAGCTGCTCATACCTCTTCTCATATGAAATCTGGCAAAGACGAGGATCATGGAAATGCAATTCTCTAGAACTTTTTTCAGCAACGACATGAATGTTTCTTGGATGAGAATCTGTGCATGAATATCGCTAGAGGCCCTTTCTTTACTTGAATGATATTGCAAGTAGCACAGAAATTGTTTGTTTGTTTGTTTGTAACGAAGGCTCAACATTAGTCGCGACTAAATTCAGATTTTGGAACTCGATCCGAATAACATGAAAACTTTCGTTAGTTTGAAAAACAGGTGAATATGCAACTCGTCCACAGTAGTAGTAACATTGGATCAACATTCTTTCTGAAGCAACGATAACAATTTACAATGAAAGATTATTTATTTCGTATAGCATTTATTCGAGTTTTTCATTCTTTGCACTTCTTATCTTCCAAAACATGTTTGTTGGGTGAACGAAACAAAAGATATCCTTCCACACAAATCCAAAAGAGTCCATCCAATTGCGAAAAACAACCATCGCATACGGATGCTTTTGAGTGCATGAAATCAAACAAAAAAATGTTTTATCATTCATTTAACTTTTGTCTACTACCAGGAACTAGCATAATACTCGAACCTCCACAGCCTTCTTTTTTGGCGAATTCTTTTTGGAAAAGGACTAGCCTTGGCTCTGTGGTAAAAACACATCCAATTCAATCCTAAAACACTTTTTTGGACAGTTCTGCATTGTCTTCTTTCTTGAACTTGCATTTGCTGGTTATGGAATGGGTCATTTCCTCCACCAGGAATTGGCATCATTGTTGCCCAATTCTTGTTTTCGCGTATTTATAATGTTTGACGGAATTGTTTTGGTATGTTCTACATCTTCACTTTTCTTCATTCTATAAAAAAGTTAAACAAACAAACAGATCCTCCCCGATAAGCAGACAATTTTTGGTGCCCAAATCGTAATAAGTACAGGGGTGGTGCAACTAGAATGCAAGCAAACAAAGTTCAACACAGATGGACTCAATCATATGAAAGTAATAGTACTTTTAAGCAACAGGACACAATTCATATCTGTATCTAATTGTTCTTACATGAAATTTTAATAAAGACCATGATAGTAAAAGATTTTGCAATTAAGTTGCTCATATCATATTATCAAAATGGAGTAATGATTACTAGAAATACCTGACTGACGCAACGCGAGACTTGTTCTGCTTGGTGTTAACCAACTACCTTACTATTAATCGATGAAGCGACACTGACAAAAGCCTTAATTGGCAAAATAGTATTATAATGCTGATGTATGCATGTTAAACAAAATATTTTCGCAAGATCTATTCCTCATAGTTAATATTTGTCTAGAATAAACATAATTAACATTTATTTTCTCAACTTTTGTAGTTTGATGGCTTTTGCTTGTAAGCCATCAGACCAGCCTAATGACTCGTTCAAGAACTTCTCATTTTTGAAACGGGAGCAACTTATTTCACCGGCATTCATAATAGAGTTATCAATACTAAAACCTGGTAGACTTCCTTTTGTTTGGGCTTTCTTGACATCCTTTAATCGGCCTTGATCATCGGCATCTAATTGATCTAAACGGATACAGCATTCTCCTAATTCCTTCTCAGCTGCTTGCTTTTCTCCTGGAGTTTCCCACAAGAGACTGGCTAATGCTATACGTGCTTCTCCTTCTTTTGCAATAATATGTTGTAATAATTGCACATCCCTGGATTCGATTTTTGGTGTTTTTGCAATAGCAATCTCCAAAGCGGAGCGTGCTTGACTTACTGCACCTTTGTCGGAATTTTGGGATGCTAACATTGCTAAATCAATAGCCCCATCTAATTCACTAATTACACTACGTGGTTTATCTCCAATCAATTCAAATTTCTCGGCTGCTAATTTTCGAGCTTGGAAAGATTCTTCATATTCTCCTTTTGATCGAAGTGCAGCTCCCCATTCCCATGCAGCATATGGGTTTCTAGCTGCACCTTCATTTATTTGGTCTTCTAAACTTTCAGCATAATCTGATGCTGCACTACCTGTTAATTTCAAATAAAGTTGATAATCAGAAGCACTTTGGCTGGCTTGATCATGTGTCAGAATAGCACGTTTAGGAGGACTGGATGAATCAGAATTAAGAGGTGGGATAGATCGAAGGGCACGGGCTCGGCCTAAGTAAGTTGCAGGAAGTTCTGTGGGATCTGCTGATTCTCCTCCGGGAGAATTTAATAATGTGATTGAAGTAGAATAATCCGGTATGGCTTTTTCAGGTTGTTCTAGTTCCTATTGATAAATTTGAATAGAGGATCAGAGATTATGTTTCAAAAAACTTGGACCTGTAGAAAAATCTAATTTTCTACAATCCAGCATACCTGAAAACTTATTAGAGATTAGAATGATTTTTTCCTGAACTTACCATATAACAATCTCCACGGATTCGATATAAAGCAGCTTTTTCATCAGGATTTTGACGTTCCCATGCAACAATAGCCTCATCTAATAAAGGAATAGCTTTACTAGGATCACGATCGCCAAAAAATGCACCCATTGCCGATCTGAGTAAATTTATTTCTTCTTTGGTTGGGGGGGAGGGTGTAGATTGAGTTGTTGCGGCATTTGCGGATGGAGGACGAAGCCAGTCAAAAACGTGATGATGAAATGGTAGTGATGATTGCGATACAAGAGTTTTTGTTGCAGGATATGATAAAGTTACAACTTTTTCTTGTGGGGAAGGCATATCACTGGAAACCCCAAATGGGACCATATTTCGTAATTGCATTGAGTTTGTTGATTGAGGCATTAGGAATGCCTCGGTTGAAGCGAAAAGGAACAAGGAGAAAAGTAGCTTCATTTCTGATGTCGTAAAGATTGAAAGATTGAGAATGCCTCTTTTCTTTGCAAGGATGTAGATTAATGTGATGATATCATATGCATCAAGATAATCAAAACGTTAGATGTTTTCTGACGCATTTTGCAAATTTAAATGTATCATCGGTTACAAACAAAATGAAAGATGAATCATTTTAATAACGTTCGTTTGTTGTTTCGTTTTTACAACAATATCAAAACTTACTGCCTCCTACAATAATTCATACGCACTTCAGAACTAAAATAAGCTGTCATTTCGTAAAATCCTTTGTGCAAGGGACCCGGAAATGAAATCTTGCCCGTTTCGTAAACGGACCTCGGATGCAGCGGATGGATGAGTGGCCAATGGACAAACAACGCCGTTTAATTTATGCCGGTGTTATTGATCACGAAAATTTAATAATAATTGTGAGCAAAGAAAGAAAGACTCAGTTAAAGTGCTTTCGGAGAGTTGGATCATGCGCAGTGTTTTTATTACGAATATAGGCTAATGACAACGAGGAAGGTCCTATACAAACTCTTTGATTCAAAGTGTTGCATGATGATGAGGTAGTTACATGGAAGGTTTACGCGAACGGTATCTGTGTCATTGTTAACATTTAGTTTTGATTGGTGTAAATAGGCTTTATAGTAGTGTCTTATTTAATCAAATTTATTCCTTTCAAGAGGTAAACTTCACGAGGTAGGACAGTAAAAGCAGACGACAACAAACAAACTCAACATTGATCTTTGTCCTGGTTTTGGCAAGAATTTTCAAATGAATTATAGATAGAAAGTAAGGGAGCACTACTCAGCAAAGTGAGCAACATTCCCTTCCTATCTTCTATGATTATATGTACTCTATAAGATCATAGCGCATTGGGATAAGACATTCCACATTTATCGAAATCAAGACAGGGGAAACTTCTTGAACCACGAGAGGGCATGAAATTTCGTTTATTTTGAAGCACTCATACAAAACGACGCTGGCACAATAACGAGATTTTTGTACTCATACGAGGACATCTAGGCAATATTCTCAAGAATAGTATCACAGTAGCACAGCTCTTCAAGTTGACAGAGGGATTGGTATGGTCTTCGTCAAGCCATAATAAGGACGGTCAAATTCAATAGATTCTCCAGCACTTCATACAGAATTGGAATCGTTTCATCACAGTAACAGCAAAGAACTCATTGATTTTCGACGTGATCCCAAAGATATATTGTCGATGCGCTTGTCCAATACCCGCAAGAGGAACCATTTCGATTGAGGAGTGTTGAAGCATCTCCTTTTTTCGTCTTCCCATGACCTGAGCTGGAAATAAAAATTATGAGATAAATGTCAACGTAAAGTGAGAAGTGAGACGTAAATGAATTGAGGATACATGAAGTTGTACATGAGTTATGTCCAAAGATCATGTCCTAAAGGCTCTTTCTTTCAGTGCGGGTTGCGAAAAAATGTGAAGGTCAAGCTTTTCATAAAGTTTGTTTAGTCCATTATTTTGCTCCGTATTAGTTCAGTATTAGCCTCGTACAGAATTTGAAAGCCTATCTGGTATGGTAAGTATGTAAAATATCCTTTACAGCGGCTATTTAGTAAAGGACGAAAGGCTTATCCGTTTGGTTGATTGAGCCGTAAACGGCCATACAAAAAAGCCTTTCATAATTATAACGCACACTTTATGATCGTTCTTGTTTTGGTAATGATAAATTTAGCCGACCGGTTATTGCAAACTTAAGTTTGATTTTGCTAAGGAATTCCTAAGTAAATATTGGTAAAACTAAACGGACGCTATGAAAGGAGAATAATCTTTCTCTTTTAGATTGGATACTGAATTATTATCAGTATGAATTCTAGAAGAAACCAATAGTATAATTGACTGTACGTGTTTATACGAATGCAACTTCAGGAATTCATGGAATGCCTCTCATCTATCCGTACGTAAAAATTCGAACATTTAGAAAAGGTATTTCTGTCATAAATGTGTGTCATTTTAAGTATGTATGAATTAGTAGCAGCAGATGTTATATATATTGGAGTATTCCCAGCAGAAGAGCAAATAATAAGCTAACACAAAAGAACATATTAATAAAATCTATGCTTTGTGTTGTGTACTCAAACTGGCCAAGAACTGTCGTTTATCTAAAACGCATATACAAACAAACGTCATTACAACTATTAAAATAGTAGCAAAATTAAAATTATGAGCAGCAAGAAAAGGGGTTTTAGGCTTCGTATTTTATGGGTCCTACATGGACTTGAATTATGTACTCTCTCTAGTTGCTAAGCATTAGGATTCAACAATACATGAAAGATTTTTTTTAATCAAAAGTTAATTTGTCATTTCGGTATTCGTGAAACCCAACATGAATTCAGTGAATAGATTTTGATGCGAAGGATATCCATCTTTAATTCTACGTAGGTTTTGATATGGACTCCTGGTGATTGAACCGGCAGTTCGAAGCCTCGTTATAGAGCCCGAAGTCCACGAAAGCAGTTCTTCTTAGGTACGAAACACTCTTTCTAGCTAGATTATTATCGTTACGTATTCCCTTTTTCAAGGTATTACGTAATTGTTGAATATACTTAACATAAGTATATTTAAATGCGTTTTACATACTCCTAATAAACATTTTAATAACATTCCTTACTTAAGCGGTTCATTCGTGCCAAAGTTTCAAAAGCAATCAAAAATCCAATTCGGATTCTTCAGAAAGTAGCTTGAGTTGGATTATGACACATGAATCATTGTTACAAAACTAGGAGAATAACTTTGTCTCTACATATCTGAATAAGCGAACTGTGATATCATGACACATCACAAAATTTGGATAAGATTTAGTTTATTCATTTTGGTCAGTGGAATTCAAGTGTCTTCTCAACTTCTAAAAATAGGAAATATAAAAACAATACCACCTGGTCATGTCGGTCTTTATCATACAGATTCATTGGAACGTTTGGGTGAAGATATTTCTTCTAAACAATATTCATCTCTGATGGGACATGGCTTAAAAGCAAGCAGTATTCATGACTTATTGTTTGATATTTTGTCTTCGTATTGTAAGGGATCGAGTCCAGAATGCTTAAATGAAGCTAAAAGAGGAATGCTCGACGTGAAAGATCAATTTAGTAGATACAAACGAGTGAATGAACTTCCATTTGGTGATACTAAACATGATCCTCAAGTTTTGCATTCATCTCTCAAGGGGTATATGGAAGCAATTGAGTACAGTTTGGATATCTTTGATATGCAAGATGTTGAAGATTTGGTAGAATCAATAAAAAGTATTGAGCTCGAATTGAAAGAATCAAGAGACTTACAAGAAGAAGAAAAATATGCTGGTCTTGCTGCAGCTTCAGTTGCTATGGAGAGCGCTAAACTTTGGTTTTCTGTGCTTGAAAATCAAAAGCATCCATTACGAAGATTATATACAGGAGATGTCTCCGAAACGAAAGCATATACAAAAGAGATGTTTGAAGAAGGTCGATTCTTGCAAGAGGTCAATGTCAACATTGATTTAAATTTCAATCTTTTCGAAGTTATCTACGTTGATTTTATCTCTACACTCGCTTCCTTTGGTAATCCGTTTATTGCTATTCCAGCATCATTATTTGCATTTTTATACAGCATTGATCCGAATAATCCTCCTATTTTTAATATCGTCATCACCCCAAGTCCTACTAAAGCTCCCACTAAGGCTCCGTCCATAAAGCCCACTGTAACTCCTAGTTTAAATCCCACGACATCAAATCAGCCTTCTTTGTCTCCTAGTATAAGTTCTAAACCATCCACTTATCCAACATCTAGTCCATCTTCCAAGCCCTCAATTAGTCACATGCCATCATTGAATCCATCTACTATTCCATCCCGAAAACCATCTCTAAACCCATCTACTGTACCCTCCGGGAAACCATCATTACTGCCTTCTGTGAATCCATCCATCCTACCATCTTCCTATCCTTCAATTTTGCCTTCCATATCATCTATCCCATCTTTAAATCCATCTACATATCCTTCAATCCTACCAAGTCTAATGCCCTCCTCCTCTCCCTCTTCAATCCCAAGTTTGATCCCCACAAGTAATCCTACTATAATACCAAGTCAACCACCTTCTTCTATTCCCACAATCACGATGATCCCTTCCATTATTCCCTCAATCATGCCCAGCAAAAACCCTTCCACGATTCCAAGTATCAATCCTTCTGCATCCAACATACCCAGTAAAAATCCTTCTACCATTCCAAGCGCTGGACCGACCCCTTAAAACAAAACATACTGGTTTTATCTACCAAACAAAGCAAATTATTGATGTTCTTCGTTATTTTTCTTTGATATTATCTATTTTGAATGAGATTGGTACTATCCTTTGGTTTGCAGTCACATTTTCCTGAATTGGTAATAAATAATAAAGAAGAAATTGTGTTCTTTTTTTTTTATGTCTTCGTTTTCTCATTTTTACGTAGAAGAATTCTTTTACAGATGACCTCTATCATCCACGTGTACTTATTTTGAAAATGTACCGTTATGTTATATGTTAATAAAACTTATGTTTCATAAAGATCTTCACATACGCGATTAAAATATTCCCAACGCATACTAAAACCTATGATACTCCAAAGATTCGAGGAGTATTTTTCAATTGCTGAGGTTATTGTTGC
>Ga0209092_10003938_pt1 | contig 12616 bp, 8 predicted proteins | sample FraStrMetagenome_FD_187446 | JGI IMG/M metagenome (GOLD analysis project Ga0209092, IMG submission 187446) | Marine eukaryotic phytoplankton communities from Arctic Ocean - Fram Strait ARC3M Metagenome (SPAdes) (version 2) | ecosystem: Environmental > Aquatic > Marine > Oceanic | place: Fram... | reverse complement strand
TATCGATGATGGTGAGGAAAGGGGCAACAGCTAAAGTGATGGAGCTCGCGACCACAACATCTCCGAGAAGGTATTGGCTAAGACGAGATGAAATATGAGGTATCCTTGTGACAGACACTTGTTTTTGAACATTATCCTCCAATATTGCATCTATCATATATTTTTTTTCATTTACATTTACTGAGGATGTCGCAATTGTTGCCGATTCACATGATGTTTTTGATGATGATGAAGTTCCCATTGTTTCACCCAATTTTAAAAATGTATGAGAGAAAATTTATTCAACACGTCTGCTTTAATCTGCTGTGAAAACTATTCAAATTTAATCTATTGAATGATGTGAAGTTTAGTTTTCAACATTAAAAAGCATTCTGTGCCTAATTATGTAGCCCGTTCCAATATAAATTACGTATAGTACAGTACAAAGGTAGTGCTATTCAAATTTCACCAAATTTATGTAGGTATATATTCATATGTATTCTACACGTCACCCAACTTATTTATGTGAACTTTTCTCGAAGCAATAGAGATTATTCGTATGTTAAGTTCAGTACGATAGATATTCTGTGAAAGCACGTGTATTTGGATGGTTTGAAAATGATCTCTCACTTTCCTGCTGTATCGAGTAGAGAGGGAGGATACATTCAGTCATGCTTTCCTTTTTTAGGTAGAAAGTACCGGAAGTAACGTTATATTAGCTACATAAAGTGCGTATAAGTTTCTCCTTTTTTTGCGTTGGATAAGCTTGCGGTAAATTGTGATGCTCTATCATTACAATAGATTTTCTTCTTTGGTATCCATCAAACGTCATTTGAGAAACAACATCTTGAAGTCTCTCTCTAGCAACTATGACAAATAAATTTCAATGGAATCAGTCATACCTCCTATTATTTGTCCTCTTAAGGTATTTTTAGAGATTATAAATCGTGCGTCATAACACGTAGGGGAATCGATAAAATTACCAAGGACTTATTTTGATGTGTCAACAGCATAAATAAATGCCTATCGAGATCTAACCGGATCCAGCATATGATTTTCAACAATTTTTTTAAGAGCAGGAATTTCCATCAAGATAAGTTTATTAGCTCAAGTTATCAAAACCTTGTTTCCTTTATAGTTCAAGCCTACTCTGATCGATGTTATTCAAAGGATACAGACGTAATGTCAAGGACGAGCAACAATCGTTACTTTGTTTGCAAACATTGTAATATGGATATTCGTAACTTCTATTTTGTACTTTTGTCAATATCGAATATTCTATTGCAAGGAGAAAAGATCATATTAACGAATCCACTGCAACGACGAAAAACCTTTTTCGCTAGTTTTCATAATGTAAGCTAACTAATGAAAGCTTCACCATTGCTTCACGAGCTCAACCATATTCCATTATCAAATAAAACAAAAAACATATGTGGTGTTTCCTATATTTGTAATTCTTCATATGCGTTTTAGGGAGATTGTATCAAGAAAAAAAATTACACGAAATGACTTGCAAAATTTCTTCCACAAAATGACTAAAGAAATCAATCCCGCATTTTCATTTGTTTCGATCGCATCAATTTGAATATTAGGAGAAAAATCTGCATTCAGAAGAGGATTTCTAAGGCAAATGTGAGAAACTTAGGTTTAAACCTGATGCACAATGATCCTTGACTTTAGTGTGAGAAAGAATTGGTTGCAGATTCTTTGGGCTTTCATTTATGCCCTCTTCAAAATCTAATAAATATCACTATTCTTGATCATCTTGCACCAAATATATGTTATTCTGAAATATTGGTAGCTATAAATAAATTATTATAGAGCGACAATTATGTGATTTTGAATGAAAATACCTTGCACTTTGATTTTATGTTTTTTTTTCTCTAAATGCAGACCTCATTAAAAATAGCAGTAATGAAACATTTGCGAAAGACGGTAATATTATTGATTGATATCTGAAGTAAACTGAATTGGGACCCACTACTATATCGATTCGACTATACAATTCTTGAAAGTAATGAGTGCAATAGTTATCTTACCCCATGAAAATAATAGTAGAGATGGCTTGACAAAAACAATCGAGCTTTTCATAAAATTATTTTATGTATCGAAAATACGTGTTTGTCGCTTAAAATGTGCCATGGAGCTCATGATATAAAAGAAGGTTTTGTTTATAACAAACAATTATTTATTCGAAATAAGATCCTTAAAGGAAATCATAAATGCTTTGCCTAAGAATCCTGAATATTTATGTGACAGAATAAAGTTGAAACCATACTTGAAAATAGAGATGATACTTCACTTTTCGTACGAATGTAAACACGGAAACGTTAATCAAACAGCAAAATTTTCAATATATTCGACACCTGCAACCAAATTTCATAGAACTCCCTGAAGCACTAATGCATACATAAGTAAAAACACTTCTAATTAATAAGGCTTAGACATGCTATACTTAGTTCCTTGAACAAGCTTTTACTTGTCCGGCAAGCTTTCACAATATTATTCTTTCATCTACGGAATCTCTCCATTTATTTCTAAAATATGAATTCCCTACTCCTCCAATCCCATAAGCTGGAGCTATTCTAGCAACTCGTGCTCCAAATATTGAGAAAAAATTATTGTAAAGTAAATTTATTCTTTTTCCAACAGCTTCAGAGTAAGAAAGCTCATGCATTGGCCGATTCACAAAATCCAAACCCAACAGCTGCACTGGACCTGCCACAGCCTGAGTTAATATCGGACAAGCCATCTGACTCAATGTCATTGCTTTTGTTTTTTCCATACCTTGCTCTTCCAGGCTTTTACTAACTATCTCAGGAAGAACGAACGAAGATCCAATTACCATACAGTCTCTACATGCCCACAGACCATAAGATATCATTGGCACTCTTGCAGCACTTCCCATGGTTCCAAAGGCTTTAGCATATGCTTGATCTTTCATGAGAGTAGTAGCTGAATTCACAACTGTTGTTCCTACAAAGATGAAGGCCTTGTCCATTTTTTCATCGTAGGAGCTTCGACTGGAATTTCGTCGTTTTCGATCAGACTCTTCCACAATTGTCTTCAGACTATTTGCTGTGGTGTAGGTTGCAGCATAAACTCCCCACATCATTAAGAAAACTGGAGACTTGACGAATTTCACAGGGTTTCGGGTAATTTTATGAAAACTTTCAAATGCAGATTGCACTATGGTATGTGATCCAGCTGCACGTTGGACGATAGCTTTATCGATGATGGTGAGGAAAGGGGCAACAGCTAAAGTGATGGAGCTCGCGACCACAACATCTCCGAGAAGGTATTGGCTAAGACGAGATGAAATATGAGGTATCCTTGTGACAGACACTTGTTTTTGGATGTTGGGCTCTAACAGCGTACTCATTACGGATTGCTTGTTAGAGGTTGCACTCGCGGATGTCGCAATTGTTGACGATTCACATGATGTCTTGGAGGATGAAGTTGTGCTCATGTTTGGCGAGGACATTTCTGAACCTGAACTGTGGAACAATAAGTGAGAAACTTAGGGAAACGATGTGAGTCAGGTAGGAAACAGTATGTCCTCACGCATCCTCCTTTTCTTGTTATGGGAGGTATCCACGAATGCTTCCGATTATTTTTTGAAAATCTTTAAATATTCCTGCATCGTAATTCTGCCGCGTATGTAGAATACTATGACATGTTCTTGATTCCGAATTCTTTTTGCAAAAAAGAAGAAGAAAAGAATTTTGATTGCGCGTGTATCATCATACGCTACTTAGATTTGGTTGTTAGAAGAATTTTATTGGAATGAATAATCTTTGAACTCATGATTCGTTTTCTGCTGACGTATATTAATTTAACGTGACAAAGCACAGGTTTTGTTTGCGATTGTTTACGTTTGCGCTATTTTGACACATAAAGCTTCAGATTCCCCAGATGTCAGATTATATTCATTAATAGTCCATTCTAGATCGATATTTTCTTTGATCATTCCTTGCATCAATTCAAATACAAGATATTCTATTCTGTTTCGTATGTTTCCCTCTTTCACTTTGAAGTTTCCGGGGGGTACACTCCCACATAAAATTTGCATTATTTCTGGATTGGCTTTAATTTTCATAGAGGATGATAAATTTGAAGCAAGTGTAATTAAAGTTTCCCGATATTGATATTTAGGACCATGACGCGTATGATTCTTTTTTGAATCTATGCACCCATGGATTTTGTTGAAATGTGAATCTATAATCAAAGCTCTCACTAATTTCTGAGGTGAATCTAGATCCTTTATAGAAACTTTTAAATCGTCCCACACTATATCAAGAATTCTACCCTTTATTGTAGTCGTTGCAATATGATGCATTTGACTCTTAGCAAGAGTGTCCCATTGAGATATGGCACTCTTTCTCATCTTTTGTTTGTTTCGGTTTCTTGCATTTTCTAACATTTTTTTTGGTGGAATTGAATTGTATTCAAGATGAGTCAAAACTGTCATGAAAGTATTCTCTGTAGGTAATAATACAATGCGTGCATCAGGATTATTTCTATCCGATCTAAAATTACACTTAGGATGAGTGCTAATCAAGTTTGTTACAGAAACAAGAGATTTCGAACTAATAGCTGTCTGTAGTTTCTTTCGAAACTTCTGACATTGTTGTAAGATCATCGTATCTTCTTCCAAAGAACCGTCAGATATTATTGCAGTTGTAGTATTTGTTGGTATTGCTCGTTGATATTTGTATTTATTGCTTGATGATTGCAAGGGTTCCTCATGAAGAGTATGTATTCGAACCGTAATATCAGAGAGCATATTCGTATTAGAAATAGATGAGAGTTTCCGTTTCCTACAAGCTGAGACTGGCACAGTGGTGGATATATTCGTCTTCTCAAATTGGAATAAAGTGTTAAAATAGAAATGACTTTAGTAAAAGGAAATTTCATTTCTCACCTTTTGAGATATGCCTTTCGGGCATTTTGATGTGACCAAATCATCAAACCATTTCCCAAGCAACGTTATCCAATCTTTCGTTACAGCTTCTTTATTCATGCTGCCAAAATAATTTTCATCTTTTAAATCAATTTTCGCGATAATCTTTCCTGCTTCTGGTACTTTCCATGAAGGTAGAAATTCACAAATTACAGTCGGTAATTGGTCTTTTATATTTTCACTTCGTCTTCTTTGTTCTTGCTTGAGGCGAAGCTGAATGAAATCTTCGTGATCAATTCCCTTTCTTAATTCCAAACTGTTGCAGCGAAGGATATCACCTTGTTTTATTTGTGTTGATACGATCAAAGAAATATTCCGAGAGCCTCGTAAACATATTTTAGCGCAGGTACTGCATGGAAGTGACGGATCTCCGATGAGAAAAGTTGCTTTATTGTTGTGATAATCAACTTCTATAGATAAAAGAATTGCTACAATATCAATCGGATTCTCACTGGATCCATCTTGACTATTTCTAAATAAAGCACATGCGATTGATAAAGGGGTATATTTTAATGAGCCCACGGTTGGTTTATTCAGATGTTCTTGATCTCTTACTAAAGGTTGCGACATTTGTTTTAATGCATTTTACTCATTTCTGGAGGATAGTATTGTAGAAATAACAGCTCTGAAGAAAGGGGATATTAAATGTAATTCTGCTGTCGGTGGCATCTTTGTGCGAGTTCGATTGTCAGCAGATCATTTCTCATTCTCTTTTTTGTTAAACATTCTGCTTACCTAACATAAATTTATTTTATGTACAGCATAAAGAGTATTTCAAAATGCTGGAACAAATGATCTATTTAGCTCATAAAGTCGAAATTATTCCTAAATGTTTACTTTACTTAAGTAATAGTTACGTCATGAACATTACTCCTATTATATATCAAATTTGACCGTTTTCATTTAACCTCACAAAGCAGTTACAGTTTTCAAAAAAGAATTCAAACATAAAATAAAATACCAACCGACTCATATTATTGCCAAAAAAATATCTGACCATTGGAAAAGAGTGATAGCAAAGAACAACAATTCAAGATGGTATCTGTTGTAGCCCAAAGTCGGAAAAACTTTAAATCCTATCGAGATAATTCCGATGATGACGATTACAGCTCGGAAGAATCTGAAGTTGAGTATTTAGCTCCTTTGGGTTCTGATGAAACAAGTGAAGACGATTTAGAAGGCGCTGAGAAGAGAGTCGAACAACGGGTACTAATTGATAAAAGCAATCTCATGGAAACAAAACCCAATCGTAGAGATGCCATGAAAAAAATGGCAGCAAGGAGAAGGAGGAGATCATCGTCTCGTTTCTTGAGTCAATCCAAAAGGTTTGAAGCAGATGAAACTGAAGAAGATGATGAAGAAGTAGCAAACACTACTGCAGCCAATATTCGAAATAATAAGGAGCTTGGCGAAATGTATCGTCAGGCAATTCGTATGAACACTGAAAATCGTATAAATGCTGGCAACTCTTGGAATTTAAATCTTATTGAAAATATTGATAAATTTTTATGTGATGAGGATGTTGAAGATGACCAACAGATACCTGATGATGCCTCTAAACACAGAAGCAAGAAGAAAGATTCATTTCTTAATCTTCAGTCAAACACTGACCAAAGCAACAAAAAAAGAGTTAATTTCACAAAAGCAAGTTGTACTCTTGATGCTAGTGTGAAGATTTATTCCTATCGCGTTGATGATGTCCATTTGACTTCCTATAAAGTTCTTGCTAATCTCAATAGAACCGGAAACAAAGATGATGATGAATACGGAGAAAAACCATCAAAAGCTGGACAGAGGAAGCAAAGCGAAAGGAGAAATATGGATAGCACCATTGAATCTAATGTTGGTAAGTTTTTATTGATGCAATTTGAGATCACTCGTCACAACTGTAAACCACTCAACTTATGTCTTCTTTCTGTATCTAGCTAATCTTAATATCAGTAAAATGGACTCAGCACTCGACATTGGTAGGTTTTCATTTTCGCCCTTAATTTGACTTTAACTTGGTTTATAATTAGTAATTTTTTTTCTTGCTCCGAAATGCTAGATCCACTTTTTCACAAAATGTCGAAAAGTTTTGACGAAGGAGGTGCAAAAGGACTTCTATTAGTCAATTTGGGTGTAGCTGCCGATAGTTGTCGTGTGGTCTTTGATTCGAACGAACCCCCAATGAGAAAGAAATCAAATGAGAATGAAAGCAAAAAAATTCCGTCAACACCACTTTTAACCACTATTTCTGAACAAGACGAAAATGAAGATGAAATGGATGATGAATCTATGGAAGATCCTGAAACTCCTAAAAATATGGATGATAGAGATATGGATATAGAAGGTCAAGATGATAAGAATAATGACAGTCCAGAGGAAAAAGATGAATTTGCTAACGTTGAACCTGAATTATCAGCTTTGGAGCCACCCCTCTCGCTTGATGAGAACACTTTAGATATTTCTATGCTTTCTAGTAAATTTGAAAGTCTACTTGGGGGTACTTCCTTTGCATCGGTACCTTTCATGCCTCAAATGAAATCAGTGCGAGAAGACTTTCATCGCTTGGATGCTGAGGGATTTGTTACTACTGACGAGCCGTCTGTCAAGGTAAATGTGTTGAATTTCTTATCTATTTATCACTTAACTCGCGCGTATGCTCAATTTTCTGATTTATTTGTAGTCCAAACGATATGCAATTTCCGCTAAAGAAGAGAGAGAAGCAGAAGAGACAATCCACCGAGAAGCTTTGGAACGTACTAGAATGAGTGCTGTAAATAACAGTTTCGCTGCATCAGTAGCAACAGAGCAAACTGGATTCGAAGGTGATGATTTTGGAGATGACGACTTTGGTGGTGACATGACAAGCAATTTTGATGATGGGTTCAATTCAACGATGATGAATGAAACTATGGACATTCAGCCAAGTTTCTACAATGATAATAATATTACATTTAACGACGAACTCGGATTTGTTTCATCTGGAAATAGCGGGGGAATAGCCCCATTCAATGAGAGAAAAACAACTGTAAGACTGTTGGACATTATTTGCAATACAGATTCAATCGGATCTGGTGGACGATATGAATATTTTGATTCATCAGCATTAGAAAAGATGACTGGAGGAAATTCATGGGCCGGATCAGCACATTGGAAAAAGGGGGGAACTCTGTTTCGAAAAAAGAATAAGCAAAGGCAGAGCGAAGATGGATTAGAGTCGAAGAAAAACTCATCAAGAACAAAGAGAACGTTTTTCGACTTGATGAATTCGGAAGTGTTAGAAAGCGATATTGCATCTCTCATGAAACCTGCTATAGCTAAGAGAGGGGTTACGGATCCGTTGCAATTGTCAAAAGCTTCTATTACAAAAAATAAAAAAGAGGATAACGTTCTTCCACATGATGCAGAAATCAGTGCAGATAAATTATTTCGCTTATTTTTACGTCCTAATTCCACTGTTGTTGTCGATAAAACATCCGAAGGAAGCGAAAACGGAAAGAGAGTGGGTAAGTTATCACATATGTTTTTTCATCATTCCTTTATTATTCTTAATCACTCTAATGTTTTATGGCACTTTTCAACGGACCTAATAGGATTCCTTGACCAAAATGTGGACTTTGACGACGATTATGGGCTAGATGATGGCCCTGCATTCAATATATTAGATGGCAAGGGTGACATCAATGAAAATGACGACTTTGTTGTTGCAAACCTAGATGGCGTACGAAAGGTTGACAAAGTTGAGGTAGGATATGCAACTGTAGCTAAAAAGGTTGATGTAAAGAGATTGAAACAGGATCTTTGGACAGAGCTAGAAATGAGGACTTCTTCACAAAGAAACGAGGAATCTGACGGAGAAGAAGAAGAAAAACACCCCAACGAGGACGAAGATAAACAGATGAATGAAGATTGCGTGGAAGACGAAGTGGCAGAGAATCAGGATGAAGGAATCTCATTCCAGGAAGTGGTTAATTGTTTAGACGGGTCACAAAGACAAGAAGATGTCTCTGTTGCCTTTTATTTCATTTGTCTTTTACATTTAGCAAATGAAAAATGTCTGAAGTTGGATTCAGAAGGACAAGATTTGAAAGATTTCTTGATCAGTAGAGACCAAGATGGATTATCACCATTGGACAAGCTTTCAAAAATGGAGGGATTACCAGTTAGCTTGAACGTTCGCGAAAAGAGAGAAACCAAGGTTATGTCATACACTCCGGAAAGTGATGACGATGACAACGATAGTGAAGAAGAAACGAATGAGACCGAATATTCTGAAGAGTAGATTCAACGACGTACTTGTTTGGAGAACGACTATTTTGTGACCATCATGTGTGTTTGATGGTTGGCAGCATTTACAGATTTATACATAAAATAATTTTAACATCTATATTTTAATTTCGTCCATTAAATTTTCTGTGTGGAAAAAGAATTTCTGTCCAAGCACAGCAGTCATGCGGCTGCATCAATGAATAGTCAAATTCAGAATACACATCCAAACCGATCATAATGTGGTTTTTCCGTTAGTTTTTTTCACGTTTGCTTGAGGGCATTTGGCAGGCTTCCAAATACCTCAGAATATTATTTCCAGGATTCTTAACACAGCATGGTGTTCTCGATTCAGATCTGTTTGCATTTTTTGAATACTGAAAATACGATTCAAAACCTTCATTCAATTGCCCTTCTTCAATAAACGTAAAAGGGACATGTGATCGTTTTTTCCTTTTCAAATAGTTCCATACTTGATCTTTTGCGAACTTTCTTTGATATTGAGAACATGATCGACCCAGCCATACATATAAATTAGATCCACAGTCAAAGATATACCCACTTCTAGAATCTAAGAGACTTTTATCCAATTTCTTCCATTGCATACTATTTCCATGTCTTTGAAGATGTACCTTAGCGATTTCTTCTAGTTTAGTTCCTGGAGATGATCGAAGTTGAATTAATAATCGTCCAAACTGTCCTGATCTTGAATTGGTAGTGATCTTTGATTCCTTGATTTTATTGTCTTCCTGTCTATCTTTTATATACATATTTGCTTGGACTGATTGTTGCATTGGTTGACTTGATTTTTTATAGGTTTCGTCGCCAAAGGCACTAGAAGTGATAGCAGTATTTGGTTGATCCATTGAACTTTTAATGTCATGAGCTCTTTTAATATGAGTTACGATCAAATCTTTTTTTAATTGTATATTTGATGTTTGAGAGTCACCTATATTAAAGGAATTCTGCGTCTTTGAAAAAAATCTCTTTTGACCTATATTTTCTCTAATGATCATACTTGATTTATTTGAATTCACGTGTTGTGTTTCAAACATTGATGATTTCAATTCCTCCCTTGGATTTGAGTTTTCATCTATATTTTTGTCTTTTATTTGTTGATCATCAATGCTGATATGATCAAAAGAAGTTTCTAGACTGGCATCTAAGCTAATATCCAAGTCTTCGTGAGCGAGCACACGCATCAACCTATGAATTCGTTTAGACTGTTTGCCTCTGTGCTTCTTGATCGAATTGGTTTGGTTCATCACATTTTGCACATGTGATTGCAACAATAACGGTTCCAAAGTTTGAATTCGATTTCCAAAATAAGACAGAAATAATTTTGATTCCTTTCCTTGTTCTTCTCGATGTTGAATAGCCTTCCTCTCTAACGAGGTATTTGCTTCGACCATTTTATAAGCTGCAATGCCTTGAATCACCCCACTACTCTCTTTCCCAACCCATAGATGCAGATCATGTTTTAGGCTATTCCTTAAAGGATTGTTATTCACCATCAACACTTGATCACTATTGTTTATTTTGGACCTTATTTTTCGACTTCGGAGAACTAAATAGCAGTCTTGCGTACAAAATTGACTATACTTGTATCTTGGCCAAGATTTCACATTTGGACCATCAATTTGCCATATTGTGAGAACATCTTTTTGACCTATTCCAAGCCATTGTGGTTCCGTTTTCGCTGCTGCTTCTCTCGCTTCACGGTCTGCATTCGAGCCGACTAAGCACATGTTGGTAGCTTCCATATGTCTGTTGATTGCTTGGAAACTTGAATGGCTGTCGTCCTCAGCAGAGGAAACATTGCCTGTTTTTGTGATCATGGAAATTTTATTTCAACAATCCCAGCAGAGATTCAAATTAAACTCCCACCTTATACTCAATCTTGCTTCTTTGCCTTAACGGTTATGACGACGGTTTGGTGTATTTTTCTCCATTCACGTATATGATTAGACTTTGTACAGATAAATTGTGGTAGTCAATATTTCATGTGTATTCTTCCTTTATGCTTTCTATTTACGGAACTCTGAATTGCGTAGACTGACAAACATATCTTGGACTGAAAAAAAAACAAAAAAAACAAAGATCACAAATCTTTCGACAGTAAAAACTAATCTATTAGTAGCCCTTCTATGCATGATGGATTTCATTCAATTAGAAATTCATATAAAACTGCTGATAACATTTCATTCAACGTAATTCACATAATAAACATTTTAAAATATGCGTAGATCAATCTCTCTCCATGACTTGTGCTTCTTCAACTTGGTTCAGAATCATCTGACTTACTTCTGGAGCTGTATCCTCATCTAAAGTTATCTCAAGAAGACTAGTCTCTCCATGAGACACTTCCAAGACAGCTTTGCTATTTGCACAGCATAACGTATGCAAACACATGGGAGCAGGTATACCTCGCACATCTACATCTGTTACATTCGTCAAGTCGATGTTATCCACATAGTAGGAATGTCCACAACAAACTTTAATTGGCCCAATCCGATTAGGGGTAACAACCCTAGCTGATAAGTGGTTCATGGTTAATTTATAATGGGATGGATCTTCAGGGAAAAGTCCACAACACGTTCCCATCAATCCGTCATAGCAACCAAAAAATAGTTTCTCATCTCCTTCCCAAAGTACTTTGGTTCTCTGTGTACGCCGGGCCCTTCCAGAAAAGCCTTTGATAACACTCCGCATACGTAATCGATCACCTACAATATCGATTCCTAAATCATTGATATCCTCGTCTGTGAGCAACGGAGCAAGTTTTCCTGTAATTTTATTGTTGATAATAGTTTCGCTATAGTCTCCAAGACCAAACAGACCTAAATATTTAGCAAATTCTGCGGGTGTCCATTTGTCATAATTTTCTTCCAGATTCAATGTTTCAGAGAGTAAAGGTTGTGTTGATGTTGCCATGATTTCTATTGGTAGAATAAATATATGGTTTATCAAGACGTACACATAAAAACTGCTGTTTTGATAATACCCATAATGAATAATCAATTTACCATACTAACTATCATTTGTTGAAAAAAGATTTCAAGATTCGAGAATCAAAAGAAGGTACCGTACCATATATAAATCATGTTATATTTCACTATTTTAGCCTCAATTAAATTTTATTAGGTAAGGCTATTGTTCACTTCAATCGCTAATGGTATTATCACCATCAATTAGAGACTTACTACAATAAACCCTATCTGCTGTGTTTGGATCTGAATCTAGCCCACGACAAATAAATAACGTGATTTGGTATGCAATTTGGGGAGAGTTTATTGAAATAGTTATGCTTTAATAACACTGTTAAAACCAATGCAGTCTCAGGAAGTAGATAACCAAGCATGATCAGTTCTGAAATATTAAAGTTACATGAATTTTGATAATTGTGATTATATTTGAGGTGTT
>Ga0209092_10003937_pt1 | contig 12620 bp, 17 predicted proteins | sample FraStrMetagenome_FD_187446 | JGI IMG/M metagenome (GOLD analysis project Ga0209092, IMG submission 187446) | Marine eukaryotic phytoplankton communities from Arctic Ocean - Fram Strait ARC3M Metagenome (SPAdes) (version 2) | ecosystem: Environmental > Aquatic > Marine > Oceanic | place: Fram... | reverse complement strand
CCAAAGGAAAGCACGAAGGGTGGGGGAAGATTAATTCAAATAGTTGAAATGAACTTTATTTTCGGTGTGTCAACATTTTTGACCTCTCATCCAGAGTAGTAGATTTCCTCTCCTCCCGCTAGATGACACTACTATAACGCTATACTGATTTAGAAAATGGGTAGACACCATCCATTTGTTGCCCAACGACGGTCCATACACCTAAACATGTTTCTCTTATATATTACAGATTACATGTCAATGGCCTCATATGAGATCATTTTTCAGTATGTACGAAAACCTAAAGAAAAAACGTTGTCCGGGTCACCCACAGGTTTCATCCTCGCTGTAATCGACGACAGATATGTTCGTACACTCAAAGATCCTTCTACTTCCTACAACAAAGGTCCATCCAAAAACCTTTGTTCGTCCCAAAGTCCCAGCCGTCCCACGTGTGTGGAACCGGCCGCGTTTTTTATCTCTCTAATTTTGACATTTGACAGGGAACACGAAAAAGTCTCTTTTCTCAACGACATGTACTCGTACGTCATACTCGTAACATATATATTCAAAACAATCACTACCGCTTTTCAACCAGCAAGTCCTTAATCGAACGCTCAATGCTTTCACTTACATCCCTAATCACTTTAACGTCGATGTTTTATCTTGTATGGCATTATTTGACTCCGAATTTTGCCGATGCAGCCAGTTTCATCTGTCTGGATTCTTCTCACGTAGATGATTCCCTTCTCTCGATATGCGTTCCCAATCGCAGACGTGCGAATATATTTCTGACGACTCAATCTCGGGTCAGTCCGAAACGTTCTTTCACACATTTACGGAAAAATCTGAAGCTTAAGTTAAAGATTGATGATGGGGGCGAATTCGTCGCTGCAAGGCCGTTTCTCGAATTATTCTTTCGCGAAATTGACGATATGAACGTAGTAGGCGATAGTTTATTTGGAGAATTCGGCGAGCAAATCAAAACAGCTAGAGAATACACGTGGTTGAGATGGATGGATCGCTGCTTAGAGAATACATCAGTGGGAGAACTAACGAAACGCGTATTGGAACAGGTTCCTCCAATTTTGAATGCTTGGGCAAAGCGACGGAGCAAATTTTCCGCCCTAATGATACACAGAATTATAATGAGAATGGTCGAAGAGAGACAAGCGGGAAACGAAAACGCTGTTGTAACTACACTTATGTGTAATACTTTGATCGATGCATGGAGTAGGTCTGGGGACGAAAATGCAGCCCTACGTTGCGAAGGTGTATTCAAAGGAATGATTGAGTTGACATCCATTGAAGGGAAAATATTGCACAATGTCAAGCCAGATGTTGTTTCCTATACAACTGTCATTTCTGCTTGGGCAAAAACTGCCTCGGAAGGATCTGCAGAGAGAGCTGCTGACATTCTCAACAAAAAGAAGACGGAATACGAGATTGGAACGGATAGATCAATAAAACCAAATGTTCAGACGTACAATACTGTTTTAGATGCATATGCAAGAGTTGGTAGTGTCGTTGCAGCGACAAAGGCAGAAAATTTACTTCAGCATATGAACAGATGTTACATGACCGACTCTAATTGTTCTATCGCGCCTGACGTCTTATCCTACAATTCAGTTATCTTTGCATGGGCCAACGCACTTTGTCCCCACCGGGCGGATTTTATTCTTGAGCAGATGGAATCATTTTCATCATCATCATACAAACTAAATCCCGCTCAAGTACAACCAAATAAGTTCTGCTATACAACATGTATAAATGCCTACGCAAAAAGTGATGATAATCGAAAGGCAATAAAAGCGTATAAATTACTCCAAAGATCGAAGCGACGTAATCAAACTGCAAATGAGTACACATACACTGCTGTGTTAAATGCGTGTGCTTATTCATCAGATGATGCAGATAAAGCAAATGCGTTTGATATCGCTTGCGACACCTTCGAGGATGCATTATCGAATGACTTTGCAAACATGCGACTTATCTGCAATTTTTCATTTGTCTTGCGAAATTACTTCCGAATAGAGAGTCATCGAACAAAAAGATTGCGCACAACGTTTTCAAAAGATGTTGTAAAGAGGGTCAACTGAATGAGAAAATTTTTTGTGTTTACAATTCGATCATAAAAAAGGGAGAGCACTCCATGGGACGCAGCAATAATCAACAACCTGCGTTCGCCTATCAGGATCTTCCGGAAGAATGGAAACTATCCCTCGCACATTCGCGGAAAAGCAAGTGTAATTCCAGTAAGCAATACAAAACTAAAGTTCTTCAGCCGAGAACATCTAAGCATTTTTCTGCAGCTTCTGGCAAGGATCAAGCTCTCATGTCCAGGTCATAGAGTTACGGAAAAAATTTAATATCCTGCTTAATCGACCTTTTTCAAAAAAGTTGGTCACAATGTCGTACAAGTTTTCGGCAAAGGCTATAATTTTCACTTTAAATTATGAAGTGTTCCAAGTCGAAAATGTCTTTGAAGCGGTTGCTATTCTGGCGTAGAAGAACCTCGTCTTCCTCCACTGGAACACGAACAGAAGAGTGTGATCCAAACCGCGAACTTGAAGAACAAAGGGGAGATCCCCTTTCAAATCCGACCCCATGTTCGACGGAGATGAATATGAAAATGGAAAGTAACCAATCCAGGCGACTGACTTATGAGGAAGCAATAAGTATAGCTAAGGCGAGAATCAATATCGCCAGCGCCGTTTTACGTGAGATACGAGATAAAGAAGGGACTGATAGAAGACAAGAGGAAATTATTTAGGAAGATTTCTTTAGGATACTTTTGTTGCGTTAGAATATGCCTTTTGCATGCGACTAGTTTAACGTTTAGTGGATACTAGATATCTGGATTATATAAGATAATTAAAGGTTCCAACTTACATTGTTCATAAAACCCGCTCGCCGAAGTTGTGAATTATGACGTTTGACAGAACACGGATCTAAGTTTTTTCCATCCCAGTTGCTTACTGTAGTTCCTTTCTTTAACAACGTAGATTTACCCTCTTCCAATCCATCGGCACCGCGCACATATGTAGTCGTTCCAGCTTTCTGCCCTCTTTGTCTTTGGCAACTCAATGGTGTCGTTATTCTCAAGTACGCAGCTTTCTTTTCAGCTTCCTATTCACCAAACATTTTGATACAATATAGTCGTGAATTCGATATTATATTATGGTACGAAATAGCAACAAATCGTGTGGCATGAGACAGGATACATAACGAAACCTCAACTTCGCAAAACGCATTTACCTTGAAAAGATTCGTTGCTTTTTCTCCAGAAACGTTTTGATTTTTTCGAAAACCCTCTCGAAGACTAGCTAATGCATTAGTTTGTTGCTTGTTTGGAAGAGCATGGATCATGGCGAACAATTCACGATAGAGTGAGAAAATTGCCGGACGAGTAGGTGCTGAAGTCATGATGGTTTTATCGAGAACTTGTAAAAGGCGTGCCTCTGATTACTGATTTGACGTAAACTCTGCTCTAAGCCCTAATTTCTTATGACGACATAGCGTCCATTGTTTTGCGAGAGAAAAATGAAGCGGAGGGAAGAAATTATCTTGTGTGTTTTTGTTTCATAGACTGAGTTGGTTTAGCGATTTTATTTTTTTCACGTTACTTGATGATACGAATGTAGTTGCGTTTTCTGTAACCGTGCAACAGGAAATATTCCATCACGGAGTTTTTCGTAGAGTTTTCTAACACAAACTATTTTTTTTTAAATATTGATAAGTTTATTTCATAAAGAGGTTTTCATAGTGACAAAAAAAGTGCTGACTGGGCGACACAAAAAAGCGACGGCTACCTGTAAGTCAGGCCTGCTCCTTTTGCACAGAAATAGCAACTGTGCCGTCAGCGTGTGAAATAGATCTGATTGATCTTTTGGTAGTTGCTTCTCGGTGTCATTTACTTTAAAAGGATCGTTCGCAGCAGGTGTGCGGGCTTGACCCCGTCCGCGAAGTAATTCTTCGGGAGCACTCCCTAAAATTTCATTGCCGTATTCTTTCATTATGACTTTACATTTCTCCGGTACAGTGAAGTCGAGTGTCATCCCTAGATATTCGTGTACCCGTCCTCTAGATATTGTTAAGTCGGCTAATTTTCCGAACCGAAGTTGTAGTTATTTAATTTCGCCGGTGACTACATTCGCGTCAACGTGTGAGAGTTTTAGATCATCTACATGAAACACGATAGTCATTTGCTTTCCATTAATTGTTTTGTTGAACACACAGAATAGGTCAATGAAATTTTAGGGAGTGCTCCCGAAGAATTACTTCGCGGACGGGGTCAAGCCCGCACACCTGCTGCGAACGATCTTTTTAAAGTAAATGACACCGAGAAGCAACTGCCAAAAGATCAATCAGATCTATTTCACACGCTGACGGCACATTTGCTATTTCTGTGCAAAAGGAGCAGGCCTGACTTACAGGTAGACGTCGCTTTCTTGTGTACGAGGGTGCATAAATCGACAGAGGAGGTACGACTGCCATCACCACCCCCTTTTGCGTCAATCGGCCCAATGTATCGGTGAATATGCATCTGTGTAGACATACTGACTATTGATGGATTAAAGTTTCTTACTACGATTATCCCTACGATAAAACAATCTACCATAACTGCTATCGAAGGGGCAACATCGACGAACATCTGGGAGGCCATGAAGCCCACCATCAATCGATACAAACGGGCAGGATTTACGGTAGATGAAGTTAGAGGTGATGGAGAGTTCGAAGCGGCAAGACCTGTTATCGAAGGATTTGGGATAAAGTTGAGAGTGTGCACCAATAAAGAACACGAGCCCTACATCAAGCGCTACCATCGCCTGTTGTAAGAAAGAATGAGGGGATTGTTAGCGAATAGTGCCTTCAACAAATTGCCTAAGATGCTCATACGAGCGCTCACGAAATACGCGACATTTTATTTGATGTCATGTGATCGCACAGGACAGTCCAGAATGACGTTACTTTCAACCGCCCACTTGTATTGTCTTGTGGAAGGGAACGATAAGATGGCTTCTAGTTTTCGAGACTTGTTGGCTTTTGATACATCACGTGGCGTAAATTTAGATTTTTTGTCTTTAACGGTACTAGCTAATAGCACGTGCTTGTCGCAGTGTGAGTTCTTAGACCAGTCCGTGTCAGAGTAGAAAAATCCAAATTCACTCGATTGCTTGAACTCCCATTTTGTCCCATCTTTCCAAGTTATCGCAAATTTGTCGCCTATCATCTCCACGTCACAGGTTCGTCTTACTTGCGAAAATGATAAGACATTTGCGATTAATCTCTTGTCGTACCATATTGTTAAGGCCCGGTCCATTAAGAATTTTCCTTTTGTGTCAACCTTCACGTCCCCAGCGTTACAGATAACAGTGGTTCCGCCCCTTTTGTCCTTCTCTAACTCCTCGATTAACTCTTTGCTCTTAAAGAAATTGCCTAAAGAGATGGTATCGAGCAATATCCAATTATTCGGGATTTCCTTCTTCGTCTGTGGCTGCGACAGGAAGTGTTGAGCATTTACTGGTTTCTTTTGTAATGGTGAGCGAAGCGGGGAGACCTCACCTTTTTCCTTTTTAAACCTCCTCGATTTCCTCTCTTTCTCGTGTATGCTTGCCACCGTCAGACGTTGGATGGCATCCTGTACGGTGTTAGGGTATGCGTTTTCGTTACCGTTCACCGCATTCTTCGCGAGGTCGGTTCTCAATTCTGCATACGCACAATTAGCCATGAGAAGGCGAGCTAAGTTCTTTTCAGCATCCTGGTCCGCTATTGCGTCAAGGTCGTCGAGCGTAATTTCTCCTGCAATGCAATTTTTAATCGCAGTTCTCATGGAGGTATACGGAGCTAACCAGTCGAAGCCATATGCCTTGCACACGCCATGGTTCGCCTTGCAGTTCTCTAGGAACTCATAGTTGGTTGCGCTATATTGCAGCTTCCGGAATAGTGTCCTTCCCATCACGACGGCATTCATATGGTCATCTAGAATCACGGATCCCTGTTTGTATGCCTGCCTGTGGGCCAGCCGCATGATACTTAGCGGGCACTTCATTCTCTCAGCGTCATCGAATTCGCCGCTCCCTTTCATTGCCGTGATAAAATCGACGTCGAAACATAGTACGATGTTGTGGTAGGCTCGCTTCCACGCATCCTGCGATTTCTTCCACTCCTTTCGCCACTCTTTCTGTACCTCTTTTAATGTTGAGAGTCTAAATTCCGACCACTGGTTCTCATTATAACCGTAAAGCGTTTTGATCTCGGGGTTGTGGGCGACAGGATAGCTTTCATTAAATTCGTGGATGTCGAATGGTGGATGGACCAGTTGTGTTCCGGTTGATAGTGCGTGCCCAACCTCTTCATACCCTTCTTCGACACTGAACTGTTGCGTGACAAGTTTAAAGAATTTATCGAACTCGCTGGCCTTTGTGTTGATAGCTAACTTCTTGACGATACTCAGCACGCTGGATGTCGATGAACGCGATTTCGTGTCTTCCTCGTTCATGTCGGTTCTGCGCGATACAACTAGCGCTTGCTCGTGCGTGATATAACTAACGCCTGGTATATAATTAATATTTTATGTTAGATTTAATTCATCCCCCACCGAACTGTGTTCCCCCGGACTATGGAGTTCGCTCTATTACAATATATTACCGAAGGCGGTATGGGATGGTGCAATGATTAAACTAGATCCTGTGGAAATGATTAATTGATTACACTTGTATTAAAATATTAATTATGACCTTACATCACTCGATGCAGCTCTCTGAACGCGTTTGGAGAATCTGCACCTTCAACTTGGACCGGGTAAGATTCCTCCTGACCAAGTTGAAGGTGTAGCTTCTTCAACGGCGTCCAGAGGGCTGTTCATCGCCCACGTACTCCCTACGAACCATCGTGTTCGGGTTTTCACAACAATAGCGTCCATTGTTTTGCGAGAGAAAAATGAAGCGGAGGGAAGAAATTATCTGTGTGTTTTTGTTTCATAGACTGAGTTGGTTTAGCAATTTTATTTTTTTCATGTTATTGGATACGAATGTAGTTGCGTTATCTGCAACCGTGCAACAGGAAATATTCCACCACGGAGTTTTTCGTAGAGTTTTCTAACACAAACTATTTTTTTTTAAAATATTGATAAGTTTCTTTCATAAAGAGGTTTTCATAGTGACAAAAAAAGTGCTGACTGGGCGACTTACTACGGCATCAAATGTGGCCCGCGAGAACACCTCACAACGTCTTTTGCTCACGTCAACGATCTCCTGAACGTCTGTATCGCCAACAACCTCGTCCAAAATGATCTTTCACACTACTGCTTCCACTTCCTAGAGAAAGTCTTGGCATCCAATCGTTTTAGTAAAGTCGTCGCCAATGAAATCTCCAGTATCATATCAGGTATCCTTCGTCATCACGATCCTACATGGTATCAAGTTGATGGCCTCGTCTTCTGTAAGAGGAATCTTGTAGTCTGGAGAATCATTTGGGACGGTGTAGTTGGCGATACAGATGTTCAGGAGATCGTTGAAGCAAGCAAAGAACGTTGTTGATATACAAGAAAATGACTTAGACTGAGTAGTAACAGATGAAGAGTTGAGTGCATCAGATGAAGAAAGAGTACAAGATGCTGATAGCTCTACCTTTGATGAGTCTCAAGCAATATTTGATGCAACTAATCAGATTGATGAGGTCGATGATAATTACTCGTACCCGTCACAGAAATTGCACATACAGTAGTAGCTTCCGCTCCACACCGCTCAGCTGCTGCACGACCAGCATTCATTCGCTGCAGAGTCTCAGTTAAGATACGATAAGCCTGGTCCAAAGTCGTGGGATAATTATCAACGTCGTTCTATTCCTGATGCTGATGGGCAAGATATAGTGATGGGAACTGATCGTAGAGTGTACAACGTGCAATGTAACAACTGCAACGCGTGGTGTCAATACTCGAGAGAGTGCCGATGCGCTAGCAGTACAGTAAGTAATAATAGTAAAAATATAAGCGTGCCTCATAGGTATGGCGATGTGCTCAAATATATTCTCGATACTGTGCTGAAAATAAACTAATTAGATATAATTTATTTACCTTAAATTTCTTCTACTGAAATTGATTCACAATTTCCAATTAGTTTAAAAGTAGTTACTTTCGTCTTTACGCTTAGATAACACTTGAGTTATTTTAAAAGTGTAAACTAAAAATATCTACATGTATGGTCGCCGAACTCGCTCATGATTCTCTGTTAGCGATCGATTTGTGAGCCTTATACGATCTACTTGTGAGTCGTGCACGATCAAAAGGTCATTACGTTATCATACATGCTCTAACATATGCTTCATCAATTACTTTTTAATCTTCTCCTCCAACATACTGGATCTACACATACAACACACACACAGTAATGATACAACTAACTTATTTAAAAGTATGATTTTACTCAACAGGTAACGCAATGGACTGCAAATATGCTGCAAATATGCAGGCATGCTTAAACCGTTTGGTGTACAAGCACATTATAATAAAGATGGCGCGGCCAATATATTATCTTTTCACATGCTAGCAGCGATTAAGGACGCCTACATGACATATGATAGTCGTTTTGCAGGTCGTTTCCGACTGAGGTTCAATGATGGAAAGGAGTTTCAGTTCCGAAACTGCGGCGACGGTTTACACTGTTAGAAAGGATATGATCCGTGGAAGTTTGAATCCGGACACAAGCGAGACTGAAGATGAGTCACGCAAAGACGACGCTCCGAAAAAAGACATGACATTGAAGGAATCTTTGAAATCAGCATCTTGTGATGATGGCGTAGAAAAAGAAGACACATTGAAGAGATCTTATCGATCGGTGTTGATCGGAAGAAAGAAATAGTCCTCATTAAATACAATTAATCCCGATTGTAAAGCATAACTATAATAACAAAGTGTTACAAGTCCGATATACGAACAAGTGTATATATGGAACATCATTGGTAAAATGCCTCTGAATGGTACATTCTAAACGTATTTTTTCTAGCATTAATTGTATTTAAGAAAAAAATTGAAAGGATCAATACATACGATACATAACTGTGAACGCCATTGGAAATGACGACGAAAATGAGATCTGTCAGTGGAGGTGGAAACATAACTGGGAATTCAACGTCTCAAACTGGTCAGGACAAAGACAACAATCATGACAATAATAAGAAAAGGAATACCATAGATATGGTAACGAAGTATGTTAAGGGTGAAGGCAAAAGTAAGGTCCTATAATTACATCTGCTACGAGCATTATATGGATGTATTGAGTCGACGTTGCTGTGGTATAATTTATACGTGGATACTCTAAAAGGCATGGGATTTGTTCTAAATCCGTATGACCGCTGTGTCGTGAATAAGAATATCAAGGGCAAACAATACACGATTTGTTGGTACGTGGACGACAATAAAGTGTCGCATGAAGTCGAAGAAGTTGTGACGAGCATCATAAAAGAAATCTCGAGGCATTTTGGTGAATCCACAGCAACCAGGGAAGAGACGAAGCTCTATCTCAAGGATAAGCAGACTCTTATCAGGAACAAACGAGTAGTATATAATATAATCTACGACCGAAAGTATCCTTAGTTGGTCGAGTAACCATTTATCATTAAAATCATCAGACTTATTTTTATAATCCTTATCCCCAAGAAAACTTCATGGATCGAAGGACTGCATTGGCCGTAGATTATATTATATACTACTCGTTTGTTCCTGATAAGAGTCTGCCTATCCTTGAGACAGAGCTTCGTCTCTTCCCTGGTTGCTGTGGATTCACCAAAATGCCTCGAGATTTCTTTTATGATGCTCGTCACAACCTCTTCTGTTGGAAAACATGAGGAAACCAAGTAAAGTGTACGATGATTCTACACGTCATTTTATCATTTTTTGATACAAGAATGTACAAGAATGTATAGATCATAATCTTTTATTAATCCGAAAAATTAATTTGTACCGATTGATTGTATCCAACTAGTCTGTTAAAACTAGACTTAGAAAGGCGGATAGAGATTAATGTAATTGGCTTATTGTCATTACTTCTAGAGAGAAAACAGGCTTGATTTCAACATTAATAAAAGATTATAGTGAAGTTCAGAAGAGTTACCAGTTACTCAAGCGATCATTGACAAGAGATTATACAAACAGATAGAGACCCAGAACAACTATGGTAAACAGCAGGAGTATAGCAGAAAGGTCGATATGTTTCTCAAGGATGAGAAGACGTATGAACGCAATCTAAAGAAGGTGTACACGATCTTTATTGGTCAATGTACACCAGCGCTGTTATCAGGAATCAAGTTAGCGACGGACTTCACTGAGAAGAACAAGAAGAAAGATCTAATTTGGTTAATGGATCTTATCAGGAATCTTTCGATTGGTATCGATGAGACTGAGAACGAGTTACTCACCAACTTGCAGGTGAACAAGTGACTATATAACCAGTACCAGAAACCTGTAGAATCAAATGATTTAGTGGTTTGATCGTTTTGAAGTGAATTGGAATGCTGCAGAGGCGGCAGGAGGGAAGAACTGCCTAGTACCCAGTAGTAAGGTACTAGGCAGTGATAAATACAAGAAAATGAATGCTGGCAAACTCAAGGAAGCGACAAAAGCGATGTATATCCTCCTACAGTCTGACCGTATTCGCTATGGCAACAAGGTACGACAGATCGCAGAGGGAGTCGTGTTAGGACATGATTACTTCCCAACGACTGTGGATGGCGCTTATCGCATCCTCGCAGATACACAACGTAGATTGAATGAAGATCGACTACGACGTGGGGGTATTTGGAATAGAAATATCGGTTCATTACATTATGGAGGTGGAGGGGGGCGTGGATCACGAAGAAACCATGAGAATCTCCCACAGATTCCTGAGGGAGCCAGACTAGTGCTAGGTAGGGATCGTAGAATCTATACGGCACAATGTTATAACTGTCAAGGGGACAATTTGCAGGTCAGTGTCCAGAAACATTAAATCAAGGTAACAATAAGGTAAGTTATACACGACAATCAAATAATTTTCAATGCTATTCACAAAAATGCAGGCATAAACATATTTCGTATATTCTTGATACCGGATCCACACATAATACAGTGAAGGTCAAGACTCACCTAACTAACGTAACTAATCTTAATAAAAAAGACGTTTTATTTATGGAATCTACAACAGGTTTACAATCGGAAAGGTGTGCAAAGCGTTTTTAACGTGGAGACTTTTTATAATGAGAACACAGCTGCAAACATTTTAGCCTTCCATACACTGAATGCACTATCGAATGCATACATGTATTATGATGGGCGAGTGGCTGATTGTTTTCGTTTGATATATGATGACGGTCGGGAAGTTCAGTTCAAGAAAAATAGACGAGGATTGTATGTGTTCACAGACCCCAGGCATAACAAGGATTACGGACCAGTGCCACCAGCTCAATCCTTTGCTCAGTATTTGCAAACAGTCTCTGGTAATGAAAAATTATTTAGTAAGAAAGAGATTGAGAGAGCGAAGTATGCATTGGAGGTGCAAGAATTTTTGGCATGACCATCGACAAAAGAATTTTTAGAAATTGTGGTGGAAAATCAGCTGCGAAATTGTGACCTGACAGTAGACGGCATTAAGCGAGCTGTATTTTTATATGGGGAACCAGTGCCTTATCTCCAGGGTAGGATGACCAGACGTATACCTCTTAAAGATGATCCATTGTCTCGTCTCCAGACACCTTTACCTATGGAGCTGCATGATAAGGGTTTGGACTTATACATTGATATATCCGATTTTCAGGGGTGCCAGTTTCTTTTGATGGAGTCCAGTAGAGTCAAGTATGTAGATATCGAAGATGTTTTCAATCAGAAAATGCCAAATTTAATTCGAATGGTACAAAACGTAATCAAGAAGTATCGGGCTCGTGGGTTGCAGATTTCAGGGGTGCACGTTGACAACCAATTTTGCAACGAAGCATTCGAGAATGCAATTAAACCTGAAATTTTGATTCCATACGCAGCACGTAGGAACAGAACCATAAAAGAGCGTATGAGATCACTGGTAGCGGGATCGCCATACAAGGTGATGCCGAAGGTTGTGATTCGAGGAGCGGCGAGAAAGGCGAAACAAATGATAAACAAGTTTCCTGCGAATAACGAAGTGTCCACAACATTGTCACCAGAAAAAATTGTAGAACGTAAGCGGAAAACAGATATGAGCCTAAGACGCAAAGTACACACTGGAACAGACCGGACAGCAAAGGCTCGATCAGTGGATGCAATTGCTCTATACCAGAAGAATGACCGTGAAGGTTATGCTTTCATGGGTCTTGAGACTGGAAATATACTTAATTCAAACATTTGGACCCAGCTACCAATTACACCAGATATCATCGAAAAAGTACAGTCCTTAGCTAAAGAAATGACCGATGTGAGTAAATTAGTAGAAGATATAGATGAACATCTCAATAATGAAATTATCAGACAGATACATCGACAGGAGGAAACACAAATACAAGAAGAAGAAGCAGAAGAAGAAGAAGAAGAAGAAGAAGAAGAAGAAGAAGAAGAAGAAGAAGAAGAAGAAGAAGAAGAAGAAGAAGAAGAAGAAGAAGAAGAAGAAGAAGAAGAAGAAGATGAAGATGAAGATGAA
>Ga0209092_10003935_pt1 | contig 12621 bp, 8 predicted proteins | sample FraStrMetagenome_FD_187446 | JGI IMG/M metagenome (GOLD analysis project Ga0209092, IMG submission 187446) | Marine eukaryotic phytoplankton communities from Arctic Ocean - Fram Strait ARC3M Metagenome (SPAdes) (version 2) | ecosystem: Environmental > Aquatic > Marine > Oceanic | place: Fram... | reverse complement strand
TTTGCACCAGATGTACGCCGAGCGCATGCGCTACCGCCTAGAAGACGACATCGTGCTCACCCAATGGATCCGCGCCGAAATCGGCAAAACCAACTGAGCTCTTACGTTCACGTCGCTTCGCTGCTGACGTATTGGACGTAGAGGTCTTTTGGGGCGCGGTCGAAGTAGGCAAAGAGGGCTGGGCACAGCCAGAACTCGAAGGGGGCGTCGGGCGTCATGTCGGCGGTGTTGTATCGGCTGCCGTCGAATTCCGGGCCGATGTAGGTGGCGTGCAGCGCGAAGCCCGGAATGGGTGACGAAGAGAAGTTGACCGTACAACGGTTGATGCTGTCATCATCGCAGCGCCCGCTGATGACGTCGAAAACGTCGTCGGCGCCACAAACCAAGGGCTCTACAAAAATATCTCGGCGCTCATCGTCGAACACCCATTGGCCTTGGTGGCGATAAAACGTGAGCGTGAAGATGGCGTTGCGTTTGGCACGATTTGACGTGCGTTTGCTCGAAAAAAGCAGGGGGGAATTCTTCATAGAGCAAAGGTCCCCCCACCCCCAATCCAAGGGCGACTCCCGTCAAGCTTGACAAACCTCAGTGCCGCATGTGTTGAAAATGGAATCAAAAACACGCGCGCCTTCCTCAAGCCAAGGAAATCAAATCAGCAGCCGCCGCCGTTGTAGTGGATGTACATCCGGGTGCCGTCGGGGGAGCGTTCGGTGATGAAGCTTTCGCTCATTGGAGAGAAATCCACGTAAAACCCTTCCGGGGAGATCCTTAAGCTGTCGAATCCGAGGGAGCTCAGGAAACGCAAGAGGTTGTTGGACACCACATAGAATTCATCGGGGGTGTCAAGGGGGAGGTCTACGGTAACCCCGAATTGGTACTTGCCATCGTACCAATGCTTGACCACCACCCCGTCCGCATAGCCACGAAACGTCTTGGTGGCCATGCCCTCTTCGCGCTGCTCGATCTCCAGCACTTCCTCCCACAGCAGATCTGCATCCGGCCGCGAAAAACGACCTTCGGGCGCAGCTTCAGTCGGCGGGGCTGGCGCCACATAAAAAGACGCGAAATCAAAAGGCGGGCGCTCGCTCAAAAGCCCCGCAAACACATAGCCCTCGCCGCCATCAAAGGCGACCTGGACAAAGGGCGCACGAAGCGCGTATGTGGGCAATTCCAATGTCCTGCTCTTGGCACTGAAGGTCGACGCAAAGTTCAAGTCCACGGTGAGCGCTTCGGTTCCCTCTTGAATCACCGTAACCGCATCTCCCCATTGGAGTTGGCCCACCACTTCGCTTCCCACGTGCGGCGCGGAACGAACATTCAAGGGGACCCAACAATTGGAATGGGCCTGGCCAGTTTTTGACATTGCCCGGGGCACCCTCCACGACGGGCTCTGCTGCCAGAGGCGACGCGTCTCAGTTTCTCCTTCGTCTTCCACCCACTTCGATGTGATTTGAACCAAGTCACTGCCCTCCAAAAAAAAGGTGTGGGTGATGACGCTCACCGGACCAAAATCGCCCCGTGCGCCGCGCTCGAGCCGCATCGTGTCTGGGGTGTTCTTGACCAAGGCCGTATAGCCGCACATGCAGCATTCCAACCGCCGGGTCGCTTTCCATTGTGCATCGTCCAGGGGCGGCGCGTAGGTGACGCCTTGAAACTGAAAGGCCGTTGGATGTTCTGCTCCACCGTAGATGTTGTTGTTGGCCACTGCCTGCAAAAAGCTCAGCACTTCCTCTCCGCTCTCCCATTGGGAATACAGGTGCTTCTCCAAAAAAGTCGCTTGTCCACTTCCCAACATGGACAGGCTTAGGAGACAAATCATGGCCAATCCCAATTTCATTTTTCTCATGTTCACCAAACTTAAGCGCACCGGCCGTTTAAAAAACCAACATCATAATCCACGATGCCCGTCTGCAGTGCCACCAATTCGGATTACCTTCTTGAATCGACTTCTCTTTTGATGGCTCCACATTCCCCCTCTTTGCCTGCGTTAACAGCACAATCGAATGCAGACCGAAACCCAGGTTTTTGCAGCCTTTTGGGTCTAGTACTCAGCCTGTTTTTGACGATGGCAACGCCAGCTTTTGTGATGGCACAAAGCCTCAATACCCAGGCGTCTTACCTGACCTTGAAAGAGAAAGGCGAGAACTTCTATGAGATCAAGGCCGCCTTTGAAACGTATTGGGAAGGCCGAGAAATTCAAAAAGGCGCAGGATACAAGCCGTTCCGGCGATGGATGCATCAAATGGAGCCACGGGTTTACCCCACAGGCAAGATGCCAACCTCCACAGAACCATGGAACGTATCCCGCTTGTACACCCAACCCGCGGCCAACCAAGTGGAAGACGTGTGGGAGTCGCTGGGACCTGTATCCCGTCCAACCGCTGGGCCCCATGCTTATGCTGGAGGCGTAGGCCGAATTAATAAAGTCCGTGTAGACCCCTCCAACGCGAGCACCTACTTCGCGTGCGCCCCGGGAGGCGGCATTTGGAAGTCCACCAATGCCGGAGGAAACTGGGATTTGTTGTTTCCCGACGAAACAGACGAAGTGCCCATCATCGGCTTCACCGACATTGCCATTGACCCCAACAACCCGGACGTGATGTATGCCGCCGCCGGCGATGACGATGGGGGCGACACCTATGGTCTCGGCATCCTCAAATCCACAGACGGAGGTGACAACTGGTCCATTTCGTACGACCCTGCAGGCCAAAACAATTACACCGTGGGCCGTTTGCTGATCTCGGACGAAAACAGCAACCACATTGTGGCCGCTACCCGATATGGCATGCTCGTGTCCACCGACGCCGGCGCCAATTGGAGCTATGGCCTAGGCACCAACGGGACCCGTTTCCGGGATGTGGAGTACCACCCCACCAACGCCAATATCGTCTACGGCTCCTCCACCACGGGGTTCTACAAATCCACCAATGGGGGGCAATCGTGGACCGAAGTGAGCCTCCCCTCTGAGGCCACCGGGATGAACCGAAACTGCATCGCAGTCACCCCAGGGGCGCCTGACCGCGTTTACATGATGGCCAGCAACGCCACGGGCAACACCTTTTTGGGGTTCTATGTGAGCGAGAACGCCGGCGCCACTTGGACCACCGTATCCAATGAAAACACCTCGAACATGCTGGGTTACTCCACCACGGGCAGCGACGACAGTGGCCAAGGGTGGTATGACCTCTGCATAGAGGCCCACCCCACCCAGCCCGATGTGGTGATGATCGCGGGCGTGAACATCTGGAAATCCACCGATGGCGGGAACAGTTGGGTGTGCAGTTCCCACTGGACGGGCGCCGATGGCCTGGCCGAAGTGCACGCCGATGTGCACGGACTGACCTTCGAAGGCAACACCTTCATCGTGGCCTGTGACGGCGGGGTTTACACCTCATCCGATGTGGGGACTACGTACAGCGACATCACCAATGGAATGAGCATCAGCCAGATGTACCAGATTGGTGTGGGCCAAGACCAAGCAGGCCAAGTGGGTGCCGGCTTGCAAGACAACGGCACCATCCTTTTGGACGGAGGCGAATGGGAGGACATGCGCGGTGCCGATGGGTTCGAAGTCTATGTGAGCGAAAACTCCGATTACGATGGGGGAAGGCTCTTTTACGGATCGTATCAGCTCGGCTCCTTTTACCGAATTGACTCCAACAACAACTTCTCCGACATCGCGGGTGGAGGTGGCGAAGGAGCCAATGCCCAGGGCAACTGGGAAACGCCCTTCATCAAGGACCCCAACAACGATGCAGTGCTGTATTTGGGCAAAGACGGGGTGTTCAAATCCACCGACTTTGGCAACTCCTGGTCTTCGCTTGGCGGTCCAGGGGCCGGCAACCTGAACAACATCGCAGTGGCATGGAACAACAACGACCGGATGTACATCTCCAAGGATGGCAGCCTATGGACCACCGCCGATGGAGGCAGCAACTGGAGCAGCGTCTCGGGCCTTCCCAATGCGTACATCACCGACATTCAAATCGACCCTGCCACAGCCGAAAGGGTGTTCATTTCGGTGTCCTCCTATTTGGGCGACAAGGTCTTTGTTTCGGGCAATGCCGGCGCCAGCTGGACTGCCATGAGCAACGGCTTACCCAACGTACCTGTGCACTGCTTGGCTTTCAACAATGGCACCACCGACGAGATCTACGCCGGCACCGACGTCGGAGTCTACGAATGGAACGGAATTGCGTGGACGGACTTCAACATCGGGCTCCCCAATGTGGAAGTGTTTGACCTTGAGATTCAGGAAACCCAGAACACGCTGTATGCCGGCACCTATGGCCGCGGGTTGTGGAAAGCCGACATTGGTGACGAAGAGGGATGCACAGATGCAGAGGCCTGCAACTTCAACCCCACCGCCATTGTGGACAATGGGAGCTGCGCTGACATTGACGCTTGCGGCGTCTGTGGAGGCGACGACAGCAGTTGCTCTGGCTGCACTTTCGACCAAGCTTGCAACTACGATGATGCGGCCACCATTGACGATGGCTCTTGCGTTTTGGAAAACCCCCAATCGGTGACGGTGACCATCCTCACCGACAACTACCCCGCCGAGACCACTTGGACCCTGACCGACGCCGATGGCAACCTCATGCTCAGCGGCGGACCATACGCCGATGCTGCAACCCAATATGTCGCGCAGGGGATTCTCTGTTCGGGCTGCTACTCGTTCACCATCAACGACAGTTACGGAGACGGCATATGTTGTGGCTATGGAAATGGAAGCTTTGACGTCACAACGGGAGGCAACTCCGTGGTTTCAGGAGGGCAGTTTTCCCTCTCTGCAACCGGCGATTTTTGTTTGGACCCCGACCCCTTGAACATTCCTGGGTGCACCGACCCCAATGCAGCCAACTACAATCCAAACGCCACGAGCGACAATGGAAGCTGCACCCCCGCTTGCGATGGTGACTTCAATTTCAACGGCGTGATCGAAGTGAGTGATGTGCTCGTGGCCCTCAGCGATTTCGGTTGCACAACCGCCTGCGTAGCTGATGTCGACGGCGATGGCATGGTGGGCGTCAACGACATCCTCGATGTCCTTGCCCAGTTTGGCGTGCCATGTCAATGATGGGGAGTTCGGCTGGGATAAAATGGTCAGAAAGTTGTTCAGCAGAACTTTATCTGCGCCATGTTTCGCTGGGCTGAGCGAGGTTGACCTTTGGGGCTGACCTGATTGCCACCCCCATGACCCTGACACTTCGGCTTGGCAGGCCTTGCGCCCCAAACTCGAAGCCGACATCGCAGAACGGGGTGTCCCGCGCGGTGAATTCGTGGTCTCACGCATGACCAAAAGCGTGGCAAACTGCATCAGTGAAGCCACCTCCCAACCCCTTCCCAATGCACCCGCGCTCGACATTGGAACGGGCACAGGCTACCACTCGGCCATGCTTCTGTCTTTGGGGCATCCCCGTGTTTGCTCGGTGGACATCCATCCCCAAGCCATCGATTACGCAGAAGACCGCCTGAATCGGTTTTTACCCGATGTACCCACCTCGCGTCACACCCAGCCCGCAGACTTCCTCGAAGCGGCAGGCAACAGTGCGCAATCCATCAACCTCTATCCCCATTCCTTGGGCGACATCGCCAAAGTCAAAGGGGCTGAATACAGCATTGTCAGCTTCAATCCGCCCATCCTGTATCCGTTTCACGACGTGGAATTTGACAAGCCGGCCACATCAGGCGTGTACTTTTCCAACGACAACGTCAAGGACCCGACCCAAGATTTGGTGTATCAGTTCTATGATACCATCGCCCGGAACAACGTCCCCGTCGGAGGGCATGTCCTTTGTGTTTGGCCCAACCTGCTCCGTCACCTCGTGGAAACCGATCCCTTTGGCGAAAATGGCGATGCGCCACAATTCGTTCACCCTTGCGAAGTGCTCAAAAACTGGTTTGGTTTTGAATTTGACAACGCCCCCGAGTCCTTTGGTGATTTCCACTGCCACACCACTGTGCTGGCTGCAGGCTTCTTTAACCAAGAGAGCGTCGGCGAGCTGTATGAGCGCAACCTTCGCCATGGCATTGCCAATCGCTTGTACTCCGACCTGTTGATCGCCGCCGACGGGCCTACCCTCGCGGGCACTCACTTCAACTTTGGGGTCCTGCACCTGGTCCGCACCTCGGCCACAGAACTTCGGTTCAAGGTGGTCAATGGAAGCAGCCGAGACTAAAATGGAAAGCCCACGTTGGGGCATCTACCGCCCCGTCTTTTTGCCCAGCGCCATCCTCATTGGCGCGTTTGTGGTGGCATCGCTCACCTTTAGCGAAGAAGTCGGAGCGCTGTTTGGAACCTTCCAAGGGTTCATGAACAGCCACTTGGGCTGGATGGTCAACGGGACGATCAACCTGATTCTCCTCCTGGTTCTCTTTTTGGCCTTTTCCCCTTTGGGCAAGGTGCGCATAGGCGGGACACAAGCTTCGCCCGATTTCTCCACCCTGTCTTGGGTCGCCATGCTCTTTGCGGCGGGAATGGGCATTGGACTTGTGTACTTCAGTGTGGCCGAACCCATGCTGCATTTCTTGAATCCCATTGATGCCCGTGCCCCCGATGCCGACAAGGCGGCCCGGGCCATGCAGTTCACGTATTTCCACTACGGATTTCACGTGTGGGCGATCTATGCTTTGGTGGGCATCGCCTTGGCCCATGCCTGCTTCAACCGCAAGCAACCCCTTTCGCTGCGCAGCACGTTGCAGCCCATACTCGGCCGCTATGTCAACCGCTGGCCGGGTCACGCAGTCGATGTACTCGCCGTGCTCGCCACCTTGTTTGGACTGGCCACTTCACTCGGTTTTGGGTCGGGTCAATTCAGCGCAGGACTCGCCCGCATTGGTGGTTTTGAAAACAGCACTGCCCTGCAAGTCGCTTGCATCGTGGGCATCACTGGCATCGCGACGGTTTCCGTCCTGTCCGGCCTCAGCCGCGGGGTTCGGATGCTGAGTCAGTTCAACATGGGCATCGCAGCCCTGCTCTTTCTGACCGTCCTCTTCCTCGGTGCGACCGGTGATCGCCTGCTCGACTTTGCATCTGATTTGGGTCAATATTTCAGTGGTTTTGCTTGGATGAGTACCTATCGAGGAACGGACAATCCCGATGCGGCTTGGTTTAGCGGTTGGTCTTTGTTTTACTGGACATGGTGGATCTCTTGGTCCCCATTTGTGGGCACCTTCATTGCCCGGATCAGCAAGGGCCGAACCGTTCGGGAAATCGCCCTCTATGGCATGCTGCTGCCCTCGTTCTTGTCCTTCTTGTGGATGTCGGTCTTCGGTGGAACCGCCTTTGCCCTGCAATTCAGTGGACAAGCCGACATCGCCGCGACGGTGACCTCCGATAGCGCCCTTGGGCTCTTTGCCGTTCTTGAACAATTGCCGGCTGCGGGCATCACTTCTGCCGTGGCGGTGCTGCTGGTTGGGGTCTTTTTTGTGACCTCAAGCGACAGTGGATCTATGGTGGTCGATTTCATGACTTCGGGCGGAAGGCTCGACAGTCCTGTGGGCCTCAAAGTGTTTTGGGCCTGCATGGAAGGTGCGGTTGCCATTGCATTGGTGATGGGCGGCGGATTGGCAGCCCTTCAATCGGCTTCCATTTCAACCGGCTTCCCGTTCGCCATCTTGCTCCTGATTATAGGTGGCACACTCGTACGCAGCCTTCGCAAGGAAAGGGCCTTGCAAGGCAAGCCCGATCCAGACTAAACCACTTTCCTAGAGAGAACGCGCGCGGGCTCAAACTGATGGCCAAAGCTGGCGCAATTCAGCCTTCATGCGGTCCGCCTCGGGCGAACAGCGGACATGGCAGATGTGGGCTATTCGGCCCTGTGTGCTCAAAGCAAACTCCTCGGAGGATTGGCCGACTTGCTCTGCTGCTCTGTCCAATCCATGTGCGCGCCAAGCATGCAACATGGCTCGGGTCTGCCTCCGAAATTCTCGGGGAACGGACACCCCGGGCTCTGCACCACTCTTTTGGGAAGTCAACACCAACCCCGTCACCCCTTGCCGCATGGACACGGGCTGAACACGGGTCTTTTTGGGGTTCAAGTCAAAGCCTTCCGACGCCACAATCCGCAACAAACGCGGCAGCACCTCTCGAAGCGCGCCTGGGCCTGCTGCCGAAAACGTAAGGTCGTCCACATACCGGCTGTAGCGGCAACCGAAATGCCGAGCCAACCCTTCTAGCCGAATGTCCAAATTCGCGGCCACCAAATTCGTAAGGACAGGGCTAGAGGGCGCCCCTTGGGGCAAGCGACCTTGATGGGTCACCAACCTGGCCAAGCTGTCGGCCATGTATGGCGACACATGCGGGCCCCAATCCGATTGAAACAACCCCTTCAAGCGGGGCCTGGAGATGGAGGGGAAGAAATCTTGGATGTCGGCATTGAGGACCCAATCCTGTCCCACATGCACACGGGCATTCTCAACGATGCCCCGCCCCCGTTCAAACCCAAACGAACATATTGCCGGCGTAAACATGGTCCTGAAAAACGGGGCCAAAGACCATTGAACCATTTTGAGCGCGGGCTCTGGCGCATGGATTTTGCGCTCACCCCCTGTCTTTTTGGGCAGCGAAAAGGGACGGTAATGAAGGTGAGAAGCCTCCATCATGGACGTCAATTCTTGCGGAGAAAACGCCCATGGACGCATGCCCAAAGGCGCCGCTCGTTTCGCCGACATGTGGTTGACGAATTTGGCCAAAGCTGCCGGATTGGATCCTGCCCGAAGAGATTGGATGAAGGGATTGTACATGCGAAAAAAGGGGCCGACCTGCACTTTCAGAACCGCTGTGCCAAGGCGACAGCGGCTCACACAGGGTTTTCGAATTCGACCGGGGTCAATTCAAAAAACATGTCTCGCGATTCTCGAATCGCGGGCGGATTCTCATCCACACGAGCGCGGCGAAACGCCGCACGAGATTAAGTCAATGGCAGGTCGGCCCCGCTTGAAATAAAATGTAAAAGGGGAGGTCAAAGTAGGACGGACATCCTGTTGGGCGCAAGGCCCATTCGCGCAACTTATCCTCAAATGCCGTTGGGCGCCATGGACAGGCTTGTCTGCCGCCCTTCAGACACGCCACAGCCCTTTAGTTGTTGCGTTGTTCGGAGCACCGGAAGCGACCAGTATCAAATCCCCGGCGGGCACGGTGCTTGGTGGCGCGTCCTTTGACCCGTTCCCGCCAACGCTCAAACGATCCACGCTTGAGCTCGCGGCGCATGATTTGACGCACATCGTTCTCCTTCAGGCCAAACTGCACCTCAATCGCCTCGAACGGCGTGCGGTCCTCCCAGGCCATGCCAATGATGCGGTCAATGTCTTCCGGGTTCAATTCGGGCGCCATGACCGAAAGACAATTTTGTCGTCTAGAGGTTCTCAAATGTCATTTTTCTGCGGAAAAACGACGTGAAAACACAAATCATCGCGCAAAATGACTTTCGTCAATGCGCGTGAAGGGTGGTCCCCGTTGATTGCGGTCACCGTCTTGCCCACACCAACATCGCCTTGTTATGACCCAACCTCTTCCTTCCTCGGCCCACGCCAACGTCCCTGCTTCTGTTGAATCAGAATTGGACCTTCGGAACGTCTACTTCTACAAGCTCAACCATGACCGTCCTGCAATCCCTCCGCGCCCAGGGACGGTGATCCTCGATCTTGAGGACGGCGTGTGCACCTGCGACAAGGCCCCAAGGCGCAGGGCCATACGAGAAGTCCTCGACAAACCTCTTCCCCATGGCGTCAGCGTGTTGGTGCGTTGCCATGGCCTAGACGATGCCGGCGGCATGCTCCTGGACTTGGACGCGGTGAGTCATCCTGCTTTGCGCGGATTCATTCTTCCCATGGTAAGTCGGGTGGACGAGGTCGAGTCCTTTGATCAGCTTCTGACGGAAAAAGAACGCGAATTGGGACTTCAGCGAGGCCACTTTGCCATTCACCTGTTGATTGAAATTCCGGAAGCCTATTTGGATCTCGCCGATCTGGCCAGGGCCTCCTCTCGGGTGGCCTCCATCATGTTTGGACGCGAGGACTTCATGTCGCGCTTCCCGAAAGGAGGGAATCAAGCGGCCCATTTGGCCGAAGCCCAAATCCCACTCATTGCAGCTGCCATCGGAGTGCCAGCCATAGCCTCTCCCTACTGTGCCGTGGCCGACCCGAAGGGGTTTGTACGGTACTGCCAACGCACCCGAGACCTCGGGTACTCCGGCACTTTCACCGTGCACCCTTCACAACGGCCTGCCGCCGACGATGCTTTTGCTCCCTCCGCTCTGGACATCCAATCGGCACAAACCCTCATCCAAGGGACCTCAGAATCACAACTGGTCCGGATGAATGGTTGCCTGGTAGGTCCACCCATGCGTCGCCGGGCCGAAGCCCTGCTCCACGAGTCCGACCGCCACTCAAGCAGCGCCGGCCAAGAGAGCACCCCCGGCGGCGCCACCACCATCGATCACCCCGCATCCGAAGGCATTCGGACAGCACAAGCCACTGTACCCAGTCGCAAAGGCCGCCTCCCAACCTATGGCGTCGACACCAGCACAACCCAAGTCGGGTCCATCCTCGAAAGTCCGCATGCCTACACCTTGGACGAGGGATGGAGAGCCAAGTGGTTCGCCCACTTTCCCACCAGCGACGCCGTCCTGACCTCGGAGCCCGCCGCGCAGGCCTTTGGTTTCGACGAACGTCCCCTCCCGTTCTCGCTGCTCTTGAATCTCTGCCTCTGTCTTTCGGTTGAGCCGTTTTCGCAAACCTGCCGTTTCCATCTGGGCCTGCGCGACGCGCGCCAAATCGCACCCGTCCGCATGGGCGACACCGTTCGAGCCCGGATTCGGGTAGAAGCCCTGCGCAACACTTCCGCCGGCGACGCCGCTGTGATTGTAACCACGCACATCTTGGAGAACCAACACGGTGAAGTCGTTTTCGCCCTCACCAAGGACAGCTACTACGCCGCCATTCCTGGTTTGGAGGGCCGCGCCGAATTGGACCGCACAGGCGCGGAACACGTCGCATTTGACACCGCATTGACCGCCCAAGCCCACTCCGGCGCCGGTGCGCGGGTCGACAATGGCGCATACCTCCCGTCCAGCATTCCTGTGAGCACTGGAGAAGTCATTCTCCACCCTGCCGTGCGGCCCATTGGATGGTCCGAGAACCTAGAGCTCACCACGTTGGTGCGCAACACTCACCCCATCCATTTCGACGCCCAGCGCTATGGCCGGAAAGGCATTGTGGTTTGTGGTGGCTTCGTCCAAGCCTTGGTTCAAGGCCTCGCATCGCCTGAGTTCCGTCAGGTCATCGAAGAGCGACTCATCCACTCCTTCCACGCCGGCACCGTCATGCCCGAAGACCGTTTGGGCGCCCTCTCCCGCGTGCTTGAAGTCCGCGATCTTGGCGATGGCTCAGAAGAAGTTGTGGTGTCCACATTGGGACTGATCAATGTGGACGTAGAGCAAGAACTGGTTGGCGTGGCCATTCCCGACGCCTTGTTCGGCCCTGAACCCGTCAAGCCCGCCACCTTGCGCGCCCTGTGCACAGCGCATTGCCCCGTCTTGGAAAACCGCATCGCCCTGCGCGCCGTCCGCGTCCTTCGCCGCATCAAGGCCGAAGGCCAATCCTACATGCACTGAGACAAGGATGACGTTGAGCGAATCCCTATATCAAGGTGCTGCAATCGACAAGCCTTCGATTGAAACCCAATCCGATAAAAATCCATACGTCCTTAGTTCAGGTACACCTTCATGTCCTCCAGCCTCATGTTGCTGGCCATTTGGCGCACGCCTTTGTCCCGAATTTGGCGGACGCGCTCCCGGCTCACTTCCAACTTTCGGCTGATTTCCTCCAAGCTCATGGCCGGGCCATTTAGCCCGTAATGGAAACGCAACACGTCCGCTTCCCTTGCGGTCAAGCAGGACAATGCACCCGCAATCTCAACGGCCAAATCCTCTCGGTTCAACGGCGCATCGGGGGATTCAACTTCCGTGTTCACCATGAGGTCTCCCACGCTCGCTGAACCCGTGTCTCCCTCGCCCACAGGCGAATCGAGGGACTTGGGCTGCATCTGGTTTTTTCGGCTTTGACACACCACCGAAAGGGCCACGTCAAGGTGTTCGGACAACTCGTGCTCCTCGGGGTTTCGCTCCAAAAGCTGCTCGAGGCTGGCCATTGTCGCCCTGACCTTGAGCAAGGTGTCCACCTGATTGGATGGGAGCCGCACCAGGCGGCCCGTTTTGGCAACAGCATCCAAAATGCTCTGTCGGATCCACCACACCGCATAGGAGATGAACTTGAACCCCTTGGTGTGGTCAAAACGCTGCGCGGCCTTGATCAAACCGAGATTGCCTTCGTTAATCAGGTCGACCAAAGGCAGGCCAATGTGCTGGTACTTTTTTGCGGTCGACACCACAAAGCGAAGATTGGCTTCGACCAGGCGATCCAAGGCTTGCGTGTCGCCTTGTTGAATGCGACGGGCCAATTCCACCTCCTCTTGCGGGCTCACCATGGAAATTCGGCTGATGTCGGAGAGATAACGGTTGAGCGATGCGTCTGTGCGGTCGGTTGTGGTTGGGGTGATGATGAGTTGCTTCAATGTAAAGGGGGGATTTGATGAAAAAAGAAAAGGGGGGGTAAACG
>Ga0209092_10003934_pt1 | contig 12623 bp, 12 predicted proteins | sample FraStrMetagenome_FD_187446 | JGI IMG/M metagenome (GOLD analysis project Ga0209092, IMG submission 187446) | Marine eukaryotic phytoplankton communities from Arctic Ocean - Fram Strait ARC3M Metagenome (SPAdes) (version 2) | ecosystem: Environmental > Aquatic > Marine > Oceanic | place: Fram... | reverse complement strand
GCAGCTAAAGTACATTTGCCTGTACAAATTGCAAAGGTGAGTATTGTGAAGAAGTAAGGAATAAAGTCTTTGTTTTTTATAAAAAGTGCTGATATTGTTCAATAATGATCAATGAATATGTCATTACAAAGGTTGACTGTGTAAAACATCCAGATGTTTGCAAGGCAAATGGAATACATGCATATCCAACTTTGCGTTTATATGTGGAAGGGAAACAATATGGTGACTACAAAGATGACCGTACGGTGCGTCATTTTACAAACTTTTTGGCCGCAGTTGAAAGTGACTTTTTGAAAGAAAAGGGTTTTCTAGATACAGCAGATGGAGGTAAGATACTGAAAACTGCCTTCTTTATTGAATAAATATAAAAGTTGAATGTTAACGCATTATCTTTTTCTTGCAAAAAATGTCGATAGTGGCAACAGCTCGACTCGGAGAAGATTCAAGGTATAAGAAAGCGCTATCCAGACGCGTAAAACCGGAATGGAAAAATGGAGATCATCCTGGCTGCCAGTTGTCAGGTTATCTTTTAATGGATAGGGTACCTGGTCATTTTGAAATCATGGCTAGATCGTAAGTAATGAATCATCATTTAGTTTTGGTTTTTAAAGGCTATTTCCTTATCCTGTTCTTTATTTGACCAGGCCATCGCATGATTTGGTAGCATCTATGACAAATGTATCTCATGTGATACATAGCCTTTCTTTTGGAGATCCAACGACTCTTCGTATGGTAGAGAGAAAGAAAGCTCTTGTCCCAGATGACTTTCAGGAGACGTTGAAACCAATGGATGGAGTTTCTTATGTGACAAGGGTAAGTTCTGAATCAGTTATAAATGAGTCCAACTTACATAGCTTGTATATTGAAAATTCATTCTTTATATTGTAAAATAAAATATGTACACAGGATTTTCACTCCGCATATCATCATCATCTAAAAATTGTTACAACAAATCACAAAACATTTTCAAGTTATGATCCGAGTAGAGAGAGTACATCATATCAAATAATATCCCAAAGTCAACTTACTCGATATGAACTAGATGTCGTTCCACAGGCTAAATTTACATATGATCTTTCACCTGTAGCCATTACATTTCGAGAAGAATCGCGTCAATGGTATGATTATTTGACATCACTTATGGCCATTGTAGGAGGAACTTTTACTGTGTATGGGATGATGGAATCAACAGTTTATGCGATGTCCCGCAAAAAGTTTGATTAATTAAAACCAACCTTGTCGAATAATATATTAATGCTAGAACATATAAAGTTGATAATTACACTAATAGAATTTAATTTAATTTGTCTCTTCCTTCCAGTGCGCAATCTTTATCAACGGAAATAAAGTGGATCAGTCTACTTGAGCCATTTCTCTCAATGTTTTCAGAGAAGCAATACCTTGCATGGGAAAGAACTTCCCTACTTTCTCTCGTATCCAATATGGTTTTCCTTTTCCTTTTTCACGATTGTATTTATATAAATATTTTTCCACTCGTATAAATTGTGGTTTTTGTTCTTCAGTCCGGACTTTCTCCAACTTAGAAGATGCCCAAGGATCATGCTCCAACAATTCCAAAACATGTTGATCTCCTTGTAACAATTTGTATAAGAATGTATACATCCAAGGACTTCTTTCGATATTTCCACAAGAACTTGCTATCCACATACACCAATCCAATCGATAATGATAAGGACTAATCCAACGAGGAGTTCGATAAATATCCCCAGGTTTGACTTTGAATTCATATTCTTTCCATGGGCCATCAATAGTTGGAGAAGATTCAATGACGAGCTCTATTCGTTCTTCGTCCACTACTCCAAATGCACCATAGGTATTGACTAACCGTAATGGATCAAAGGAGGCATTCATCAATTGTTTAGAGGAGCATAGATTTTGGATAACAGGAAGGCTTAATTTACAAATGAGAAAAAAGAAAATGAGATTTGTCCATTGGCGAAGAAATTGGGTGGGACTGATTCGGGCTACCTTGGAGGTAATAAGATGAGTATAGGATGCCACAGAAGCGGAAGTTGTATGTGTTGGATGGAACAATCTAGATACAAATGCATCGTCTAAACAAAATACTGCAGGAAGCTTTTAGCACAACATTGAATGTGAGGATATGGAGAAAAGAATGTACTGAATAACTCTTTGGATGAATGAAACTTACCATGGTCAACCAATTGAGAAAACTATTGATAAAAATGCAAAGAAATTTTAGTTCGACAAATTACAATAAAAATCCATGATTCAATTTCAATGGTCGTACCTCAGATTTCCAGAACAAATTAAAATAGACTGAAAGACAATCTGTATCATACCAGCACTAATCAGCCAATTTCGTCCCAACAGCCCACCCACTAACAAACCCCAGGGCGCAACTAGTTCGACGAAATGATTCATTAAGACTTCGAATTTATGCCATAGCTTTGGCAAATGATGTAAAAATCTAGAAAAGGGATTTGGGACAGGCTGTGATTCATAGAAAAAGTGCATAGCAGATAAATTGCGGAATCTCCATTTATAATCCTTGGAACGCAATTTAATAAGTCCCGCTCCCATCATGATCCGAAATAAAAACCATCTCATCGTCCACACTACGAGCTTTGGAATGGGTGTCTGAGGAGCTATGCATTCCATAGACCAGAATGGTACTAGAAATAAAGCATGAAAGGTCAGTTCTGCCAACTGAGGTTCCCATCCAAATCCATACCATGGTCCTCCTACAGACATTAGAGATCGTTGACAGAGCCACAACCCGAATAAAATGAACATGTTTGCAGAGCCTTTGACAAGAAGAATACTGGATAAAGCTATTCCAAAACTTGCGATTCCATCCAGGAAATAATTCAAAACTTTTGTGTTCCGATAGTGAGATGGAATCAGCCATAGAAGTGTAATAAGTGGCCGACTCATTCGATCTTGAAGAAACCAAGAACGAATCAAAGGTCTCATTATAGCCGATCTAGAAACCTTTTGAAACATTTTGGTATGTTTTAATATTGTTAATAAATTATTTCCAGAATATGGATTTTGAAAGGAATCAAAAGTTCGGTTCTCAAATCGAGTAAGCCAATCATCACGTTGTTTCATCCGTGTTTGTCCTCTTTGTTCTACATCGTTCAATGTATATTGAGCCGGTGTGATTCCCTCATATCCGATCAGGGCCTTGTTTTGATGTAAGGCGATTAAAAATGCAGTTAAAAAAACAAAACCCAATCCTCGAAGGAAAAGAATTCGAACTAAGAAATAGGAACCAATACCCCGGGTGAACTCTGACCCAGCAGTGACAGCTGAAGAAGATAAAGATGTAGATGTAGATGTGGATGATGGAGACAGTGTATATGGGCAAATATGACGAATAAAATTGCAGTTTCTGGATTGAATTTTTATATGTGGCGGATTATATTGAAATCGAGTTCTTTGTCTTCTTGGGTTAGGAGTTAAAAACCCATTGGATTGGTGGAGAAACGTGAGCTGTATCCATAGAGAAACAATCGATAATATCTGGTACCGCCTCATTTTGTATGCTCTTTTGTTTCTTAATAAATTAATATAATATAATGACATCTCTCACATCATGACTATTGTGATGATGTGTGCTGTATGTAAAGTAAAGGTACGTTATATTGAACGTTTTACTTAGATTCGTATGACGAGAAATAAGTTATTTTGTTCTAATTAAAAAATGTCAAACGTTTCACGATGGCATTTATTTTTGTTCTTTGTTAGCTTCCTTGTGCACCATCGATCTGTTATGAATGATGTCAGAATTCATAAATCACTTCTAAATTTCAATTTGGTGGACAGCTAACAGCTAACAGCTAACAGCTAACAGCTACCTTCTTATTAATTAGACTGGACTGACTTTCCCTCTATTGGCAGACCAATCCAAATATATTCAACACAAATCCACGAAATGGAGTCAAATCTTTTTTTTTGTAAAGTTATGATGTTATTGTCGTTTTTATCTCGGACGCGTAATACATCTGTATCTGCATTTTCATCGGTTTCAAGGATACCATCATCATTAATATCTTCACCTTACTTCAAGCCCAGTTTACAATCTACTATGGCACCCTCCTTCCGCAATAAGAACCAACTGAACATTCAAGTTGCGACAATCTCTTCATGTACGTCACTCTGCATGTCCTCCACTCAAAATAAATCCACCCCCAAAATGAAAAACAACAACCCTCCCAACAATAATAAGTCAAATAATAAAAAAAACAATCGAAATAAGAAAAAGACTGCCCAAAATACAGGAGGATTACGAAAATTGCCTGTTGTCAAACCAGGAAATGAATTAATCGCCAAAGCACGCAAAATCGTTTATAAAATTGCTCCTGATGCGTAAGTTCCATTTTAGGAGTGTTGGTTGTTTTTAGGAAAATTTATGAAAATTTATGAAAATTTTATATTCATTCACCATTTTGGAACTACTTTTGCATTCCTTGGATATGTGTTGCTCAACATATAACAGCTCTATAAAAAACGCACGCAATCGAGCTCGTAAACATGGAGCAGAAAGGTTAGATGCCGTGACGAAAGCATTATGTCTCCCACTACGTGATTGTGTGGATGGGTATAAACGAGAATTGCGTCGTTTGCATCCTTTTGAACGAGTTGTGGCAGATTTGACGGCCAGAGCTAGAGAGAAAAGAGATGGCCTTACTCTTATGGATGTTTTGGTATGTCATTCAATATATATTCAATTTTCATTGTTTTCATTTTCTTCGAATACCATTATTGGATGAATAGAAGGATTTGACTAACAACATTTTCATGCATCAAATTAATTACACGCAAACAACAAGAATGAAATGCATGAAGCTCGGAAAGAAATTTTACTCGCCGGAAAAGATTGGATTGCCAAAGTAAAAAGCGCCGAAACGGCAAGAGAAGCATCCGATGTCACAGAGGAAGGCTTGGAACGAATGTATGAGTTATTTCATAATCTCTCCAATGGTCCCGTCTCAGGAATCATTGCCTTACAAAAATCTTTGCGTACAACTCCAGCTGTTCGATTGGATACTCCTGCTGTAGTATTAGTAGGTGCACCAAATGTAGGCAAATCTTCGATAGTTAGAGCTATATCTAGTGGAAATCCAGAAGTAAACAATTATCCATTCACGACAAGAGGGATGACATTAGGACATGTCGAGGTATTTTGGAAAGATGATTCTACAGCAGCAGAAGCAGTTGTACCTCAACAAGAAGGAACTTCCAGTCATGATCCACTAAATGCTCTCTATCAGAGTTATGCCTTTTCACAATTATGTCAAATTATGGACTCACCTGGTTTATTAGTTAGACCAGATAATAAACGGAATGAAATGGAGGCGTTGACTTTGGCCGCCATGCAGCATTTACCTACGGCTGTCATGTATGTGATGGATTTGAGTGGAGGTGCTGGGGATAAATGCTCAAGTGTGGAAGATCAATTGTTGCTTCGAAAAGAAGTAAGTTTTTATTTCTTTTATTTTGTGAATTTAACGTTGATTTCCTCTTTCAAAAAAGAGTCTCAATTAATTTCATTTCAATACGTAACAACTTGCACAAATATGTAAAAATAAAAAGGTAAGAGAACGGTTCCCTCGCAGGCCATGGGTAGATGTAGTTTCCAAATATGATTTGGGAATAGTGGAGGGTGCCGAAGAGGCATTGAAAGAAATCGTCAGTGACCAACCTTATTTAAGATTGAGTATACAAGAAGGCCTTGGAGTGGAGGAATTAAAAGAAGAAGTTATGCGTATGCTTGGCGAAGTACGTGTTGTCTTGGATGCCATGGCAGCAGTAGATGAACGAAGTGTTCGTCCTACTAATCCTTGAATAACTATAAAATAAAAGTTATATTATCAGAATATTTATTGGTGTACAATTTTTTTATAAATTTATAGACTACAAGTACTCATAGAATCATCAGTGACAGAATCCGATATGTCACTTATTTCTTCTGTATTTGAACGACTTGACATGGTAGACTTGACTATACTTAAATCAAAATAATATTCGCCTGTTTCCATAGGAAAAGCTTCCTTATCTTTCATGGCATGAATAGTGTCTGCACACTCAATCACATCATGCAAACAGATCTGGGCTCGAATATTACTCTTCGCAATATCACTTGCGGCAACACGAAAAAAGAAGAGTGTCATTTCACTTTCTGAAAATGGCAAAGCTTGATATTTTGTCAGTTGTCGAAATTTTGTAGCCTCGACGTTGAAATTTCTATTCGACGCCAGCTGTTCTCCAAAAATATCCATGCTGGAATTGTCCGTGAGCTCAGCAGCTGACCATATAGTGAGAGCCATATTTTTCAATAGCGCCAAGGTTAACTCTGTAGGTATCCATGTAGAAAGAGGGTCTCCCTTGGGAGAAATATAGAAACAGTCTGGTAGCATGTAAAGTGTTGGTTGATGCTCATCTTTATCACATGATTTAGGCACCATTTTCATACGTTCTTGAAAAAAGGGGTCATATTTCTTCTTTTCTCGCTGACAGCAACAGCACATTTGTCCACTACAAAAGCAATCTTGAAGATTATTGGTATTACTCTTATATAACCAATCGCAATTGGAGTCATCGTCATTATTATGTTCGATTTTTCGTCTTTTAGGACCTTGGCGGGGTGGAGCTCCGACTAGTAACCTAGCTCTTTTACAAAGACGTTTTGCTTCGTAAAAGTCTTGATGACCCAAAGGAACCTTTTTTCGTTTGGATAAAATTCTTTCCACCGATGTTTCATAAAGAGCAACTTGTTTTTTCCTTCTCTGAATTTCATTCGGTAATACTTGATAATAGTGATATTTACTCGTTAAGCTGAAAGCATATAGGCTCTTCACACTTAAAAACTCCATTACGAGCGGTGAAACAAAGTTTCCATGAGTAATCAATGATGGATATTCTTTTCTATGATCTGTTTCTTTCTCCGACATTTCTTCGTGTAGGGATCTGATTGTTCTTCCTGGATTGTTATTTTGGGAATTGTAACTCATAGTCTTGATGTTGTGAGTCAAAAATGTTTTTTTCGGAATTTTATTGTGATTCAAATTTAAAAAGCAAGAAAGTATTTTTCTCTATGCCAGCATATTAAACTTTAACCACATAATTTTATTCTTCCGTATTATACCGTAGGGATTAATCCAGAAAGCCTTATTTAAACTTGTTAATTATTTTTACTTAGTAAAAAAATTAGAGATGTGACATCCGTGCAGTGGGAATCAATTCCAAACTCGATAAGCAGTAGGTATTCCTATGCAATTAACCAAAAGTTTACATTAATAAATGTTGCAGAGAGGTGTTGTTGAACTATTTCACACATACACTCTAGGAATATTGTTAACGATGTGCACGGCCAATATATATTTCCTGGGAATAAAAACATCAATTATTTGATGTTTCAAGCAGATCCGACGAAATGTGAGAACTCGGATCGTTCAAAATAAAAGAAGGACATCAAGGCCTAATGCTTAAAATTTGTTTTCCCACGACAGACTATGCTGACAGAATTCAGCATGGAAAGGACCCAAACCCATTTACATGTCCTGTACCTTACAGTAAGAAAGAAACTATTTGATATTATGGTTTTTGAGAATGGTCGTAAATGAATTATGTACTTAGTTGATATTATTTCTTAACTTTTATTTCTGAGCAATCCTAGGTATGTATCAATAATATCATTGAATAAGCACTTTTTAGGGTTTTTAATATTCCTATTATGTTACTATATTAATGTGAAACAATGCGAAGGCGAATATGTATTGAAATCATTTACGATAATCGTGTGGAATAAAGCTATGACCACATAAACCTATGAAGAAGCTGAAGCGATTAATGTGCTTCCGCTTAGCTTTCTTAAATACCCTAAATGCATATTTAAGTAAAGATGTCTTAAATTCAGACTAGTCCTAAGTAATTTTGTTTGGTCGTGACCATTGAATAGCTGTGAGCAATAAATACAATGATTGCAGTTGTTTCTTCGAGAAATTAAGAATGCAGTTAATACCAGAGGCATGTTCATGTGTATTCGAATCGAACTTTGATATTCCTTGTTCATGTCCTCGTTTATTATGTTCATGTTTTTGCTCATCTGCATGGAAGATGTTCAATTTTGTTCGACAATGCACCAAATTTAATATTTTATTGCATGTGAGAATGAAGAGAAAATCCCAAATATGAGTCTGTAGTTTGATTGTTAATTTTTGTAGGTTCATTCATACTTAGTAATTAAAAGTAGTACATAATTGACTAATTAACCGAAACTCTAGGCTGTTTCATGTGAATTTGGAGAAGGTGGACGTATAGGTCTTCTGGTGTGATTCATTCACTTTTCTGTAAAATAAATTACTACGTACATTTCACTCAAGCGTATCGACTCATCCTGCGAAGGAACACATTTCCATGAAAGAAAATATTCAATACTAAAACTTTTAAGCTTATTTCCTTTGCGAACTTCTTCACAGATCCGAACATCGAATAAGCATTTGTAATTTTTTCGCATTTCTTACGTGAAGCATTGCATGTACATCATATCAGATTTCTCTCAGTTGTTCCAATATACAAAGAACACTGCGTATTTGTTTGTTTGTTTCTGTGGTATATTTACATAAGTGGTGTCCAAAGCTGAGTACGGTAGGTATGAATCACTGTCTAATATGGTGGCGATGATTTTAAGTGCGGTATAGTATAGCACTTTACTGTTCCGTTGTATTGAATTGTATTTTCGCCATCGGCAGTAGACATAACATACAGATGTAGTACCTGTGAGCTTATTTTACGTGTAACAATGAAAAAGATATATACGAACGTACAATAGAGCCTTTTGAGCAATACATAGAGGCTTTACTACTACATACTACGTATTGGTTTGTTGTGCTCTTACGTAAATAGAAACCAAAATTGAAAATAGATATGATTTGAAATTAATAAAAATATGAAAACTTCTCCTTCTGCTGATTAAGTTGTTTAGATTGTGATATATTATGTATTTCAATTTGCGATTTCCCAAAAATTTTAACAACGACAAGCGGGCATCCTCGGAAACGTATAAAATCGGAGTTAAATATTAAATACAATGCCTTGATGTTGATTAATATAATTTTTCAAGCATTCTAGTTAGCATATCTTTGTACATGCATATTATAAAATGAAACATCAAGAATTATGATGCATAACTTCGTATCATGTGGATGACTCTACATTCATAAATTCTTTGATAGACTTGAGTTAATGAGAATGTTATCTACTGCATATTGTTTCAAATGAATCTCAGACAAAAATTACTTCTAATTGTTTAATATGGTGCTATAGTTGACTATACAGTCTTTTCTCCAGAAATATCTGTTAAAGTTATTTTGAAAAAATAATAAACATTACGCGAGCATTTGTGCCCGATGAGAACAGCAGATTGACAGAGAGAAGTATCAAGCTCAGTGATAGTTTGTAAATATGGTCATTCTCTGTAAACAAAAATTTTCTAAGGAATATTAGCCAGAATCTTGTTTCTGACAGAAATATTATTCCCGACCCTATTTCTTTAAATAATAAATTATCAATTACAAATTGCTTGTTTGGGAGAAATTGCTGTTCCTTGGGTTTATCTAAAATCAAACGGTACGTAAGAGCTTTCTGATCAAGGTATGTATATGCAGTATTGAAATTATGCTTCTTTATCACCGATTTTTAATAATTAGGTTGTGTAAAGAAGTTACAATATCATATACGAATGAGCCTGCTATCTAAATAACAATATTTACTCAGAAATCTTATTTTAGTGGGGAAAACATGTACGTGGTATTATTCAAGATCTGTACACATTTAGGTTTTTGTTCATTGCTGAGCACAATTTAACAATATAGGCCATATTTTCTTACGCAATCGAATGATCCGTTACGCCTTCAATTTATGTCATCTACACTTTTTTACAAGAAGTTGCAAATCTCTTGGAAGGTTTCTCAACCGGTGCAGAAGTAGTTATCAATGCACGGATTAAAGTACTCTCGGCCTGGGGATTCTCCGTTCTTTAAACTAAAAAGTAAGTTTAAATACGCCACAAAAAACTTCCTCAAAATTGTGAACATTGTTTTTGGACGGAATGAGAATTGATACACTTATTACAAACAGTTGAAGGAACGTCCAAATAATCCAGAATTATTCTTAATTAAAAAGCCTGCGTCGCTTCAAAGTATCTCATTTAGTCATTGACCTTTTCATTTACCTAGAGTAGTTTTCTGTAGATCCAAGCGAACCAAACAAAAAAGGAGTAAGTAGAACAGGATTCTGCAAACGGATTTCAATGGTCATTAATTTTTCCTAAATAAATTACTGCACATCCGTTTTTTTCTGATAAAATGATAAAAATACCTTTGTTATACGTATAGAAAAACATAGGTTTCGGGTAAATTGTTCATCAAATGAAATACATAGGGAAGGCCTTTTGGTTCCTTTTTTTATTCTCTACGGTGCTCATACGTTTCCTCGATTAGATCACAATTCTCTCAAATTTACAGAACAAGAACAAAAACAACGAATGCTCAGGCCTTATTCTGATGATGGAAATACTAAATAACAATCCACTGAGGTACTAAACAACCAAGTCTCCTCCAAAAGTTCTTAGGAAAGCGAGTTAAGGGAGGCCCCAATATTGTTCATAGTTAAAATCTATTCCACAGAATAACGAAAAGGATTTTTATGTGTTTTTTTTACAGATGCTAGATTTGGAAAGACCGTCGGTAAAAGGCCATTGGCACTCATGTAACAATGTAAGTTGAATGAAAAGAAAATTGGTTACTCCAATCCCGCTTTGGATTGGAGTTGTTTTGTGAAAGCAAATTTTCATCATACCGGTGAATAAACTACTAGAGATAGAGAAGAGAATGGCCTATTCAACTATGGTTTTACAATATCTTGCCTTCCTCCGAATGCATTAACTTATTTTCAAATAACCAAGACCCGCTTGTATAATGTTTGCTTTAGAAAATTTCTACGGCTGGGCAAACAAAATTTGCTTTTTTGGTAGGATTGTACATAATCTAGTGGCTACATGTTACACGTCATACTTTGTCCTAAAAAAAGGACAAGGTATGACGCGTACATTACCGGTAATATTATCTCGGCCAATAAATTTTTTATATAAAACATGTGTTCTCTAGTTCAATGAGAGTGTGTAGATTGACCGCATAATATTTAGAAGCCACTAGTTTCCTATATTGAAAAAATATTGTGTCAAAAAAATCAGTACATTTCGGCGCAATTGAATCTGTTTTGGTTAACAGTATGTGTGTCGTCCTACTTTTTTCGTACAATTTACGTACATACAAAATTCTAAAATGTTATTCTGTACAATTCATGTAGCTTTGCAATACAGCATTCATCGACGATGATGAAAACATCATTCATTAACTTCAATCCATCCGCATGCAATCATCATTTCTGGCGCGACTTCCATATTTACACTTGTCTCTGAGATGTAAGTGCACAACATATTTATGAAGTTTCTACATTCACAGTCTCTCTTAGTCTCACAATATTTTCCTTTGAGCTATTGCCTCTTCTTCTGGTGAAATGGTGAACTCATCAAAGATTTCTATTGGTACTCGCGTTGAAGGGGCTCATGGGCCACTGATGCCAAATCCTAACCCCAACATTAAAAGGAGAATCCGAACTAGGGTGGTTGGCACTGTTATAAATGCTGTAGGACAGCATACTTGGGATATACTCTTCGACTTTGATGGGAAAATACAAAATGGGATTCATTCACGTTCACTCAAAATTGTCCCCAAAGAAACAGCAATACCTGCGCATGAATTGGCCGAAAGTAAGTACAGTCTACAATAGTTATAGTATTTTTATATTGTATCTACTAGTATTATTAACAATTTGAATTCTTTTCTTTTTTTAACAGAAGATAGTTTTTCAAATCCAGGTCCATCTGACGATAATCTTGAGTCAATATTTAATTTAGGAGAATCAGATGAATCCCAATTAGAACATAATTCAGAATCAGATGAAAATATGTCACCAAGTGTTCCAGACGGAGATGTGCAATTGCCAAATAATGATTTTTGTTTTACTCCAGAGGATTTTATAGAAACAAGAGCCGAGAGCAATGTTGCAACAAGGCATGCAGGCGCATACAGTAAGGCTTGGAATGACATCAAAGCACTTATAGGGGAAACTGTCGAATCGAGGAGTTCCAAAGGGAATGTACAATGGACAATTGTTGATGCGGCAGAAGAAGATCATTTTTGCCAGAGGCGTACTGCTGAGCTACTTTACTTTAAAGAAAAATTTTCCCCATCAGTAAATGGAGACATAGTTTTTCACAATTTGGACGATCTTTCTATAGCTTTCTGGAAACTGTGGCCTGGTAATGTTGATTTAGAAGTTGAAAAGGTAAACAAAATAATAGATCAACAAAACCATGAAAATAAAGAGACATATAAAAGGCAATACAAACAAGTAAGTAAGTCTGAATTTCTAGTGTTTCATGCATTATTAATTGCAGCATCAATATTTGCAGAGAAGGGGGATAAGCTTTGGGAGGAGGATAAAGCGATAAAAAGAAGAGGGATATCAAAATCAGTCAACTTTGGAAAGTGGATGAAGAAGTGGCGCTT
>Ga0209092_10003926_pt1 | contig 12639 bp, 4 predicted proteins | sample FraStrMetagenome_FD_187446 | JGI IMG/M metagenome (GOLD analysis project Ga0209092, IMG submission 187446) | Marine eukaryotic phytoplankton communities from Arctic Ocean - Fram Strait ARC3M Metagenome (SPAdes) (version 2) | ecosystem: Environmental > Aquatic > Marine > Oceanic | place: Fram... | reverse complement strand
CTAATTAATAATAAGCTCACTGTTTTAGTTTTATCTTAACTTTAATGGTTTATTGATCTATCGATTGATCACACTATATTGACACAATAATCACACTGTTCAAAGGTAAGAACAGAGTATTTTAAAAACGTACATAGAACGAACATTTTTTCAACCGAAAGGTATTGGATGGCTTTTTTTTGCACGACTCACGATAATTCTTCAATTGTAACAAATTCGCTGGTGTTCAATATCTCAAACCTTTTATAATCATTTACTTTATGTAATTTCAATTGAAATATTTCTCTTAAGATTTATTTAGAATTGGCAATGTTTTAATAAATGTATATCAGTTAGTATTCCCGTATATAATTACTGCAGCTATGGATTCATTCACGCCAAATTAATGAATGAGACATTTTAAAGTCGTATATAAATTCTTAGCATAGCAAAACTTAAGTACTGCATTCTCAATCAAACATAAAAACCTACATTTGAAGCACATTCATTATTAGGGAAAATCATTCCCATTATCCCTTGCAGATCATAATTATTTAAACAGTCCTTCATCTAATAATACAATGTTGCGGAGTATAATTCCCTATGAAATGAAAACAAAACAAATCAATGAGCCCGATATTTACTTTTTCTCGTGGCCGTTCCCCTATATATTCTGAATGAACTTCTGAGTAAAGTTCTCGAGAAAATTGCGTATCATAATGAAGCACGAAAAATATTCGAATCAACATGCAAGTACTCCTTGAGGCGCTGTTGTAAAGGCATCCGAAAACAATTGTGAAGCATTGAAAAAGAATTGTTCGGAAAACATAAAATGAGATTACTTGATTTTGTTTGCATTTACAATTACTTCCTGATATATCTCATATCAAGTGGTGAATCAAGCAGAACATTCAACAAAGGGCCTAATGTTAGTCGTTTGAAAAGTTCAACATATAAAATAAATGACAGAAATGCATTGGATGATAACATTACAACACACGATCAAAGACTTCAATATGCTTCTCTTACAAATAGCTCACCGAACAGGAAGCTTCAAACAGTATCGCGCCAAGAGCCGTTTAGATCTGGGGAATTGTTAGAAGATCAAGACTTGAAAATATTTCCAGATTTTGAAGGTTTAAATGCCCTATTTTATGGAATGGTAATTCGAGTAGATGATGAAATACAATGGAGAGAACAAATGAGCGACTTAATCACGCCCGATACAACAATAGAATTTCTAGGCTCGGTTCTGCTAACAATAGCAGATTTAACGTGCTTCAATATAAATGTTGAAAGTATCCAGGTGTCTCATCGGGTACTTGATACTAAAAACATAACCGTTGCATTCGAGGTCAGCGGCTTTACAATAGATTGCGAATTTTTGTGGGCATACGATTATGGTGTAAAAGCAAATGGCGAAGGTAGCATCCACACAGAAAAAAGTTCCATAAATGGTGAAATTGAAATAAAGTCAGGAAACTTTAACACAACACTACCACATGATACAAACTATAAACGATGTTCCGCAAATTTCAACGTCATTGATATGGATTTTAAAGGAGGAATAAGTGGGTTAATTGCAAATACGTTCGAGATACTATTTCGAAATACAGCCGCAGATGCAATAAAAGATTTATTTTGTGACGAATTCAAAAATATTGCAGAAGATGGAGCAACTTCACTTATGAAAGATATAAATAGCGCTATTTCTCCATTTTTTGAGCAAGTTCCGTTTGAAGAAAATGACCCTCTTTCAGGTCAAAATGATCTCTTAGATCTACCTGTGAGCTTTCTAAATTTAGATGTTGATGATGGTACTATAGAAGATTGGGCAATGAATGCCCTTTTTGACTTTGCATCTTCCTTCGGTGAGATAGAAGATGATCCCAAAGATTCTTCTAAAAGAGATATTAGAATTAACCATATCATGAGAGATGATTTATTGAATGAAAAAGAAATATATGTTGTCGAAAACGCAGAAGACGACAGAGGATGGTTTCTTTTCAAGGCTGAGGAAAATCAATTCATAGAGACGGAAATATGGTTGAGCAATGCAAAAGTCGGAGGTTTAAATACAATGAGTCAATTTGACCCAATCAATATTATTGGATCTCAAACTGTTCAAGCTCACTTAGGATGGGAATTTGTCGATGTTTTAATGGAGCTTGAAGTTATTCATCGAGTCCCACGGCGAGATGATGCGTTAATAATTGAAACTTCATATCCTGAATTCAAAGAGAAAGTAGCTTTTTACGCTGGAGTCACAAATATAAATTCAACTGTTTCTGTACTAGGAGCTTTTGCTCAAGACAGGTTAGACTCTATAAAATTGGGATCCATTATGGACACAGAGAACCTTCTTCCATGCATTATATATACTTATTTTGTTGCAGAGCTTACAGAACTCACTCTTGATACTGGTTCATATGAACAACCAAGAATATCTGGAGTAATCACAGAGGGAATCGATAAACTTATTGCTGACGCAGCAGAAGCACTCAATAGCATTTACGAGGGATCACTCATGAAGGCAATGCCAAATTTTTATTCCACTTCTATCAAGGAAGGAGCTAATGCTTTTATCAGTGATTTTCTCGCAGATCGGCCAAATATATGCCCATCTCATGAAAATCTAGCCACAGGTAATGAATTTGTTAATTTGAGAGATCTCCTCATAACCAGCAACACAATCGTAACAATATATGGAGATCTTCCCAAAGTAATCAAGGAAAGTATTGACGATATGTTGAAGGAACCAGGTGTAATAAATGAATTTATCCGGCCACAAATACTCTCTAACTCGGATCAAGAAGGAAAATTCATTCTAAAAGGGGTCGAAGCAGAAATAGAATCCACTTATATCTCCATTGAAAGTCACAATATAATAATTGAAAATCTAGATTCTTTTGGTGTTCCCTCTAGAATTTTAGACCCTCGCGGAGACGAAGTCTTCACGCTGCACAATGAAGTTGAAGTTGGCCCTCTCACGGCCTCAACGGAAGTATCAATATCTATCTTCAGTTCTGGCAATAACGGCTCTACAAATAATTTACGAGTAACTTCACGGCTCAATCGATCGAATGTGCTCTTTTCACTATTTTTGAAAATGGAAGAAAAAGCCTTTCTTGGCTTTCCTTTAGGTTCTTTGACCGATCTCAACTGCTGGTTGGCAACGATACCCTTTCCAGATCTAGATGAGCATGGATTACCTGCTGGGGACGATTTCACATCTAACTTTTCCCTTAGTGCTCTACGCATCTCTGAGCTAGCAAATATCGAGTTCGACGTTGAGTGTGTCGAATGTCGTGATTCTGGGATAGAGGAAATTCCTAACATAGTCAATATGCTGAAGGAAACAGGGATCATAAAGGATCTGTTATCAAGATTAGTTCTTTTTGTAGAAGACATTTTGCAAGGAGACTATACAGACATTTTACTAGCACGAAGGATAGAGGAAGCGTGTAGAGCATGTCCACATGATGAAAACTATATTGCGAATAGTGAGGAAACTAATCCTAACTATGACCCTGTTCGCTTACATTCGCTGTCAAAAGAATCATTGGAGTTTTTAATAATATCTGCGTTTGTAGTGGGAGAATCAATGCTTGCTGTATATGCACTACATGTTGATTCATTACCGTCGAATGGAATTCAAGACCCATCACTGGGTGACACAGTGCTGGAATCGATGGGTATTGATACGAATGATGTCTTTGATTTGTCTTCCAAAGATGGATTAGTCGGGTTATTTCTGTCTTCCTTTATTAGTAATATGCAAGAATTGGTTTCCAAAGAAGGATCTCATGGTATTGGTATGAACGATATTATTCAATCATCAATTCTAGATGAAAGTGGTTTATATTCTTTCGAAAACTCCGAATCATTGCTAGATTTCGCTGGACATGAGTTTGCTTTAGTCGGATTTACTGTTGAGGGTTTAGATTCATTCGTTCTTGCTAACGTTTTGAATGTATTTTCTATGCACACAATAGAAAACGAGTTTTTGCTTGAGAGTCTCGTTTTGAAAATCAAAGTTCGAATAAAAGATATTTCTGTATCTGGAGGAGGTGAAGATGAATTCATGACCCTTGCAATTAAGTTTGAAAATGTATATTTATCATTTGCTTCTCTCCTAGCATATAGGAAGGATGATTTAGGTTCAATACAATTTGGATCCGTCACAAGCACTGATACCATCCTTCCTTGTCTAGTTTCCAAGGCAAGTGCCTTAGAACTCACAAAAATGAATATCGATCTCGGTGACTTCGGCGAGCCTGAGATAGTTGGGTTTATTTCCGTGAACACGAAACAAGAAATCACCGCTTTCACGAAAGATTTCGTTCTTAAATATGAAGATGTGGTCAAATCAGCTTTTCAAAGGGTCTTCCACGAAGAAATTGTTAGTTTCATTTCAGAATATAAGAGTGTTAGCGAGTGCGATATAATTCAATCAAAATCACAATTTGTAGAATTTCGTGAGTTGCTCCTCTCTTCAGACGAAGCGTCATCTTTTGGTGCATCGGGCACACTACCTTATGGCGAATTTCCGTCAATAGCTAAATCGCAACTCGAAAAGCTTTTGTCTGAACATGATGCCATAAATGATCTCGTCAAACAGGTGACACTATCACAATCAAAACAAGAAGGAAAACTTAGTTTGGAAGGTGAAATATTTGGAATAACATCAGATTATTTCAAAATTAAAGCTATTGATGGAACGGTAGAAAATCTAGATTCTTTTGGTGTTCCCTCTAGAATTTTAGACCCTCGCGGAGACGAAGTCTTCACGCTGCACAATGAAGTTGAAGTTGGCCCTCTCACTTTCATGTTCGAGATGCCAATATCTCTTCTCGATAAGAATAACGAGTATCAAGAGAACATAGTTCATGTCAGTTCTCAAATTGGACGTACAAATTTATTGCTTTCACTATTTTTGAAAATGGAAGAAAAAGCCTTTCTTGGCTTTCCTTTAGGTTCTTTGACCGATCTCAACTGCTGGTTGGCAACGATACCCTTTCCAGATCTAGATGAGCATGGATTACCTGCTGGGGACGATTTCACATCTAACTTTTCCCTTAGTGCTCTACGCATCTCTGAGCTAGCAAATATCGAGTTCGACGTTGAGTGTGTCGAATGTCGTGATTCTGGGATAGAGGAAATTCCTAACATAGTCAATATGCTGAAGGAAACAGGGATCATAAAGGATCTGTTATCAAGATTAGTTCTTTTTGTAGAAGACATTTTGCAAGGAGACTATACAGACATTTTACTAGCACGAAGGATAGAGGAAGCGTGTAGAGCATGTCCACATGATGAAAACTATATTGCGAATAGTGAGGAAACTAATCCTAACTATGACCCTGTTCGCTTACATTCGCTGTCAAAAGAATCATTGGAGTTTTTAATAATATCTGCGTTTGTAGTGGGAGAATCAATACTTGCTGTATATGCACTACATGTTGATTCATTACCGTCGAATGGAATTCAAGACCCATCACTGGGTGACACAGTGCTGGAATCGATGGGTATTGATACAAACGATCTGTTAAACTTAAATATTACTGAAGAGCTTTTTGGCAGTAGAATCAAGTCATCATTGGAAAGGGAGATTATAGATTCAAAAAATGGTACAGAAACTACTACTCTGGCTGTCAACAAGATTATGCGATCTTCCCTACTTAATAGTGAGGGAAAGTTCGTTTTAGAGCCAAATTTATCTTTTTCTATCGCTGGATATGATCTCATTCTCGATAAAGTCAATATAAGAGGGTTAGACACTTTCAAGTTTATCGATGTATACAACGTCATTTCATCTCATACAATACAAAATCATTTCGTGTTGGAGTACCTGAGTGCCGAATTCATCCTACTTTTACAGAGTTTAGACGGTGGAAATCTTAAGACGGAAGAAATTTCCCTCACGCTTTGTTTGAAGAATGTAGAAATATCAACTGCGCTTCTCGTAGCTTTTGACATGAAGAGTCTTAGTTCTATACAATTAGGCTCCTTTCTCAATACAGATATGATTTTACCATGCCTTGCGTCTAAAGCAAATGCTCTTCAAATCACACAGTTCAACATAAATTATTCGGAATTTGAAGATATAGACATTGTTGGATTCGTTTCTAAAGACACAAAAATTGCAGTTGCAAATACAACTAAAATAATCTTCGAACAATATGAAAAGGAAATCAAAGATACTCTTCAAAAACTTATTCGGGAGGAGCTAGAAAGTATGATTGCATCCTTGAAAGAACAAAATGATTGTTTAGAGTTCTTACCACAAATTGATCAAGATTTCGTTGACTTTAGGGACCTAATGCTCAAGCCTGATGGCGCTTTAGCTCTTGGTGGATCAGGTACAATGCCTTATGGTAATTTGATATCACTACTTTTCAACGTTTTGGAAGACCAGTATTTTAAACCTGTTGATAATACTGGTCTTCCGATGATCAATACAGCAATCATTGATCCTTTCACGATTAATCAATCTAAAGAAGCAGGTCTAATTTTGGTACCTGACAGATTCTTTTTAATTGACACTCCTGATGTGGCTGAGATCGTTTTTTCAAATTTTAGAGCAGAAAATGTCAACTCGATTGGGTTTCCAATTTCTTTTTTGAATCCTGACAATACAAATCCATACATCACAAACAATCAAATGACATTAGGAGTAAATAATAAATCTCTCCAAATATCATCAAACATGTTCGTGACGATAAAAAGCGAGGGTTCACAACGAAATGAAATGAGGGTAAACATTGAAGTAAAGGATTTTTCCGTTGTCATGGCAATTCTAGCAAAGATTTCAACTGCGAGCCTTATGAATCTTGAATTAGGTAGCATGAGCAATTTTAATTGCTGGGTTGCAACAATACCTCCTCCTTTTATGAACAAGTTTGGCATGCGTCCTGACTTTGTAGACCCAACCTTCTCGATAGATGCTGTTGATGTTTCTTTCGGAGACATAAAGATGTCATTAGAATGCGTTGCTTGCTCAAATAGTCAATTGCTTCTGCTAAGTAAAACCTTTAGTGAAAACTTGAGCGAAACATTCAGCATAGAAAATTTCATTGAAACGTTTCTCAGCGGCAAAGTACTTCAAGATGGAATAGATCGGGTACTTCGTACTGCAAACGAAAATTGTGCACGAAATAGTGTGCTTGATTTCGGTGATAGCGTCGTCAACAGCGTCAGCAGTAGTAGCAATGAAGACAGCATGGATTCGCTTAGCGAAGATGAGTTTAAGATATTGAGCCCTATCTCTCTCAATGCAGATACGCCTAAAATTGCCATAATTTTCTTCACAATGTGCTTGTTTATGCTTTCTATATTTTTGATCCTGCGACTCATGAAAAGAAAACAGGTACAGAATGCCTTTAAAAGGTCAATCGCAACGGCTCCGAATTCGAAAATTCTCAAAATATACAACACGCAACTTCTTCATGATGAAATAAATAATTGTGTATTCAAACACTCTCATTCCATGGCGAAATCAGCATGTATACCTTTGTTCGTTCGTATTGCAATGCCAATCACTATCATGGGAAATATTGCACTTTTTCTTACAGGGCACCTAAGTTTAGGTGGGGCTTTAGATATAACAGGTCAAATTCTGGGTGAAATTATATATTTACCAAAGTTTTTTGAATTCTCTATAGCGCAAACAACTATTGATATGTGGAAAAGTGGAGCAAGATCCTTGGCTCTTATCATAGGTATATTTTCTGGCCTATGGCCCTACACAAAACAATCTATCACAATGTTTTTGTGGTTTATGCCCACAACAAGAATAAATGCACGCACTAGAGGGTTCCTTTTCGTCTGGTTAGACACGTTCGCAAAATGGTCAACGATAGATATTTATATACTTATAATTACAATCGTAGCATTCAGAATCTCTATCGTGTCACCACCAAGGCTACAAGGAAACTATTATGATTTGGATTTACAGGTGATCCCACTTTGGGGACTTTATGCTAACATGATTGCTCAGTTAGTGTCTCAAATAAGCTCTCATATCATTATCTATTACCACAAGAGAGTGTTACAAGAGATAAAATCGAATGCTCAGAAAAATGAGACTCATATGAATGGAACTCAAGTAGAATTGGGAAATCAAGAATGTATGGTTGAAGAAAAAAAAGAACGCGTTTGTAATCATTTATTTGCACGAAGCAATTTCCATAATAGACGAATGAGAATTACTCAACTTGGAAATATTCTCATTTGTGTGATAAGTCTCTTATCTATTCTTTTCCTGATTCTTGGTTGCACATTAGCTTCATTTAAATTGGAAATATTTGGTCTCATGGGAGTGATCATTGAGGCAGGAAATCAAGAGGAGGCAATTATCAATCATAGCATTTTTTCCATCGTTGGCCTTATATTAGATGAAGCAAAATCCATTAACTCCACCGCGCAATATGTTGGCCTTGGTTTTTTATCATTCCTTTTGGTTCTCACATCAGTGGTAGTTCCCATTAGCCTTGCTGTCACATTATTATTTATATGGTTTGTTCCCATGAAAAGGAGAGCCATAGAGAATGCACTTGTCGCAGTTGAAATTTTAAAGGCCTGGCAGTACCTAGAAGTTTACATAATAGCAATAGTAATTGCATCATGGCAGCTGGGGGGCGTCTCAGAATTCCTATTCAATGATGCATATTGTACCGATTTTCGACAACAATTTTCGCTTCTTACTTACTACGGTTTTTTAGATGTGAAAGATGCACAGTGTTTCTACAATCAAGCAAGCGTTGAAATGGGTACTCTGTACTTGATTCTATCATCGATATTGTTATCTTTGCTATCAGGTATAGTAGTGGCAGCCACCAAGCAAAAACATGAAGAAGACGATGAAAACAAGAATGACTTGATTATATACGATGATATGAATAAAAAACTTCCAAATTCAGTTCTTGATGAACTTAGAGTACCAACACCAAATTTTGTACACAAGTATGGATTGTTCTTGTGTCCAGCCACATCTCGGTAAATTTACAAAGAAATATAGATTTCACTTTTTACTCATAACAAATCTCAATGATCTTGCATTAAGATAAAATAGCATCTAATTAGTTTTTTATTTCAGATGATTTTTCCATCTAGACATTGGGTAAAAACATGTTCTCGTCAAAAGATTTATTCCCTTCATCTAAACTTTCGTTTCTTTTGTTCGAAGTTATTTTCTCTAAAACAACATTCATTTCGCTGTTTAGATCTCGGAATGGAGTACTTCTGTCTTCCCTAGGTTCACGTCCACAAGGTGAAGGAGAAGAGAAAGATTTGTTTTGATTGATTTTGTGAAGCACATTTTCCATTTCGTGGTTTAAACCACAACCTGGCGAAAAGAGAGAGGATGAGGCATGTTCGTTTATTCCTTGTAGTCTATTTCTCTTGCTTCTCTCATTTTCTTTATCGTCATTGTAAAAAGTGGATTGATTGTGTTTCCTCTTTTTGATTTCTTCTTGTAAAGAATTTTCTAAAGCATCATTCTTTTGAGAAAGAATACGAATATTTTCACTAGCTACATCCTGGTCTTCTTGCATAGCATCTAATTCAAATTCGAGTTCATCTCGATCTTTAATTATTTTTTTCAATTTTCCAGCTAGTTCACGTGCGTGTCGTTTTTCCTCGGCAGCTGCTGCTTTCCATTTTGATGCTCTCTGGTTCGCATCGCTTCCTTCTCTCATTAGGGAAGAAATTTTATCTTGCAAATTTAAGGAATTTTCCCCTTTTATGGACGAGATCTCAGACAGAGCATCGTCACGTTCCTTTTCAAGCCGCGCTGATTCTTGTATCATAGTTTGACAAGCCTCTTCCAATTCACTAATTCGATTATTAAGTTTGCTCACTTCTTGCTTTCTCTCAGACTTCATCATAGAAACTTCGTGTTCAAATTCAATAAAAGCTTCGTCACACTCCTTCACAATGATCTTATTCTTTTCTTTGATTTTTCTATTTTCCTCTGCTGTGATCTTGATTTTCTTCTCTAAATCATTTATTTTTTCGCTTTCTTTTTCTCTGATTTCTTCTTTTTCTTTGTCATATGTGTTTTGCTTGGTAAGCTCATCCTCTCCTTGCATTTGTTTTACTTCATTCGTTCGGATTATTTCATCCTCAAGTTTTTTTATCTCGAAATGTTGTTCCTCTATAATTCTCTTTGCATGACTCTCTTTTTCAACTAATGCATTCAGCTCATCGAGTACTGACGAATTTTCAGAAAGTAATGATTTCGTTTGTTTTGAGTACTCCATATTTTTTCTTTCGAGATTAATATGGATTTGCTTCATGTCTCCTCGTTCTTTTTCTAACGATTCGATTTCTTCTATAAAACATTTCATATCATCTTTATTTGAGGATACAATTTTTTGTAAGTTTCCTATTTTCTGTTCAACTGCTACAAATCTCAATTTCGTCTCTTCCAATTCTTGAACTACTTTTGCATTTTTATGTAGTTGATTTTCTAATTGCTTTTCCAAATTCTTCTTTTCCTCAATATCAAAGATTGATTCTGACCTGGTCAAATTTTCAATCTGATGTTTTATTTTATCATGCTCTATTCTCCAGTGAATGGCATTCGGGGACGGAGCTTCAAGAATTCGTCGTAGAGTATCGATTTCGTCACAAAGTTCTGACACTTCATCATCGGGATCTTGTGTATGGTCTTCGATAAATTGTAAACAAAATTAGAGAAATTTGCGGAATCAATGATTAAATATTGTAAATAACTCACCTTTCCTCATTCGCTTTAGACGTTGTATGGTTGCTTCTTTCAGTTTTCTCATAAGCTTTTCTTCATGTAACTGTGTCTTAAGAGCATTTACCATTTTTTCTTCATTCACAAGTCTTTTCTTTAAAGCGTCAGATCTTCTTTCTTCATATTTTAGTTCATTTTTTAATTCAATCATTCTATTATTACCTATACCAAAGTCGCTTACTTTCATCCTAGTACTATTATCATGACCGTCACTACAAACTGAATCGTCTTCGGCAGCAGAATCTAAATCCGACTCATAAAAGGTGGCCTTTCTATTAAAAGCAGGAGGAAGCGGTGGCAGTGAAACTGTTGAAGTGGATGAAATTCGTACGCGTTTTCTCTTGCCAGGCACATTTTTATTTTGCAATTGATATTTGAGACGTAAAACTTCAGCTTGAAGGGATTCAATAGAAACACAAGTATCTTCATTGAGGACTGCCATATTTCTAACAAGCTTTGCTCCTTGTGCAAATTTGAGAGTAGACAAAGTTTCATTGACCGAAGATGCAGCAGGAGAGACGGTGGCAACAAGGCATGTTTTGGAATTTCCACCGAAGGAATCACGTAATAAGAAGGTGACCTTTGAATTACGAAAGGGAATATGACGGTCTTTTCCTGATTCATTAACAGCTAAAGCATTAATAACAGATCCCAAACAAAGCAGTGATTTGTTGATATTTGTCGCCTCTTTCAATCTATCTCCCGTAGTTTCTGTAGATTTTTGACGTTCTGATCCAGCTAAATCAACAAGAGTAAATTTGGATGTTCTAACTTTTGATAAGCCATCTTGTGAAGTATAAACAGATTTTATCTTCAACATAAAAATAGCATGTGAACGAGATGAGACTCTATTCATTGACGTAGATGCAACTTGTCTGTTCTCCATACCTTGAGATAATACTGTCATACGAAGATTTATGAAGTTCGTTACAAAATTATTATAAAAATTGTGTTACCGAAAAAGAATGAAATATTTCCTTACCAGCTTCCGCATCAGAAGTTGTTGTGACCTTTACTTCTTTCAGACCTTTGACATACACTCCTTTTTCTATGTCTTCTCTCACAGAAAGGCTAGAACTAAGCTTCTCAGTTTCATCTGATAGGAGATCATATACTTTTTCATTATAAATTTCAAAAAAGGATGCAGTGGCAGTAGTGGCAGTGGAAGTATATTTCGATTCATCACCTTTATTAGAATTATATTGTGATTGTTGTAAAGTTTCAGCTTGTGAAAGTGTAATTTTTTGAAAAATTGCTCGAAGAGATCTTTGAACGAGGCCTGCCTCTGAGGTGTCATTTCCTCCAAAAACTGTATGTGTCTTTCCACTTCCTGTTTGCCCATACGCTACAATAGTACCATTGTAACTGCCATTTTAAGATTATAAAGAAATATTTGAGGCCTATCAATAAAAGTTTCAAAAGTGCATATAAATATTGTTCCGGGAGACTCACCCTCCAACTACAGCATCTACAATGCCCTCTACTTGCCCAAATACATCAGTCTGACCTGCTTTAGTCCCAAGTACGGCATCGAATTCGAATTGCTTAGTTCCAGAACTACTGTCACTTCCATATCCACTTCCATATCCACTTCCATAGCCACTATTGTACCCTTTCTCGCGATTCCTCGTTCTCGTAGATCTTCCAATCTTGTTATAACTCACAGACAAATATTTTCCTTCACTGTTCGTTTTCAGAATATTGGTCCTACTGGGGCATTTTTCTAATTCTGTCACATTTGGTGGACGTATTCGAACAAGAACTCTCACATTTGCTGGTGCCATCTTTTCCCTTCAAAATTGGAGTAAAACTGAATGAAATCGTTTTTTGCTTTTCCTTCGAAAATTTTTAAAATGTAACGATGGTTTATTTTTCTCAGTTGAATAATTATTGAG
>Ga0209092_10003924_pt1 | contig 12648 bp, 12 predicted proteins | sample FraStrMetagenome_FD_187446 | JGI IMG/M metagenome (GOLD analysis project Ga0209092, IMG submission 187446) | Marine eukaryotic phytoplankton communities from Arctic Ocean - Fram Strait ARC3M Metagenome (SPAdes) (version 2) | ecosystem: Environmental > Aquatic > Marine > Oceanic | place: Fram... | reverse complement strand
AAAAATTGTCACTCCTTGAAGAATTTCAAAAAGTCAAAAATTTGGATCTGCTCCCAATTATATACAATGTTTCATGCGATGAAATCAGTCAGATTCCGGCTTTCTTAACAATGGGATTCGTTAGACTCAGGTCCTAAACCTTCTATTTCCTGAAGGTGTCGATATGAAAAAGGGGGGAGGTTTTAATTTTTCTTTCAAAACTTGCAGAATCAGGTTTCAGGATAACTCAGTGATTTGAGACTCTAGTTATATAAAGGCTTTGAAACCACTCTTTTACCGGAACTAAAAATTGTCACTCCTTGAAGAATTTCAAAAAGTCAAAAATTTGGATCTGCTCCCAATTATATACAATGTTTCATGCGATGAAATCAGTCAGATTCCGGCTTTCTTAACAATGGGATTCGTTAGACTAAGCTTGTTAGATCCACTCAGTCAATTTAGCTATTCGCTCATAAACAAAAACTTGCAGTATTCATATGAAGTGAAGACGGATACGACGTTGAATGGTTTACGTCGAATGATAGATTGTGTGCACTGCAAAGGGTTGTCAAGAAGGTCCATTTTTCATAGTGAGATAATGTTTGCATCTTCGAGAGCAACAAATTTATTCGAACGTGACGAATCACACCGCTCGTTGTACAAATTTGCAATCCAGAAAGGAAATGGAGAAAATCAAAAGATTGATGAAGGCGTACATATTAATACTATTAAGTCATGCAATTCTAATTCAAATCCAACAAGGCCAAATATTTGTCTTATTGAAGTGGAAGATGACCCTCTCTTTGAAATCTTCGGTAACAAGCTTTTGGTTGGCGTTGATATTATTGTTGTACCTTTGATGCTTGTAAATCCGTCTACAGGAGAAGTCATGTTCGAAGAGAAGTGACATAGAGTAGTTTTTTATTGACTGTGTGACCATGATATGGCGTAAACTATCGGTAGACTAATATCGGATGATTGTACAATTTTATCGGAAAGAAAGACGGAAACTAGAATAGAACCTCTTTGATAAGGACTTACGTGTTACTTCCGAATGCAAAGCGGGTACCCATTAGTGTAGTACTAACACTTATTTTATTGTCGTAGCAAGAATGAAGCCGAATGAACCAATCTATGGCATAGAACCTTAGCAAAGTACGGCTCGTACATGTGTAAAATATTGCTTTCTGCATTATCGTCTGTTTCAGCGCAGCAAAAACGGTCTGTTTCTTCAAGACGCGCTAAATTCTCCGTAGAAATCGCTCCAGAAAAATCACCAGTATACGGTTGTATTCTGGTTATCTGATGTGCTTTGTTGTAAAAATTAGTTATGTTTGCGGTATGACATGATAATGATCGTCAAAAAAAGGCGCATTTAGCATGTACGTCGTACGTGAATTCAAAAACGACACACAGACACACAACACACAAGATAAAATTGGTACAAGAGTAGAAGTTAATAAAATAAAACCTTACAGTTTAAAAAAAAAGATAAAAGCATACAGTTTAAAAAAAGATATTAGTTGCATGTACTCTATTTTAGCTTCACAGTGCCAAGACCATCATTCTTATTGTCATCTTGACAAATCAGAAATCAGGTAGATTTGATCTACATACATGTGTACGAGTGTGTGTGTACAAATGCACTTACTGATACTTCACTGCCCTCTATTTACACAAACCCTTATGAAACATCAAATCTATTGTTCGATAAATCTTTGACATAACCCAGAAAGATTCACCAAACATTATGAAAATCGAACACTTATTGAAGTCTATCGCTGTGCTTTCCTCTATAACTGGAGTTCATGGCGGATTCTTTTTCACGAACCCGCCAGGTGGCGGTGGGTAAGTCCGTGGATATTTTGTGATTGCGATGAAGACTGTAATAACTTTGACAAAAGTGTATTCAGCTATCTTTTAGGTGTGCTCGTTGATATTATTCCCGTTGAATGTGTTTTGAAGTTTGTTTTGTGCGCGTGACATTAGGTTCTCACATTAAAATTTCCTTTTCGTTCGACGTAAGTAGTGGAGGAGCCTGGAGCAGAAATTTGTTTCCTTATCTAGGAGGAATGGGTAGTGGAGGATTTTATGCTCCTCCAAGTGAACGTAATCGATGGATGACTGAGATGAAAAATGAAATGATGCTAGAGGCAGGTTCGTACATTGAAAAGAAGAATAAAGCTAAGCGTCGAGGAGAGAAGGAGACGACTATTGAAGATTGCGGACTTCATAACGATGACTTTCTTGATTACTGTGCGCAACGTCGCAAGGAAAGACATATTTATAATAACGTTGTTGAGGTTGCAGCTATCTTTGATACTGCTATAGAAAAGCAAGAAAAGGATCTAGAGACCAAGAGACGCATGTATGAGGACGTCCTAAGAAAAAATCATCTTGTAATTGAAAGTTTCGAGGGAAAGAAGAAATACAAGAATATGTTGAAATCAGTCGAAAGTAGTCATGTGAAGGCGAAGATGATTAAAGTGAAGAAATCAAGTGAGCACAAGGAGGCATTGATAAAAGCATTAAAGGCTGTTTAACTTTCGATTTAGCGCCACTAATTTAAGAGAATGTAAACGCTTCCCGTGTTCGTGATAAAATCTATAACCTGTAGTACATGTACTGAATATGCTGCATGTACTTACATTGGCGTGGGCTTTGACTCTTGAGAAGTACCTGAGACCTAAGAGCTACCTCGCTCGAGGAGAATTATGAGAAGTAAAAGAGGCTTTATTCTTTTTGAATGTTTCTCTTCAAGTTGTTGGTGTCAAGTTCACATCCACCAGCTCCTTAAATTCAGTTAAAACACCTACGTTGAAAAAGATACTTGACCGGAATAAGGCAGGTTTCTCTTTTTAATTTACATCGTGTGCAAAGGGAAAAGGGTGACCTTTTTCCTTTGGCGCAATGCTCTATTACTACGCCTGCCAGAATTCTTGTATCTTGTACTCACAAAAATATAAATCCTTACCCACAAGATTTACCAGTTCAAGAATCTCGGTTCAAGAACAGACAAACATTTCATCAACATGAGCGAAAAAGAGATCATAGTCATATTATCTTTTCCACATCGAGATTCATGTTCCAATACTTGTACGAATAAGTCGCTGCAACATAAAAACATTGGTCTTGTCTTGACAAGTTGACGCCATCACAAAGTGTCAATAGATATCACCTTTTCCAGCATTTATGCGAACTTTCTTGCATTGAACCAATCAACTGTAACCTCCAAAGATTTCGATCTTTTTTACGTATTACTTGTACGAGCGTTTTGTGGTGTGTCCATTCACTTGTTGGAGACCAAAACCAAAAACGCTCCACAATAACTCTATCTATATCCTGAACATGAAGATTTTATCCATCCTTTTCTACTTCAGCGCCGCCTCGGCATTCGGGTTCTCTCCGAATACCGAGATCAGGCAGAAGTCTATTGGCTTTGGTCGTTTTAACAAAGGGCCAATGGTGCAACACCTGAAAATTAACGAGCCTGCTCCGCAAGTAAGAGACTTGTCTTAATGGACTAATTTATTTGTAAATTTTTTCTGATTCAAGTTTTTGCGTTGGATTTTGTGCAGACTTCCTTACAGGCCGAGTCGTCATCGGGAGAGGCTACCCTTTCTGTACCAAGTGGAGGAGGTTTCCTCTCGGGAATAGACACCCCATTGGTGCTGTACTTCTTCTTCTGGTACCTTGGAAATTATTACTATAACGTAACGAACAAGCTTGCTCTGCGTGCTGCTGGTGGAAGCTCTGGATTTCCGATGGTGATTTCATCTTTGCAGCTTGGAGTTGGTAGCTTGTATGCTCTCTTTCTCTGGCTCGCTCCGGATGCTCGTAGCAAACCTTCAATTACTCTTGCTGATGTAAAGAAAATGTTGCCTGTTGCATTTTGCGCGATGGGAGCTCATTCTGCTAGTGTATTCGCCTTGAGTGCCGGGGCAGTTAGCTTTGGACAGATTGTGAAGGCCGCCGAACCTGCTTTTGCAGCAGTCCTTGCTCAATTTGTTTACGGAAAGAAGGTTTCAAAGGCTAAGGTAAGCCTCCAAATTCAAGAAGTAGCGGCGTACGTTAATTTAAAGATACTCACGAGTGCTATTTAAGTGGCTTTGCCTTCCAATCATTATCGGCGGAGTCGTTCTCGCTTCTGTGAAAGAGCTCGATTTCGCCGTTTCAGCGTTGATTTCGGCTTGTATCGCGAACTTGTTTGCTGCATTCAAGGGAAATGAGAACAAGAAGCTCATGGAGACTCCTGGAATCAAAGACCGATTAGGCAGCGTTGGAAACCAGTTTGCTATAGTCTCCATCCTCGCTTTTCTGATGTCCATTCCCCTTGTTTTGATCAAGGGAGAAAGTTTCAGTGCTTTTGTCGAGGTTTACAAGGCCAACCCTGTCGTATCAACTAACTTGCTTTTATCTGGACTCTGGTTTTATGGTTACAATGAGCTTGCTACAATGACTTTGAAGAAGACAGGTGCTGTCACGCAGAGTGTTGCTAACACAGCAAAGAGAGTTATTGTCATCGTAGGAGTTGCCATTGTTCTAGGCGAATCGCTTGATCCTATCAAGCTCCTCGGTTGTGGTATCGGTATTGGTGGAGTATTCCTCTACTCCATCATTGACCAGCTTTTGGCCAAATAAGCTATTTATGTCCATGTTCTAGTAACTAAGTTGCTCAAGTCAATTCGTTCAAATTTGAATCCTTTCTTTGAGTGAGAATGAGGCCCGTGCTCATGAGTTTACACTCCCGTTACGAAGTGTCATCAGCTAGCTATTTAATAAAATTATTTCCTCAAAGTAATGGATGGCTAAATCGTTTGAAAAGTATCTTCAGTAGGCATGATGTTGTATGCATTGTTCGTTCCAAATATGATCGAATCATCGCAACAAGTCATGATTCGATCAATGGACCACAATTACAAATATTTATCTAACATATCGTCAATGGAAAAGACAATAATTGGAACTAGACAAACTGATGAATTATTTTTACTTTGAATCGATCCCTAGAAGCAACCCTGGACTATTTCCGCTGCCACTGTTACCACCGGAAGCTCCGCCAGGTAGATAAGTTATATTCCTCGAATTGGCAAGTTTCTTGGCGATTTGCTTCGCAGCATCGATTCTTCTGACCTCAATGATAGCATTACCATTCATTTCCATGGCCTTCGTAATGATTTGAGCAGCTTCGGCTTCACCTTCAGCCCTCGTCACCACAGCCATTCGCTCTTGATCTGCCTTCTTGACGACCCATGCCTGCTTTTCAGCTTCCTGAGATGCAACCTGCTTACTCTCAATTGCTTTCATGAATTCTCTACCAAAAGTCAAGTGTGTAATGGCAACATCATCCAACTCCAAATGAAAGTGTTCAGCACGTTTAACGAGTTCAGCCTTAATACGATCAGACACTTCCTTACGCTTTGACAAAAGCTCCTCGGCGTTATACTGTGCAACTACACTCTTAAGAACTTCATTACCGATACTGGGCAACACACGTTCGTCATAGTCGGCACCAAGTTCACGATAAATCTGCGGCAGCTTTTCATACACGGGCCTCCACAAGACACGCAATTTGATATTAACCATCTGCAAATCCTTGGTACCAGTAACACTGGGAATCTCACGAGGCCTAATTCGTACATCCAAAATCATTGGACGTTGAACCATAGGAATCATCAAGTGTATCCCCTCGTCACATACATCATCCAGAATACCTCCTCGTAAGATATCGTACATTACAGCTCTCTCACCTCCGTCGACGGTGTATGTGCAAGTATTCACACCTAGAAGTCCCACGCCAATGGCACCTGACATGGCGGATATGCGACCGAGGAGTTTGTCCATTTTAATTACAGATGTTTGTTACGCTTGTGCTACGAGATGTTTCAGCGAATATTGTGAATCACGTGTGAACTCTGCTTTGGTATAGATTTGAAAAGAGCTGTGTGTGCTGGTATGGGTATGATGCAGATGCAGTGAAGGAAGGGCGAGTGGCTGTGCTGGAGTTTGACAAAAAGATTAGAATGGATTATTTATTTAGATCCATACGTTAAAAAAGAGTAAAATGTGATAATAATTACAGTCTACACTCTACTAACTTGGACAGGGCTTTTATCGAGTGCCGAGTGGTGATAGGTATTCACTAATTTGACAATGAGCGAGTGATTGACGTTCGGATATAGATGCGCGTGTGGAAGTGGTGGGTAGTAGGTAGGTGAAGCTCAAAAGGGACACTGACACGGTCCCTTGCACGGGTCCATGGTCCATCACAGCTTCATTTTATAGAATTCTCACCACTTCTTCCTAGGTGATTGGAATAATCCAGAATGTGAGTACTTTGCATGTCTCTCTCTAGACAACTACCAGTACAAGATCACTCTGCTTCAGAATTCAGAAAAGGCCTTTCTATGGATCACTTGTGATTCGGAATCAGTCATCACTTTACACCTCCCAATATCGCGAAAAACGATACAACGCGTGACCTACAGATTTTCAACAGAAAGAAAAGGACAATCTCCATTTCATTTGTTCTAGGTACGCGTTAAAGATCAGGTCGGCTATCAAGTAACCAACAAACCTCAGTGTCTTTCGATAGGTTCACTAGAGAACTTAAAACCACAAAACACAGTCTACACATGCGAGGCAATGCATCACGTAGATTTCATCAACCAGTCTATATTTTTAAAGATGACATTAACTACACATACGAAGCAAACAAATGTTATTAAACGATGATTCGTGCCTCTCTATTGTAAATCCAACTGAATTTCCTTGTTGGTTCTTCTAAATCGGTAGCCTTCTTTTTCTTATTTGCTGCTCGTTCAGCAAGTTTTCGGTACCGTTCCGGAAGTTTGCAGAGATATTCGCGTTCCTTCTCGCCGCTAGCGTTGAGGCCATCAATATTTTCAAGATCCCATGTCTTAACTAAGTGAGCGATAATATCTGCGTAGTCCAAAGGAGTGTACACACCAAGGGAAGTCGCGACTTTAGAAAAGTTCTCGTACAAATCAGGATCGTTCCCATCTGTCATGAGCTCTGCAGGCATTGTAATTTGTCCCCTCATCATCTCACCAAAAACCTCCAAGAGACCGTTAGCATCGCGCTATGAACACAAGTCAAGAATTTCATTGTAAGCAAAAACAAAAACAAAAAAGAGAAGTGACTGTCCGTTACTTACATCAAGGATCTCCTGGACGAACGTCTGATATGCCTTTTCGTGACGACCTTCATCACCGGCAATGATAGCACAGATCTTGCTCAAATTCTTATCACCCATCTTTCTAGCAAGCTTTCCTACGTTTCCATGGGATATTTTCGTAGCGCGCTCTTGGAATGAGGTGTATACAAATCCTTTGTAAGGATCCTTCTCTGCTTTAGGGTTGAATCCGCTTGTGATCAAATGCTGGATTGTTACTTCAATCGATCTCATGTCACAGCGACCTGTAAGATAAAGATATTTATTCAGAAGGTCTCCATGACGGTTCTCCTCCGAGGTCCAGCCCCGAGACCATCTAGCCCATTCTGTCCCCGTATCTCCAGTAGGGTCATCACATCCTTCGAATGTATTGAGCAAGGTTTGGTAGGTCGGAAGAGCCTCTTCTGTGACCATGTCTCCAATCAGCACAACAAGTGCCTCGTCGGAGATTTCATTAGCCATTTCACGCATTTCTTTCACCTCGTCATACCACTCATCCTTCGACAAATCGGGAAGGAAATCCTGTGGTTGCCAAGCTTCATCACCAGTCTCCAACAGCTTTAGAAAGAGTGACAAAGACCACGATTAGTAAGCTAATTTAAAAAACACAAAATCATTCGATTGAAGTCCTACGTTGACTTCAACCCAGCAAAGGAATGCAACTACTATACTCACAATGTCATCCACCATCCTTCCAGCAATGGGAGCAATATCCTCAATAACTTCCACATGTCTTGGATAGAGATATTTCGTGGCAGACAGACGCTGCTTAAGTTCATCTTCCTTGAAACTCACACCACAAACATCTTCATATTCCTTCGTCGTCACAGCGGTGGGATCGACCGTGCTCGTCATTCCAAGCTTTGACGACATGCCGTTGCTGCGCGATGATGTTGTGAAGGCAGACGCCGATGCTACCAGCATAGCAGTCGCAAGTAGAGTGTTGCTGCTCATGGTAGTTATGTGTAAGTCAGTGTGATTGAAGGTGAACAAAATTATATGTCTGTTACTAAAAAGGACGCTTTTTGGCTTGACCTCAAATGCGAATGCGGGCGACGTCAAGGTTTATGTTCAAAGGAGAAAAGTTCCTCGTGGGAGATTTTGAGGAAGAGCTGACGTCGGAGGTAAATGATATTACTCAGGCTAATTTCGTAAATGCCATCATCCTGGAAGCTACGTGACATCACCGATGCGATTGGTTCTGGTTCGATGACATGGAGTTCTCATAATGATGTGTGTTTGTGTACATGTCATGTGTGTACCAAAGATACTCACACACAGAAATCAAAAGTGTGTGTACAAAGAGCAAAGAGCAAAGAGCTGTACAGCTGTACAGGTTTTAGCATGTACTCTCCGTAGAACGCTGTGAGTGCGAGTTGTCGTGTTCGGAGTCAGTCGTAGTAATCTCTCATCATCTCTTACAATGAGTGGGCCTACGATGCCTTCCTTATACCGTTTGCAATTCGATTTAAATGGTAGTGGATGGTTGGTGTTGGCTTCGTGGATTGATTTGGATGTGCGAGGAGTCACCAATCGCTCATCGCACACCTGAGAAGAATTGGAATTTGGACTTGTTATGTTTGTTTTGGTTTGCCCGAAATTGAAAGTTCGCCTATGCATAATTTGGCTCTTGTTGGACATGACTCAAAAGATATTCCCTCTGATTTTAGAATATTATTTTGTTTATTGAAATTTTAAAATAGGATATAGTACAATGTAGATCAACACCGATGACTAGATATTACATAGGAATACATGAAACGGAGTAATGGAGACTTTTTCGAATGGCGATATAGGTTGCTAGATTAGTGCAAATGAATGTGAATTTATGGGCGAAGTTGGATCAATGTTTTATTTGGCAAAGAACGATGGCATCTACTTTCAAGGGATATATGTATTAATACCAAGAAAAGGATTACCTGCTGTAATTATCTTTTTCTTATCATAAATATACGTTGGACGGCGTTTGAACTCGGTCACTTTTTTGTGAATTTATCGTTTGAAACCTATTTGAACGAAAACTTAGTGGGTCTTGACTTCATGTCTCCATCACGAACATTTTCACAAGTTGCCACGAGCAGACACCCTAAGCTTTACGATACGTAGTATAATCTTCGTTTCTCTTCTTTTTGGTATGTATCCTTAAAAACTAATTGCCAGAGTTCTTGACTAATTGTCCAGTTAGAAAGGGGGAAAGGAAATGCTGGAAAACTGTTTATGAAAGAAGCAAATTTGGATGTCATCGGTTTAAGATGGTTATGCCAACAGGGGTACTGGAAAGCAAATGGTCAATTAGTGATGTAGAAATACGGCGCACGAACTCCGACAGAATTGCTATTAATGTCGAAAGTGGAATGTGCTCAGGAACGAGCTTGAAGCCGTTTTCACAAAAACTTATCAAATCGAAAGATGACACACACGAAACTATGGCCCTTAGACGAAAGCAGAATAGTTTCTTGTCTTTATCATCTTTGAGCGACAATGGTGCCGACTCAGTGACTTTGCAGTCAGGTGAAGGAAATGTGGAAGAAGATGAAGTGCTAGAACGCTCAACATCAAACACACCTAAGCTTCCAGACTGGGACGGCTCCTCCATGGAGGTGTCGAAGTCGGAAGAATCTCTTTGCAATCGTTCTAATACTGCAGAGACTGAGAGAAACTCCAGTGCTAATGAGATGAGTAGAAATTCCAGTTTCTATAGGAGAGAACGTACTCGTACATTGGAAGATAATGATTTTGCTGATGCTGCTACAACTGAACGCATGCGCCGCAATACTGATTCCATGATTGAGGACGTGGTAATTTCTAAACAATTGAAGCGACGCTTATCATCAAGATGGCAAATGATTACCAAACGAACTATAGAAAATAAGGAATTATCGGATTTTATAAGAGCAAACATTTTGGAGGGATCTTTAGACGCATTAGCAGCCGCGAAGTCAACTTCAACGAAACGGCTCGCAGCTGCGGATATTGCAATGGAATCATGCATGGGCGGATATTTCTTGAACATGGAAGATTCGGATTTACGAAACCGTTTACGATACATGTTTGCGGAATGCTTGCAGCGGGAAGTTTTTCACAAAGAGGAATTCGTATGTAGGGAGAACGAAGTTGGGAACAAAGCTTTCGTCATCGAAGAAGGAAGAGTGCAGTTTACTACTCGTGGACAAATCGCAGGTTATGGAGAAAGAGGAAGTTCATTTGGAGAACTATGCATCGTTTATGGTGTTACAAGACAGGCGAGCGTTCAAGCAGTAACAGAATGCGTTATAACTTGGACAATAAACGATCTATCTTTTCGTCGAATGCAGGCGCTTGTTGCCCTTGGGTCACTCAAACACTCAAAGAGTAATTTTTTAAATGCCTTTCCAAAACGAGCAAGCTCCTTGTCAGACTTGCAGGAAGCAGTTCAGCATTCAAGGCCACATATTCGTTTTGAGGAGGTAAAAAAGTTGTCGAAAGTAGGCCAAGGTACTTTTGGATCTGTCTGCGTTGTGACAGTGGACTGTGGTAAAACGTCACTGCCAGGCTCCGAAAAATACTTCGCCATGAAATGCATGTCAAAACAATCGATAGTTAATAACGATAATCAAAAAAGAGTGCTAATTGAAAAAAATGCATTGCATGCTGTCGGGGGATCCCCTTTTATCATCACTCTCTTAAGCGTCTTTCAAGATGATCATTCAATCTATTTTCTGAACGAGTTTGTGCAAGGCGGAAACTTGCTAACGTATATGATTGAAAAAGACACTCTAAATCATTATGAGAGTTTGTTCTTTTGCGCAAATATTGTCTGCGCTTTGATACATATTCATAAGAAAGGTTTTATACATCGAGATATTAAACCTGAAAATTGCTTGATTTGTCTAGATGGTTATTTGAAATTATGCGATTTTGGCATGGCAAAGCGCATACCGTCCACAATTATGCTTCCAAATGGCGGCATAGAGGTTGTGACATTGGCATTCACAATGTGCGGAACACCCGAATTTATGGCACCCGAATTCGTCTTGAGCACTGGATACGACAAGGGTGTAGACTTTTGGGCATTGGGCTGCATTTTGGTGGAAATGTACACAGGTCGCTCTCCGTTTGAGTTTGATGGCGATTTAAGGAAAACTTTTAGGGAAGTTTGTCTCATAGGAATGGGAAAAAAGTCTTTCTCAGTTCCTGAAGTATTCGAGTGCCCCGATTTGGACGAAGCTAAAAATTTCATCAAAGGTCTATTGACAAAATCGAATGAAAGGATTGGTAAAGATAATAGCCGAGCAGCTCTTAAACACGACTATTTTTCTATGATTGATACTAAAAACCTAAAGAATAAAAAGGTGAAAGCTCCTGTAGTTCCAGAACTCTCGGATGATCTCGATCTGTCGAACTTTAATGTTGACGATAGCGACAGAGGAGACGATACAAGTTTGGTCGAACCGTACGACGGCGATAGTTCCTGGTGTGATGATATATGCATGGACAATTCACGTGTTAATTAAGCAAGCAATTAATTTTAGTTTCCATTAAAAATCGTACCCTCAAACCCTTACACTTCCTACAAATAGAAATACCACTGCTGGACTAAAATGATACAGAGTCTTTATCGATTAAACGGATCTCACCTCTGCTTTCTCCGCAAGCACATGTGCAGTCCCTATGGAGCTTCTCTATCCGAAAATATACTCCCAAAGGCGTCGATATCCATGCCAAACACCTTCGAGGTTTTGCTTCGCTTAATTTATCTTGCCTGGTCAATAGAATTACTGTTATTAATATCAAGCATAATTCCTTTTTTACTTTTTGATCGTAGAATATTTTACTTCGTCTCAACCCTAACGAAGTGATATGTTATCCGATGAGCTATCTTTGTCTATGAAACATAAATCCCATTTACTTATGCACATGCTGAAAAGAAGACTGTGAGTACGTAAATGCGTCGTTTGACAAAGAAAATTCCAATCATTTTAATTTTTTTTTCATGATAGTCAACAGGTTAGAAGAATATGTACTACTTCGAAGTATTTCATTATCTGAGGATTATTTCAAATTTCAGAGTATGGGAGATTTGTCAAGTTAATGGATAGCCAGAAATAGGGTTGTCGTGTGTAAAGCGAAGCATAAAGGAATAAATAACATCGTTGATCAATCGTAACAGCTTTCAAAACCATTATGATCACAACTACCACATTGCTCTACAAAAAACTAACGCGTTGGAATTTCGAAGACCTTTGCCAAAATATATTTCACAAAGAATTAGCATGTTTGCATTCTAAAGACGATTCCCAAAATATATATACTTTCCTTACATTTACTTTTTTTTTAAAGTGTATGCTTTTATTTTATTAACTTCTACTCTTGTACCAGGTATAAATTACTTTGCGGTTACAACTCATCCTCTTCATCAGTTACAGGTTCGAAAGAGGAGTAGTAGCAGTTGTTATATGATCGAAACATATAATACGCGTCATCGTTTTCCCTGT
>Ga0209092_10003923_pt1 | contig 12649 bp, 6 predicted proteins | sample FraStrMetagenome_FD_187446 | JGI IMG/M metagenome (GOLD analysis project Ga0209092, IMG submission 187446) | Marine eukaryotic phytoplankton communities from Arctic Ocean - Fram Strait ARC3M Metagenome (SPAdes) (version 2) | ecosystem: Environmental > Aquatic > Marine > Oceanic | place: Fram... | reverse complement strand
CCCATTTTTTAACGTAGCTTGTGTACATTTATATGAGATCATACCATAAGATAAAGATGATATGAATAAACATTCTTGTATTTGTGTCTACAAGTTCTACGAGAAAAATACAACGTCGGTTGTATTTTGTATATAACATAATAATAATGATTACCAAATTACCGCGGTTTTGATGACTCTCTTAAAAGACTTAAAGATGGATACTCAGGGATAAATCTAGTAGGGACCATACGACAGCGTATCTTACTCGATTGAAAGTTCTTTGACACTAAAAGAGTCATTTTTTGATCAGCGGTGCATTATTAGATTAAAAGTTGAAATAACGGGCTCATGAACATGGAACAACAGGCTGGTAATATCGCTGAGAAACTTGATAACGTCCTTGACGTAGTCTACACAACTCATCTGAAAAAAAAAGCGAAGACCATAATAATTACATCAGTGGAATTTGTTCTTGTTGATATCTTTATAGTCTATGAAGCATATCAAAATGTGGAAACAATGGAGGAAAATGTAAGGTTTGGACTACAAATTATGTCTCTTGTTGCTGCAGGGTATGCTGCACTTGTGGCTGTTTTTGTTTTTGTACATGCGCTTGTATTATCAGATACAGCTAAAGTAAATCCAAAACTAGAGGCAGCATATCAAAAGACGAACAATGTGGCTGTAATCGATTCAATCCTTGAGCTACCTCTTGCATTTAAATTTAAAGGGCCACTGTGGTGGTTGGTATGGGTCTTTTGGGCTCTTTTTGCTGGAATATGCTCGTTGTTCATTGTCTTAAGCGTTCTTGGTACTGATTTCAATTTGTCAGATTCTTCATATGCTGCTCTTGCTGTTGCTATAACGCAACTTTATGAAATTACGGGAGATTTCTCTGAGTATTGGATTTCAACTCGGAATAGATCCGAAGCTCCTTTACAGACATTTATAGAAAAATAGACTTCCAGCAATCCTTGATAAAACTCTATAAAATATAGTATGAAAGGCAAGAATTATCCAGTTTTACAACAGCTGTAGCTTCTTGGGTCGTACTCAATGACAGATATCTATGAATTAAACGAACCTAAAGTAAAGTATCATATTTTCAATTTTCTATCGAGACTACATGAAGCTCATGAAAGGTCATCTTAAGTTGAATATTCTTATCATTACCACATGTTTTAGATTTCAAAGTAAGGAACTAATTTCAATTATCATTTATTACTCAATGGACAACTTTACACTAGAGTATAACTTATTTTCATTTCCCAAATACATAAAGCATAAGATAAAAAGTTAGGAGAAGAGAATGTTAGTGATGGGGTGTCTATCTCTCCATGTAGTTCATGTACAGTAGGAATATGAGGTCGAGATCGCAAAAACCTTGGTTTTAGAAATATCCATGCTTAGCTAACTGAATAAATGAATTAAATATAGTTTATATCTTCTTTCTCGAGTTGTTCCACGAGAATAAATTTATTAAGTGTGTGTTTCAAATTGAACGGTGTGAAGCTTTGATCTTTACTCCATTATATGATCCTAAGCTTTGATTTCTAATAATTTTCACATAATTTACGTAAAAGGAAGTCGCTGTACCACAGATGTCAAGGAATGTTCAATTCAAGAAATGTTCCGAATTCTTCGTGTCTACACAAAAGCAAGTCATCATGGGTTGCAATCGAAAATACAAACGGTGGATTTGCCCGAGACGTTGTTGTAGTGTCACCCTCATTTCCCTCGACGAAAAACAAAATATCATGCTGTGACTTTTTTGTTCAAATCCCATCCAAATTCTATAATTCCAGCATGAAGTCGTCGCCAGTTACTATGGTCTCCGTTGAAGTCAACGATCAAAAGCTTGAATCGATGACGATGTATGTGGAAAAGGGTGGAAAATGTAAATTTGTCAATGCGTGCAAAGAAAGTCCATACAGACCATCTACATCGGTTCTTGAACAGCTTCTACACCAAAAACGCAGTGACAAATTCCATTCTGAGACAGACAATCGCATTCGATATATCATTCCATCCAAGAATTTTGTAATTCAATCCCAAATTTACTTTTGGTCGTCTTGTGACTCAATAATTGTGTGTGATATTGACGGAACAATCACAAAATCCAACATAAAAGGCTTCTTGGATTTTTCCCACGTTCATCGAGGTGTGTGTCGCTTCTTTTCAGAAGTTTTTAATACCTTCAAATCTATCATCTCCAGTAAATCTTCAGAATCAAGAAGTTCAAATTACCCAGGATACGAATTTGCAGAGATAAGAATAATATATTTGACTGCTAGACCTATGACTCTTCATAAAATCACCCGAAAGTTTCTATCAGGTCTATCACAAAGCACAAAAAGAGGTGACACGGAATCAAAATTCTCGCTGCCAGCTGGCCCTATTTTCGTTCAGGAAGGAAATATTCAAGACTCAATATATAGCGAGTTATTCGAAAAAAATGTTCATGACCTAAAGCATCAAATGCTTGAAAGCCAAGTTATGAACCCGTTTGTTAAAGCTGGAAGACCAATGGTAAGAAGTTCAATAGAAACTACCAAAATTTCAGCAATGGCGTTCCATACACTCATTCAATTAATATTCATGATATCTCGCTTCTTATAACACCTGAAATCTGCTTTACAAAAGGGCTCAAACCTTTTTACTGCTGGCTTTGGAAACGCCGTCTCTGACGTAAAAGCTTATTTAAGAGCAGGAATGTGTCATGATGAAATTTACATAGTTAACAAAAGTAGTGAAATCATTTGTTTAGATCAAGTTTGTGGTTCACCCATCGAACTTATTAGTTCAGATAAGAGAAAGGAGGTGAATGTTCCAGCATCGACATTGCCAAACGATGATTGTCTAGGTTCAATGAAAGCTACTAGTGCGCAATTAATGTTTGGGACTTTAGACAGCATTTCTGATATATGTCATGTGAGTTTAACGGACAGTTCTTCAGTGTTTGCGGAGACCTCACATTTTAAATCTATGTCAGTGGATAAGAAAGACAAAGTTTCTATATCAATGTTATATGAAAACATCAGTACGAATAGCGTTTACAATTCGTATGAAGACCCTCGTTTGGCTCAAAATCTAGAAAAAAAAATAAGAAAGAAAGCACACAATCGTAAAGCAATAGATGATGAGTGTTGAATATGAGAAAATCAATTCCAATCCTGAGGAGTGAATCATTTATAATCCATGTAAGAGGACGATTTTGAACTTTAAATTGGACAAAACGAATCTTTAGGGACTGTAATGAAATTAAGCGATACATTATCGATTATGTACTGTTACTTCAAATGTATATCTTCCACAGCTTAGCAAAATTATATTCTTAAATAATTAGTAGGTTTACGGAAAATGCATATCACAGACGTTGCATAACTTTTAGCACTATGTTGTTTCATCTATTTTGATTGGGTGGATACACTGCAACAGGGGGTAAGCCTGGAGGAGGAGGTGGCTGAAATGGAAAACCAACACCAGGCGGGGGACCACCAGGTGGAGGAGGACCAGGTGGAGGAGGACCAGGTGGAGGAGGTCCAGGTGGAGGAGGTCCAGGTGGAGGACCACCAGGTGGTGGGGCGAAGGTAGGGGGTGGACCAGGAGGTGGTGGTGGGTGACCAACAGGTGGGGCAACAGGTGGTGGTGGTAATGCAGGTGGAGTTGGACGCCATTCAGGATGAGTAACTACACCTGCACGAGCCGAGGCAGTAGCAGGAGCTCCCCAACCTTGACTAGTTGAAGGAGGTTGAGCAGACCATCTAGACTGATTTTGTGAAGTGGATGCTCTTATTGCGGTAGATTGAGATTCCCCTCGAGAGCTTTCTGCTCTCTTTTGAGAATGGTGTTGTGGTGGCATTCCAGTTGGGTTTTTCTTGAATGCATTCAACAATAGGTCTATTTTATCAAATCTTTTCGATCCACTTCCAGTCCTCCAATTATATCCGTCAGGTGTGACTTCAATCCTATGATAGCGTGGAGTGGCTGTTCGAATGTAACGCAGGGTAAAAGATCCTGGATACTTGTCACTCCAGCACAATTGGTAGTAAAATCCTTTGGGTGCAGCTCTTTTCATTTCCTTCAGTTTTTCATCCACATCGTTTTCTTTTCTGTCAAGAAATTTGCGATGATTCATTGCTGCGTCCACGTTATCATTCATCGGTTCAATATAACGACCAATTAATTCATCAATGCTTTCGTACACCTCGTTCTTTTATAATAATGCAGTTGAACACGTGCGATGAAAAGTCATTAGAAACTTCTCATACAAAGAAAAAATTTGCTAGCATAAATATTCTCCCTATTTACCTTGATTTTCAGCTTGTTTCCTATACTAGCGTCAGTGTCTTTATCCTCTTCTTCTACTTCGATAATCTTAACAAAGCCAAGCTTCACGACCCAATGGATGATGAGAGAATCTACTTTGGTACTACTTGGTCTTATCAATGCTTGGCCAACCATTGCCTCTCCTGTCTCCTTTAGCTCACGATCAATTTGAGTTTGCTTTTTGTTGCGGAATGCAGGATGACCACATGCTCTCATTGACATCATGCCTCCAACCTTTTTAAGGCCGGCATTGTCAGGATTAGATGAATTATCGTTCTTTACAACCAATCCCATAGCTTCTATTCTCGCTTCTCGTTCCGTTTTCTTAGTTGCTTCAATTCTGTCAGCAGTTATCCTATCAAAGCACTTGTCAAAATCTGGTAAACTTTCAGGCCTTGGCCAGTAAGACGCCGATTTTTTGAAATCTGAAGCCTTAAGTGTCAATTCTACTTTCATGTGGTCTTTTTTCACTTCAGTAATAAGTGCAGTAACGACAGAATCTTTGCTCACAACATCTTCGGCAATTTCAACTTGCCCATCTGCAAGGTTACGAAGTGGAATTACTCCATCAACATCGCAATCAAGTTTCACTATTGAAGCGAATTCATTGTTGCGGATCACACGACCTGTAACTTCTTTACCAGGACACAATGTAAAATCATCTTCTCCGGTCAGAAGACGGAATTTTTTATCCCCAGTTAAATTTTCCATCTACAAAAAACGTGTCCATCAGTGTTAGGCATTGGATTTATATCGCATAAAAATTCTATGTGTGAGTGACTTACCGGTTTTCTAGGATCTTCAAACGGCAAACGAAATTCCCAAACGATCATGACTAAATGGCTCAACCACTTTCCCATCATGTACTTCTTTTCAATCATTTTTGCAAACATTTCCAAATCTAGAAGACCAACTTTATCTTGCCATGCATTCTCTGCGACTGATTTAGGATTCCAAGAATATGCAATGAACGGTCCACGATTGGCGTTTTCATACTCTGCTTTCACTGCTTCAGAAAGCCTCCTAACTTCCTCTTGTGAATCTGCCATGACATCTCGTAAAGCCCTGATAGCTGAATTTTCATTACTTTCAGCCGGATTACGAATATCGAGCGCATCCATTGCTATTTTAGTCGCCCATGCGTTACGATGGTATACGTCTGGGTGTACTCTTGTGTCATCCAGTGGGTGCAGATTTTGTCCCTCGAGTCTATCTTTGGCGCGAATTCTCAAGAATGCAACTGCATTGTTATATACTGTTGGACCAATCAATCGCTTAGCCAGTAAGTCTCGTCGGCTACCTATAACACCACCTGTTCTTGTTAGGTTTTGACGCAACGCTAGAGCTTTTCTTGGACCAAATCCAGCAACGAACTGAAGCATACCATGTATATGATCATTTGTACAAGCTGCATTTACATCAACACCAACAGCGGCAACTACCTTACATAATCTTCGTTCGTAGCCTTTCAATAGCAGAGTCTTTGGAACTAAACGTTGGTATCTGTGTACATTCAGATGCAGTAACTCGGTTCCAAATGCACCTGCGTCACTAGCAACACTCCAAGCATAACACAACTCTGCTAAAGGATTTTGAGCATAACGTGCTATTGAAATTGCACACCTCAAATTCATGTGGAATTCTGGAAATTCTTTTTCGCCTCTAACTTGGCTTCGGCCAAATAATTGCGATATGTTATCATCAACCAGATCTACATTACACTTCCAATCTGGTTCGTCATCATCATCATCGTACTCTTCATCAATTCCCATCTCCAGAAATTCTTGCCTACGTGCATGATACTCATCGTCGTCTTCATTGTCGTGTTGGATGAGACGATTATTCCACTTTTCCGTAGCCTCAGTAATACATTCACCCAATTTCTGTGCCATCATACTTGAAAATTTATGACCACTTGTACCCACAACAACTGCTGCAGGCCTTGACATAATAAGAAATCGAATGATACTCTGTTTTAATTCAGAGAAGTTCGCTCCGCCAGGAATCGCTAAGTTATCACTGACTTCTCCCTTCTCTGTCAAAGATGCAAGGTATGACGGTGCTTTTCCATCATTTGAGACACAAACTCCAACAACTGGCAAATCACCTGTTGGAACTAGGTATCGATTTTCTCCAAATAGATAATTTGGTCGATACGGTCCTTCCATAGCCATGTTCTCGAGCGCATCTGACACTGTCTCAACTCCATACTTGAATGCCACTTTCTTAAGATCCTGCCGAATTTCGCTCTCAAATTGAGGAAGAAGAAAATCAGTAAGTGATTGGCGAATGATTTTCTTGCGCTCCTCAATCCATTCTTCTGAATCGCCATTGGGATTAAGATATATTTGTTCTAAAATATTTGTAAAGGGAGATAAATCCACCCCTTGCTTACTGATGTTTTCCCGTTTATACCAAAATTCATTAATATTTTTCCTTTCATCAATAGTCATACTACTCTCCAGGGGGGTTATTAATGGCATGTGAATCTGCGCAGTCACATCCCCGCTTCGGACAGCTTCAAGTATTCGCAAGAACTGTAAACAACTTTCCTTTTCTAACTTTTTCAAATCTTCATTCATTTGGTTTCTTTCCTCTAGTGAAAGACCATACATTTGTTCCTCTTTATCCTCCGCCGGAAAATGATCAGCAACAAGCTTTCCTTTAATCAAATGTAGCCCGTAGTATTCATGATGCGAATGAATATTGTGTAAACCTTTCTTTGTAGGCCTTGTTGTCATGAGAACGTTCCTCCTATATATCTGTCTGCAGAATCGCTTAATCCTCGGTTCGTTTGCCAATTCCATTGCCGCCACGTACCGGCATGCTTTCAATGGATCGCGCAATTCAGAATCTGCTGCTTGGGAGTCACCAGCAATGGTACTGAGTAATACTAGTTCACCACTTCCAATAAGTTCGTTAGCAAATGTAGCTGGATCATTTTCAAGATGAGGTGGAATCCAACCAGCTGGATTATTCGAGTCTTCGTCTAGATCGTCTCCTAATCTCCGATCAAAGTTAAATCCATCCGAGCTAGAAATAGTTTCCTCCAATTTGATCCCAGCACGCAGAGGTGACAATACAAATTTGTAACAAATTGATCGCAAACCTTCAGACACACAAGTACGATAATAATCACGATCAAAGCGTCGACTCCTTTTGCTTTTTGCATCTCCACTGGATCCATTCATGGAAATCTTTGATCTAACAGCTTCATTACCTTCTTGGATGAGTGATAAGTATCCACCGACATCAATAATATGTCTTTCTTCCGTGAGTGATGATAAGTATTGCCTGTATTCTTTGTCATTCCACAATTGTGTGCGACAAATTTTCGCAGTGATTTTCTCAGCGTAAGGAGTGACAGGACTTTTATCGTTTTCAACAGCTTCTTCCTTCAGCTTTAGCTCAGTCTCAAGGCTTGCCACACGATTTGCTCTTTCAAGAATAAGAGACTGTAAGGTATTAAGATGTTCATTCACCCTTTTCTTTTCACGCTCTTTTTCAGCGATCTTCTTCGCCATTTTTTCTTCCTTAGAAATCTTCATTTTTCATCATTCAAAAGTTCAAAAAATCTATGAATAAAAATCGAATATACAGGTGCATGAGTTATCACACAATAATATACTTACTTTATCCCCACTCCCTTTACCAAACAGTTCATCGTCATCATCATCATCATCATCGTCGTCGTCGTCGTCATCATCATCATCATCGATTTCATCCTTTTGCATATTTATTGTTTCTAATTCCATTTTGGCGTGTTCTTCTTTCTTTACAGCATCATCTAGATTTTCCTTTGCACCAGTAAGCTCTCTATTTAGAACTTCAACACTGACCTCTTCTGAAGATTTTTGCTCTTCTTTTGCTGATGCAAGAGAAATTTTTTCTATTATAGATGAAACCTTACTACGAGTAGTAGTGAGCTGATGATACTTCACGTCTTCGTCAAGGATGGCGTAAAGATTGTTTCGAACGGCAGGAGATGTAACAGTATCAACACGGTAAACTTTGATAAATTCAGGCTCCAATTTGTCAACATGCATAAATTTAAGTGCTTGTGTAATACTCTCTAAAATCTTTTTTTGTTTCCTTTCCATAGGGTCTTTGATTTCATTCTCTTCATCATCTTCATCCTCGTCCATATCATCTCCTATTCTTATTTTTGGTGGGACAGGTGCCACAAATTCTGCAGTAATTTCAGGGATTTGGGTCATGATCCATATTGCTTCTTCCTCCTGATCGTTCGCACCGTCTTTATATGGAGTATTCCAGTCGAAAAAACGCTCTGGGCCGTCCTTAATTCGAATACGGTCGTCTCTATCCGTGCAAAAGTTTTCTGCAAGCTGCACAGGTTCAAACGCTTTTCGTAGCCTGGCTTTCCTGGCTTCATTTCGCTTTTCGATTTCTTTTTTCCTTCTTAATTCACGCATTTCTTTTCGTAATCTAGCAGCTTCCGCTTTATCATATCTACTCTTGCGTGCATGTTCTCCGTCTTCGTCATCATCATCACTTGGTTGAAAAAGATCTTCCTCTATTTCATCTTCACTCACTATTTCATCGTCAGAATCTACCCCCAGATCTACTCCTACCCCTTTTTCTCGATATCGTTTATCCCTATCTTTTTCTTCATCATCCATTTCATCTTGTTGCATAGATTCCAAGTATTCGGTTCCAAAAATATCTACAGCATCTTGCAATTGTTTTTCAGTAATACGTTCTGATCCTTGTTCATCATCCATCATTCCATATTGCGAAGATCTGTAACGGGATCTAGAACGCGAGTCGCCTCTTCCGATTAGATCATCTTCATCGCCCATGTCATCGTCAATAAAACCTTCCATATCATCTTCATCAAAGAAGTCCCCTGCAGGTCGGTTTCTAGGTCTATTGCTTTGATATCTTTTTTTGTTTCTGTTGCTTGTAGCTCCTTCATCATCCATGAATAATTGATTTTGAACCCCTTGTGAGTCACGTGCACGAACGGTATGCTTATTCCCTTCTCGTATTCCATCCGGATCAGACTCCTCCTTCATGGTGGGTCTGAGTGTTTCACCTCGACTTTCTCGAATCAAATCTAAATCATCATCTAGAAGCTCCATCTGACCTTTCATTTTACGAATTTTTTTTGTTTTTCTTTGTTTTCTATGGTTTCCATCATCATCATCATCGTCGTCTTCTTCATCCTCGTCAGAGTCACTTAGATCATCTGTGCTTTTCTTTTTTCCTTCATCATCATCTAAATGATCCACAACAAATCCATCACGCTCATAATCGTTATTATTTTCGTTTTCGTCATCATCGTCATCGTCATCGTCATCTTCGTCTTCTGATCCAGAGTGGATTGCGCTGTCATCGATGAGGGAATTGTAAGCTACATTCTTCTTCTTCTGTTTTTTGCTACTCTTTGAAAGTTTAGATGTTTTTTTTCGTTTCTTACTGTTGTCGTTGTTGGTAGGAGCATCCTGAGAAACTGATTCGTCATCTGACGAAGAGTCCAAGCCAAAGTCTTCTTCATCTTCGGATCCGCTCATCTTAATGACATTCAATGTTCAAAAAATAACTTTCTTTTTTCACACCAAAGTTAGGATTTTCGTATAGATCAATTGTAGATCAGCAAATCAGAGGCTTTGCTTCTTTATGAACAGATGATGTGTTGATCCTTGTTGTTTGATCAAGATCCAAAGTGAATATCCCGCGCAGGCGAAGTATTTCCTGTCGAGCACCACAAAGATAGGAGGTCTTTTGAGGGTATTTATTAGTAGCTACGTACGTTTTTAAATACTCCATCCGTGGTTATAAAAGATTGTACACAATTTACGTATGGCACGGTAGCTAACGAATTTTTTCAATGCTCATGTCAATTGTCAACACTCAAAACATTAAATCAAGTTCCCAAATAAACACTTTGATGTATAGCTACTTTATCTCTGCACATCAAATCAAAAGACCAAATAGGGTAAATTTACAGCTCTAAAGTAGGATTCAACATGTTCCAAAAAAGTCTGAAAAAGAAGTCACTTTCCTTACCAGTGAAAGTCCTTTTAAGTTGCTATTTTATTGTCACTGTGAAAGGATTCCCAGTCTTTATGTCAAAGCATTTCCAGCCTATGAACTTATCAGAGAAAAAACCTCGTCCTTATCAAAACGAATCACCTCTGTGTTTTAAAGTTAGCAAATCATATTCAATACGGCAAAAACCGAATTTTCGTCTAGTTCGATCTTCTTTCCGACAAAAAAGTGAGGAATCTGCAACCATGCCATCATCTTGGCTTCAACGTGATGTAGTTGAAGAAACAGTTCAGAAAAATGGAATCACAGCGAAAATCTATCAAAAGTTTAACAAGGGCTTTTATGGCGGAAAAATACGAAAAAAGAGCCAAGATTTCATTTTCAAGGTAAGTTTTTAGCCTAATTGTTGTCACTCTTTTAGACTGAGAATTTTAACATCAAAGAAAAATGACGTTTGCAAACTTTATGTTCTTTGAATGGAAAGTTATGCTCCAATTTTATGCTAGGACTATGTATCTTCGCAATGTATTCAAAACCTTCTCATGCTGCAATAAAACCATATTTTATAGACTCTGATGGGAAAAAAGTCTGGTGGAGTAAAATTCCACTTTACAAGCGAGAGAGTCTTTCCAAATACTACGATCCTTTTTTATACACTCCCAAAATGATGTCCAAATATAGTCAAACTGTACAAGCTGTTCAAGAAACGGTTTCAGCAATGATATTTTTCTTCAAAAATATGCTCAAGCACATGTTGTACTATGGAGTATTCTTAGGTCTCTGTGGATTAGCTGCAAAATTTGCTGGTCCAGGTGGGGTTCGCTGGGGTGCGGGAGATAATGGTAAAAAAGCAAATTTTGAAGGTATCAGCTCTATTTTTAGTGCCTCCACACAGGACTTCTTAGAAACAAGACCATACTGGGATCAATCACAAATACCTATGAATACGTTCAATATAACTCATCCGTTGAAATGTAAGTGCGGAGGATTTGATGAACAATTTTGGTCTTCATGTGCTCTAATAACTGTTGCGCTAAATTTTTGCAGCTAAAGTGATATCCGTTAGAAATATTTCCAAGCAGGGCTCTTTGTACAACACACGTCACATTAATTTCAAACGCAACAGTGATTTCAAGTTCTTGGAAGGGCAGGTATGTTTTTTGTATGAATGTATCCATCAATCATTCATGGATTTTGAGTAAGGCAATACGTTGTATAGTCTATTTTTTTTAACTTGGCTCTATGTTTCGATGAATACTTCATTAGGCAATAACCGTTCTACCACCATCATTTTCAAACCAAACATCAACCAATAAGAACCTCCCTTCATTCCCTGTTGCATCTTCGCGATATGGAGATGATAAACGTGGGGACACATTCGCACTTTGTGTAGGAGAAACTCAAAAAAATTCCCTGGAAGGAAGTGATTACAATAGTGAAGTTTCAGAATCAAATACTCTCCTGTATAACGCAAAAGTAGGAGATCACATTCACTTTATAGGACCAACTAGTTCTAGTTCGATGCTGTTTCCTGAGGAGGACCCTTCTTCCACATACATTATGATATCTCGTGGATCAGGTATAGCACATTTTCGCGGATTCATTCGTCGTTTGTTCGTTGAGAAAACACGTGTTGGTTATGCCTTTCGAGGCCGAGTTTGGTTAATATCGCATGCACAGAATTCAGATTCTTTGTTATATCACAACGAAATGAAGAGTATACAAAAAGAGTTTCCAGATCAGTTTCAATACGAGAGCATTTTTCCGCAGTCTGTTGCAAAGAACGAAGATGCTCTATTGAAGCACGTTGAAAATTACTCTCAAAAGATCTACAAGAAGCTTACAAATGGTGCTCATATTTACTTCTCTGGTGACTTTAAAGTTGACGATATCAATACAATGAAAGATCTTTTCAAATCAATCGCAGGTCAAAACAACGAAATCTTTGACGAATGGTTTAAAGACATAGAGCATAATCAACAGTGGCACACACCGTTTTAAGTAGATCATATCTGACGTTGCTTTGAACAATACTGTGCAAAAGATTGAAAACAACCTTTTATGAGTCACTAAAAGTATATTTAAGACATATGCTGCTTTTATTCGGACCTGGTGTTGTGGAGGTTTCCATGAGATCAATACCGAATATAATTCTCAATCGGCCCATACTTGGATGCCTTCATTCGGAGTTTTTCAGAAATTCTGATTTTCGGCATAGTGCTTAGGGACATTTTTCTTGTGCATCATTGAAACGAAGGAACTTGATTTTTTTGTTGAAAACTTTATTTCACCTTGACAGCATAATGATGACTGTAGTAATTACGTT
>Ga0209092_10003921_pt1 | contig 12654 bp, 11 predicted proteins | sample FraStrMetagenome_FD_187446 | JGI IMG/M metagenome (GOLD analysis project Ga0209092, IMG submission 187446) | Marine eukaryotic phytoplankton communities from Arctic Ocean - Fram Strait ARC3M Metagenome (SPAdes) (version 2) | ecosystem: Environmental > Aquatic > Marine > Oceanic | place: Fram... | reverse complement strand
TTATTTTCAATTAATCCGATCGAGTAACTAGTAATTAGAAATACATTAGGGTTATATCGAGTCCAAGTATTATCTTTACATAGCAAGATTGATGATCGCTTTGTAATAACATATATTTCTAACATCTTGAGAGAAGCTTACTTCGTTGAAGGAGTCACACCTCTAGTTAAGGTTGCGGAGCATGCGGTCTCGTTAGGTATTGAGGGCGAGCTAGCCTTTAATTTGTGAGTCCGATCCGCAATAAGGGAATTATTTATTCAGTCAATCAACGTCAGCCACAGGATAAAAGGATCCAGGTATTGGTCACGGTTAAGGAGGCTTTAACCATGGATGCAAGGAATAACAAAATTACAATACGTTATGGGCTGACACTATTGCTAAAGAGATGAAGAATATTCGAGTGGCGTTTAACATATTTATTGAGGACGCTCCGCCTGGGTACCAGCTCACCAGCTCATTAGATTCCGCATGAGTTTCGATATAAAAATAAGCGCTTTTCGTCGAAAGAAAGGCTGGTTACCAATGCACCTCCGACAATTACTTATGAAAGTGGGATTAGTCGTGAGTCAGCCCAAATTGCACTTATCTTGGCTTCTGTCGATGATTTAGAAGTTAATTTTTTTCTCCACCGAACCGCCATTTGACAAAATGTAGTAACTTCAATTCCAGAAGCCTAATTTTACTACTTTAAGTACCACAATCCTTTTCTTTAAGTGGTTTTGATGTTTCTGTAAATTTGTAATGAATATAATTGGCGAGAAGTTGAGATATTCCTAAATATTCCTCAATAATACCATGGAGCTCTACGTAAAATCCTACGAGAGAATATAGGTCTAATAGTCAACTTCTTTTTGGCCGGTAAATTATCCTAGATCACCTCATAACCCGTAGAACCAATAATAAATACAGTCACACACATGTGGCGATCCAGGTTGTATTCGGAATCAAAGTTTTCGAAGCAAAGGTATGATGGCCAGTGCGTAAACTACTATAGCGAGAATGATGTTCCGGCTAGTCTTCTGATAACAAGAGACCTCCAGTGGCTATAACGATTTGACGCAAACCTACAGCCACTACCGGTAGACCTTACCGTCAACGACGTTCACTGGAGTGAGAATGACCAAAACTTGTAAGCTTGGTTTTCTCTGTACATAATACTGTTAAAAGGAACGAAACGAGTAGCTTCGATAATTAATGAGCTCTATGCGAAATGAATCTTGTGGCTACAGTTTTTCCAAAGTTCGGATGTCGGTCGGATTGCATTCGACTGACATGTGACAAGTGCTGCATCGACGATGGAACGTAGAATTGTTGTCACACATTGTGACTGCGACATAGTAAAACACTTGTGAATAAATGTTCCGCGTTCTGCACGATGGTGAGTGGGGGAATAACGCTTGATAAAATAATCTGCATCGTTGTTGACACCTTTATCCCAGTAAATATACGATTCACGTTTAGCTGCTCTGTATCTTAACCAATTGTATCTCATATTCCAAATTTTTGATCGCTTTTTTCGAATATGTGCATGAACAGAAGAATGAGCAGTGGTGTCATCGGTTTTGATTAAGGTGGGAGGCTGGGGATGTCCGAGGGCTTCAAGTGCTCGTCGAATGGGGATTGCAATTTGACTGTTTCCAAAAATTCCGGCTGTTTCTGCCTCTGCTGCCGAAGCTGCTACATTGCGAATAGTTTTGCATTCTGTATGAATCGGTCCGTTACGTGGAGGACGTGATAGTTTGGGATTGGCTTTATTGCTGAGGTAGAAATGTCCGGCATATCGGCTCTTTGCGTTTGGGAGGACAAGATAAGCTGCGTCTGATTCGACGTACAGAATCATATCACTTTTGCAATATCTGATTGTTGCGTTTGGATAGGTTGATACGAAATCCAACAGCCATTGTATCTTGTTTTTAGTTTTAACTGTCGGAGCTGATTGGGATGTTACATGGTCGGCTCAACTGCACGGCTGTAATAAAGCAGGGATCCTGTTGTTGATTGCACATATTTTATACCTGTTTTGTTGAGTTTCTGTGAGTTGTTGGGTAATGGTGCAAACTGAATCTGATTACCATAAGCAGGCTGAGTCCATCTGTGCGGAGTATATTGTGGCCGAAGGGGATTGGGATGTTTAATCGACTTAGTAGCTTTGAAATGTAAGTTGGCATGGATATATCAACGTATCCATTTTGATAATTCCATTCAAGTTGTAACTCTAAATAATTTTTTCCTTCTTCGTCAACAGATATTGTGTAGCAAGTCTTGAACGCACCTAAGAAATATAGTTTATTATCATCTGTAAAATACTTGACGCCGAAATCATCTGTGCACAAATAGAATTTTGTCCTTCTATTTTTGTGGCGCCTAAGACCAGAAGTTGATGGGAAAGTGAAGTATCCAAACGGCTTCATATTTTTAACCTGGTTTTGGTAGGCAAGAATTGCGGCCTGTTTCAAACCATACATTCCTTTCTTGATTTTTATGTATACAAAGCCATCGGAAGCGATTTTATTTTGAATATTGTATTGTTGAGAGATGTCTTCGAAAAAATATTTGGAATGAATACGCATGTATTCTAGCTTTGTCATGGGTGATGATAGGAAGAAGTCTTTGATATCGGCTGCGAGAAATCGTGCACGATTAGCGGCATCTGAGATTGTGCTATTTATGAGGAGTATAGCTTCGATTAGTGTTACAGCGGCTGATCCGGCATCCTGTGAGTAAGGGAGCCCATCTCCTCCTACCGGCTCCGATTTAAGTGGTCTATAATCACACACTAGATTTGCGTATGTGACTTTTGAACCGACAGGAACCTCATACCGATGGATGAACTCGATGGTGTCCGTGAATTGAACACGATTGTCAACCCCTTTTGCCAAACGTCCTCGTTCATTACTGAGTGCTTGTTTCCATATATTTGAATTTGTTCCAGCTAGTAATGTGTCGATAGTTTCACGTTGTCCTGTCGTTGGATTGTAGATATGGTTGGCTACAGGACAACGTGAAACTATCAATGGAATATTGGTAATCAAACGTGCATCAACGGGTGTCTGCTCCCTCGGAACTGGTGCTGGATCTTTCGGAGGGTTAATGGTTACGTTTTGTGGCATCGTTCGGGGAATCACCCTCGGAACTGATGCCAGAATTTCCGAAGGATTAATTGTTGCAGTTTTTGGTGTCATTTGGGGAACCATACTTTTGAACAAACTTGCCAGATGTTCCATTGCATTGGTCTCTTCGTGACCGTATTTTAAAGTTGGAAGATTGAGAGAAGGTATTTTTTCCTTTAGGATGGTCAGAATATCGTTTACTGACTGTAACCGCATGTCTTCTTTTGTCATCATCGGAAACGCAAATTTTGGGAAGAATTGAACCGTATCTGTATCTCTGACACTACCTGTGGAAGGTATGAAACACTTCACACAGCGATAATGTTCCAGGGACGGTCCAATGTACCAACCTTCAATACCATGATTACCCCAGGATCTACGCTGTTTAGATTTGTCATGGACAAAATCTTTCGTTCCAGCTGGAGCAAGAGGTGTACGATTAAAATCAAAAGGTCCGAACAGATAAGCATAAGCACTTAATTTTGGTTTGACCCTACATCTTCACAAGATATTTAATGTGAGTTCTACGTGCGGTAATAAACGATCCCATTCGGATACTAGGAACATCAGATCAGCGGTGGCAAGTACGGAGAGAAAATGGTTTTTAAATGTTCTTATAGCGCGTTCACCGGCATTGGTTGACTTCGATTGATTGTGTGTTGAAGTAGTTTTTCTTATGGGAACTTCCCACAACCCATCATCAACATTACGGTGTCCTCTTAGAATAATATTGTCATTCTTGTATACTTGTAGTTTGTGCTTGTCCAGAATCACACTACAGTTGTCGTCACACTACTGGCCTAGGAAAAGAAGGGATGCACTTGCTAAGCCTGGGAGTACATATGCTTTAGTCGCCGATGATGATAGGTGTTTTGAATTAAATGGTACATGACCAACGTGTTCAGCTTTGATGGTGTTATTATCTGGAAGGTTGACAAGCGGACTGTCGTTGGTTGGTTGTACATGATTTAAGACATGTGTGTCTTGTGGGCGAATATAATGACGAGATGCACAACTATCGGCCTTAGCAACAACTGATGCATATGTTCTATCTGACTTATGAGAAACAGGAGGTTTAGACAATAAGTGCGGGACTACAGGACTAGTAGGAACTTTTTAACGTTATTAATAAAAGTTAAACTAGGTTTTCCCGTCCTACACCGCCAGGTGTCTCGTACATTCATCTAACTTCCATCCATCCTGTTTTGAAAAGTAGCATCGGATTTATGGCCATTTGCATGATGTTTGCACTCATGACCATTGTGACCACAAGCACCATGCGTCCAACAATAGCGATTTGTTGGACGTGAACGACGACTGCTAGTACGATTGTTAGTGTCGTTATTCATTTGGTTGTTGAGAATCATCATTTGATTAAACATCATTTGTGTTAATAAGTCGGTCATAGTTTGTTTTTCTTGAACGGGTTGACTAGTGCTGAGTGCACTTTCTTGGGTTAGCACATTACTTTGTACTTCATTCTCTTGAGTTGTAGGCAAATGATATAGTCTATCTAGTAAAGAATTTTGAATGCCTTGGACGACCTCGGCGACTAAGTTTGCTCGGTCGACGTTGCGTTGTGCTTCCTCTAGTGCTAGGCTGCTTACTGTACGTAGTTCCTGGTGTGCTTTGCGGAAGAAAGTCTTAAAGCTATTCCATCCTTGTTGAACAATCGGACGGCGTTTCCAGTCTAGGAGAGGTTGTTGAAAGCGTTGTGTGCGGTTGATGATTACAAAAGTCAGCTAAATCATCGAGAGCGTTAAAGATGATGTCGATCGGTTGGTGAACGGAGTACGATATTTTGATTACATTGTCTTCTTTGTCTTGTAGCATTTCTGGGGTTACTTTCCCGTAATTGGTTCATAAAAATTCAAGAACTTCGTATACAGGTTTGATGATGGAATTGGATGTGCGGTTTCTTATGGCCGTGAGAAATTCGGGTTCAATGGCTTGGACGATTTGCTGTATCAACGCTTGATCAACGTCGTTTGCCTCTATGAAAACACTTAGTTGTTCCATATGGTGATCGCGCATGTTGGTAGCCATATTTCTTGATGCACCGTGTGGAATAGTCAGCGGTCCTGGGTGGGTTGGACGGACGAAGGGTACGTTGCTGATAAGTGCGTAGTTTGTAGGGCTAAGGACAAGACCGAGGTGTCCCAGAGTCCCACCTCTGAGATTGCTCGGTACGGATCTGGCGTTTGCTTTGAGCTGGTTTCGTAGGATGATGAGGCTGTCGGCTGTTTGCTCCCCACGGATGGGGGTGAGGGTTGGAAACTCAAAATGAGTTTCACGATAATTGACGGAACGAAGAGACTTCGACGCCATTGTTGTTTGTAGATCAACCTCTAAGCTATGTCAAGAGGAACAAAACGAGTAGCTTAGATAATTAATGAGCTCTATGCGAAATGAATCTTGTGGCTACAGTTTTTCCAAAGTTCGGATGTCGGTCGGATGTATCGGTATCGAACGGATTATGCGTGCGTTAGATTGATCGTTCTTTCCTCCCTTCCGATGATCAATAACCCCTCAACATCTTGCTTGTTGTGGTAGTGTGTATGTGCATCTATAATACGTTTGGGGTGGAGGAAGCGCTTGGGGATGTTGCATTTAGCGCCTATTCCCCGTCTTAGCGTCTTCCTTGGCATCTTCTAAATTACTTGAAAAATGACAAAAAAAATAGCAAAGACAGCTATGTTCTAGTTGGATGTTCGTTAACTTAACATCAGCACCCAGCGTCTTCCTTGGCATCTTCTAAATTACTTGAAAAATGACAAAGCTATGTTCTAGTTGGATGTTCGTTAACTTACCATCAGCACCCAGAGAAACTGAACACATTAAAATAAACAGGAGTAGAATGCGCGTAGTTTGGTTAAAATAATTTAAAAGATTAAGTTAGAGATGTTGGCAGGTACATAAAAAAACAAACACCCATCTAATTGGATAAAATCCGTCTAATTCGATGGGGACATCAATCCGCCGAAATATATGTACAATGTATTCTGTAGCTACGTTACGGACAGACGGATACCTGCCTTCCCTCTTCCCTAATTCATACTTCGAAGTAATTCATCATTCATCTTGGAACAACATCAACATCAACATCAACATCAACATCAACAACCGAATTACGCACTTGGATTGACCTAAAAAAAATCAAAACAATCAATTGTAGGTGACATAATCCTAAGTAGCGGTTGATTCAAAGGACAACAAATAAAGCTTTGCGAATATGCCGGATTGGTACGGGAAGGGAAAAGATGAAAATGATTCCTTAGACGCGAAGAGAAAGAAATTACCATTTCAATCTCGTCGGTCGCCAATTTTATGTCGCAATGGATGCGTGGCAACGAGTCAACCGCTGGCCAGTACCATTGGACTGAATATCTTGCAGAGTGGAGGAAATGCTGCTGATGCCTCGATTGCCATAGCAGCCGCATTAGCCGTCTTGGAACCATGCAGTACTGGTTTAGGAGGTGATATGTTTGCTTTGGTATACGATGCCAAGGAAAAGGCGGTTCGGGCTGTGAATGGCAGTGGTCGATCTGCGAACGAGTTAACATTGGAATACGTGGAAGAGTGGGCATCTAGTTTGGTTGGTCCAGATGGTGATATTAAGGAGGCCTTTACATCTAGTGCTCATGCTGTGACTGTTCCTGGTGCTGCGTCAGGTTGGGAGGCAATGTACGAGAAATTTGGATCCGGTGTGCTTTCTTTTTATGAATTGCTAGAGCCTGCTGCAATGTTAGCAGAAGAAGGGTTTCCAGTGGCTCCGGTGACTGCGCAGTATTGGAAGAGTGCTTTTTATCAGTTGAGTCGATGGGTTGACGGAGATGACGAAGTATCTAATATAGAATTATCGATTGATGGGAAAGCGCCTGAAGCTGGCGAAATTTTTCAAAATTTGGGGATGGCTCGTGTGCTTCGTGATTTGGGAAAGCTGGGATCAAAGAAAGGATTTTATGAAGGATTTACGGGCGAACGGATCGTTGCAGCAGTTCGTCGGAATGGAGGTTTGATGACATTAGATGATTTGGCAAATCATGAGACAACTTTTCCGGATCCAGTATGCGTAGACTATAGAGAGAAAAAACTTTGGCAGGTTCCACCTAATGGTAGGTTTGGTTTATCATAAGGATCGATAGCTCATGTGTTCCTCGATTTATTTTCTAAGCATTACTTGGATGATTTCCTAATATATTTTACATCAATACAGGTCAAGGAATCGCAGGGTTGATCGCACTGCGTGGACTTGCGGCTCTGGAAAAAAGTGGAAAAGTATCATCTGTTTCTGACGAAGACTCATTCCAAAGTTTTTCGTGTATCCACTCACTTATTGAGATGATGCGCCTTGGCTTTAGCGACGCTAAAGCATTTGTTGCAGATGAGAATGATATGACTGTCACCAGTGACTGGTTATTGGACGATAGACGAATTAGTGAGCGAGCACATGATCTCTTCAACCCTCAAAAAGCAGTCATTGCCGGAAGTCCAGATACTTCGTCTGGTACAGTATCATTTCAAGTTGTTGATAAAGATGGTAATGCTGTAAGTTTCGTTAATTCTAATTTCATGGGTTTTGGTACAGGTATTATCGCGGAAGATTGTGGTTTCACGTTACAAAATCGGGGAGCAGGTATGTGATTTTGATAATATTTCTGTTTCCAATCGAATCTTATTTATGCAATCTATATTCTGTCTATAAAAATATATCTACAGGCTTTTCCCTCGAGAAAGGCCATCCTAATCAGATTCAACCAAACAAACGCCCTTATCATACAATTATACCTGGTATGATAACTTTCAACGACGAAGAGAACGACTTATATGCAACGATTTCAAATATGGGCGGCTTCATGCAGCCGCAAGGTCATTTGCAATTGACAGTTTCAATGGTAGGGTGTGGACTTGATCCGCAACGTGCAATAGATCTGCCAAGATTTTGCATTCCGGACGGCACAAAGACTGGAGCTGTGTTCGTGGAAGATGGCGTTGATGGTCGAACTTTGGAAAAGTTACGCGTATTGGGGCACAACATTGTTGGACCTGTTTCCGGTTATGATCGATCTGTGTTTGGTAAGGCTCAAATAATCTATAAAGATCGATCAACTGGTGTGCTTTGGGCAGGTTCAGATGGGAGAGGTGACGGCTGTGCTATTGGTTATTAATATTTGTAATGTCATGAAGAAATCTAGTGATATATTATAAACATTTTTTAATCATTGCCTTATCATTTGTAGGAGCATATTTTGAAGTTGAGTAATTTTAACTTGAAACTGGGAAATTACCGTTCATTTCACCTCTCTTTTCGCTTTCTCATCTGTGATAACCATACGCGTGTTGTTGAGAATGACATGTTGCATGGCCCGTAGTATCGATAGGGCTTGTATAGTTATCTGAAATATGGCTGAAATGACAGGAGTTCGTAGAGGTCGTAGAAGTAACTCGTTTAGAAAATAGCTGGCGCCGAGGTGTTGCGGTATTGCAAGAACCCTGATGATAGTACACCGACGGTGCGTATGTCTGATGCGGTGGTATCGCGTGATAAATTGCTTGTTGGCGCTTATTATGATTATGGAATGGCGGATATGGATAAGATGCATAAGGGTATGGATTATAAGTTGGAACATGCGTTCCATGAAAAAAGGGTCCAGCACTAGTTGACGAAGAAGGGTGCGGATAAGACGTTCCTCGAGGTGTTCTTTTTGGCGACGCCGGTGGAAAGTCAAAATATGGCTGAAAGGATTTGGTGCTAGGGTCCAGATTGGTTGTATTGACAAGTGGAGAATTTTGAATATAACTGCTTCTCTCTGATGATGATAAAGATGGTGCAGCATTACAAATATTCATCTGTCGACTCTTCCAATATGAGGAGTAGGCAGTTCCGCCCGTCGAAGGTGGAGGTGGCCAATAATGTGAAGAGCTTGATGAAAATTCTGCTTTTGAAATGCTCGAGTCATGACACCTCATTAAATTCTCCGAAACAGGATACATGCCGTACTTTTTATCAACTTCTATCGAACAAGGCGTCGTCATTACTTCTCGTGGAGGCGTACCGATTACTGTAGACATTCCACTATCACCGGCATAACTCACGTTGCTGCTTACAAATTCAGAACAAGAATCTGTCACAGTAGATATCTCATCCGCATTGATGCTCCCTGTTGTTGTAATACTTGAATGATCGCAACTACTATAACATGAAACGGAAGCAGTGCCACTGCAGGGATCCATCCATTCTCCACGCAACGATGCTAATTGTCGATTAGCTTTTCCTAAAGGTGAGCGAATCCAAGAATTCCACGACTGCTTTTCAGCTTCAGGAGGCGTAATAGCCCTTCGAGTAATCGAATTTCGTTTCAAAAGTGGAGGTCGAATAGGGTTAATTTTTTCTAGGATATTCTCATCGTGTATATTCGAAAGTTTGCCAATGTCTCCCAACGGATCTTTTGCAGTTCCACCAAGTACGTTATTCTTAAGTTTTTCAGTGTTATCATCGATTTCTCCTCTCTTCCGGGATTCTATTTTCCCGTCTAATGGGAAGTTGGATACAGAAGTCGATTCTGTAATCGTGTATAATTGCGATGAAGATGGGTTACCAATGCTTGCAGTCATCATAAAGCGATGATTTTTAGCAAAGTAATCAAGTAATAATGCGCAATCGTGTTTCGAATATTACGTTCGTTGTCCCTCATTTTTAAAAAAAAATGCGTATTAATGGCAAGCAAACTTTTAACATTGATTCTTCAATAAAAAAGCGAAAAAGCAAAAAAAGCAAAATTCAATCTTTCCTTTAAAAAATTCGTGTTGGGCTCCAAAAAATGATGCCATGATGCAAGATATATTAATATATTTTATTTAAACTCAATGTTCCAAACAATGGCGCGGCGCTACGAACTTGCAAATAATTATCGAATAACGAAATGACGATACTCATGTCACTAATTTTATAGTGTTGGCTCTTTTTCGTATCAACAAATACTTATTCACGATCATTTCGTCAAAAATAAAGATGCTGGCTGATATGCTTCCATAGACACGTCCTCTACTAATCCATGCTCTTAGAAGGAAAATTATGTTACAGTTTCACACTAAAAATCATGAGGTATCAATACTTTCAGGAATATCAATTTCCCCAAAAATAAAGATATTAACTAATTAAATTCGTAAAGTGGGGCCTTCGAGCAGTTTGTCCTAGTGGTATTTGTGTGAAAATACTATTCCTGTATGGTGCAAAGTCATGTAACTATATCGCGAGAAGTGGGCAAGTTTTAGAGATAAACTTTGAAGCTTCAGCGTACACCACTTAGAAGAGGCAATAGTCTACGAAAAGCGCTAAAAGCTGTTATCCGACGGACAACACTATTCGTAGTGACCATGATTTTCTTATCTGAACTTTTTTGATTTTCTTATCTGAACTTTTTTGGCAAAAAAATGCTGAATCGGGTCATCATATCGTTGTCATCTTCGAAGAGAGCTGAAACGCCATGCTTGAGTTGAGGAATATTCAAAACCTTGTCATGAAACTGCTTCAACAAAAGAGATAATTCTGCGTAAGCATCTGCGCCAAGTTTTTCTCTTGCATCGACTAAATATTCTCGTGCCATCAACCGTCGCTGCTGAGTAGCACTGACTTTTGATCTGTGAACAAAAATAATTAGTACCTTCACTGTTCAAATACAAAGAAGAATCAAAGTGAAACTTACTTTGTTTTATTCTTCTTCATTCCATCTACTTCAGCGCTTTTTGCCTCAGAAATAGCTGCCATTCGTTTTGCTTGCTCCTTCCGTTTTGTTTGAAATTTACTAAATTGATCGGGAATCTTAAATCTATAATGAAAATCAACAACATCTTTGCAGGTTTTAGTCGGGACTCCTTTCGCAATCAATCGCAAGCTTCCACAAAAACGTTTGAATCCCAAATCAAACTGATCTTTTTCTTCATTTGTCCATTTTGTGAGACAGCTCTCTGCGCACTTCTTCACTGCCTCAAGGGCATCATCTGTATTGTAACCACTTCTGTGCAGAATATCAAGAAGCTCATCTTCATCTCCTTCTCGTAGCACCTTGAAGCTAGTTCTCACCGATAGAGGACGTTTTAGGTCAGCTTCAACCATTGATAATTCTGATTTGACATACTTTTCCTTCAAAGAACTGGACAGTATTGCATTTGCATCTTCCAAATATAATGATAGTTTTTCTCCCTCAATTTTGTCCGGTATCCACTTCGGTGTTGAACTGATAATAAACGACTCTTCGTTCGTGCCCCCTTTGAACTCATTCACTACTGCTTGATGATCAGCACCGATACGTATTCTACCTTCTGTATTATGTGCACCTGTCTCTATATCTTCATCCTCCTCATCGTCATCGCTGTCTTCTGACGACTCTTCCTCGTCCTCTTGGGTATCATTTACAGTTTGTGAATCATCCTGACTTTGTGATTCATTATTTTCGTTACTAATTCCTTCTGGATTTTCTCCACTAACTTGCATACTTTCGTCATCATCCTGCTGAATTTTTGTTCGTTTCGCCATGTGTGCTTCATCACTATTTTCTTCGTTGTCAGGTTTTTCTCTTTTCACACGCGGTTGACTCTCACCCTCTGTTACTACCGGTTGATACGGTTTTAAGAAAACGTTACCAAAACCATCTTCCCCGCGTTTTGGTATGGAAACATCCCATTTACATACATACTCTCCTTTGTTCACAGTTGGCGTCGCACGTGATCCGTCAATATCAGGTTCGAATCTATGAACTGTACATATGCCAACAATGGTGGGAACTTCATTGTCATCGGAATCTCCACCAAGGACTAAGTCTTGTGCACTTAAACTTTTGATGAATGCTTGCCTAGATTTGACTCCATCGCCACTATAGCTTCCTCCAATACCTTCCATATCCTCTTTCTTAAAATACCAACGAGCACGAAATTTCATTCGCAAATAGTCGCTCTTTGACGCATTACTTCCAGACTCTGGTTCCACCCACAGAGATTCGACTTTGGCAAAGAATGGGTCAAGGCCTTGAAGGTAGCCATCTTCATCGTCCGAATTATCCTGCTCCAAACTGTCATCTAGGTCTAAATATAGTTAACGGAATGAACGAATTTTAGCCACCCATCGGTCTCTGACTGAAAATGGGGAAATCGATAACCAGCAGTCAAATTCCTCCTGAAACGAAACCAAAACTCACCTCCACGTTTCACAGTCGCATTACTCTTTGACGGGGGTCGAGCGTCACCACTGTTCAGCAAAACGGTGCTTCCGATGGTAACCTTGAACGGCTCTTTATTTGGTTTGAGTGTAATCTCCAGTGCCGTATGCTGTCTGATGCCATCGTCCGAAATAACCCCATCATCTAAAAATCTATAAGTGGGATACTTTAAACTTTCTTCGGAAGGGTTTGAGGCCATAGTGGTGGTCGGCGGATATTGTTGACGTTGGGAGAAATTCAGGGAGTTGGTGCTTCAATCTCACAAAGAGAGACAGACAGACAGACAGACAGACAGACAGACAGACAGACAGAGAGACAGAGAGAGAGAA
>Ga0209092_10003920_pt1 | contig 12659 bp, 13 predicted proteins | sample FraStrMetagenome_FD_187446 | JGI IMG/M metagenome (GOLD analysis project Ga0209092, IMG submission 187446) | Marine eukaryotic phytoplankton communities from Arctic Ocean - Fram Strait ARC3M Metagenome (SPAdes) (version 2) | ecosystem: Environmental > Aquatic > Marine > Oceanic | place: Fram... | reverse complement strand
CGGTGTCTATACTCATGCTGTTATTTATACGCTTTTAACGTTTCCTATTGAATATTTTGATTGTAGATCCCACTCGTTTTTGTCACGGTGCGAAATAATTTTTATTTGTCGCAATGATGTTTTAAGTTCAACCTGCAATTCATCGACTATAGTAAGTAATCCCCAGTCAGATAATAAGGTTGTAATGGTATTACGGCGCGCCGTATCGTCTTCACTGAAATTGGATGGTTTGCCATCAAGCATAAAAAGTTCTTTAAAGTGAACAATAAAGTAACGGCCTTGTTTATGGAGAATATGACAACTTTGAAATAAGGTGTTATGTTCTTTTTTCGAAGAAACTCCTATACGTGTGAGAGTTTCTTTAATTTTAAGAAAGTCGTCTGGTTCATTAAGCAATACTTCGACCATGTCTAAAGGCTGCCATTCAATTTTATTTTGTGTATTCATAATTTAACTCATTTTGTAAATAAGTATTTATAACGAATACACTTTACACTTTACCACCCTTATTAAGGCCAGCGTGAATTGCGCTGATTTGTAATCTATTGAAAAGCGGATAGACCGCTTCAGCCTTTTCCTGTGAGTAATTATACGTCTTCTGAATGGCTTTAATATCTTCGCTGAGCTTTGGCTTCTTATTCCACTTCGAATATCTTTTCTTTGCTACGACAATGTTACGATAAAAATCGTACTGCATCCTTGGTGGAAGGGACGCGTGCATATTCATTTCGTTGGCGAATAAAACGGTATCCTTATAGTTGGACAAACCACGATTAATAATAAACGGCACGTACTGTTTATCAGCGGCATCAGGGTTACGTGTTTCGATAGAGTCGTCGGCAGTACAACCTAATAAAAGGTGTGTACCTTTACGGCCTTCGTTAATCGAATTTAAGAACGTGAATGGTGTTAACTTTTTTACTTCCATTCTGAGGATGCCATAATTTCAGTTAAACATGCAACAGTGTTAAGCTCTTTGTCAGCTACAAACGCGTTTTTAAATTGGTAATCAGCGAGGATTAGAATAATCGCGGGTATTGAGTGCGGGCTTGCAAAGTCATACAGTGTATCGTAGATTCTACGAAAAATCACAGATGAATCGATGTCGGTGTTATTAGTCACCCACGCTCGCATGTTTTTAAAGTCTTTCTGTTTTAGACAATTGACTAGCGCTGCAATGTTTTGATCTGATAGACCAATTAGGATGTCTGAAGTAATTTCACCAGAAGCCGAATAGCGTTGGCACTCGTTGATTACACGACGCCAATCAGGAGCATAGCGCATAATTAATTCAGCAAGGATTTTGTTATTGAAGTTAACCTCTTCAGCAGTCAGAATAGTCTGCAGGCGTTTCATGAACTGTGCAGCTAAACCAGCGAGTTGCTTTTTCGTGGTATTGAATTCAATCACTGCACATCGAGAATGGAGTGGCTCAATGATACGATTCTTAAAATTGCATGTAAGAATGAATCGGCAATTAGAACTAAACTCCTCGATGAAGCCACGCAGCGCTGGCTGTGTTGATGAAGCATTCAAGTAATCAGCCTCGTCAAGGATGATCACTTTGTATTTGCCACCGTGTAATGATACGGTCGAAGCGAACTGTTTGATCTTCGATCGCAAAACATCAATACCACTTTCTTCAGAGGAATTGATGAGCATATAATCTAAATCAAGTTCATTACATAATGCACGAGCAACTGTAGTTTTACCCAGTCCAGCTGAACCTGTCAAAAGCATATTGTGCATATCGCCAGAATCCACGATTTGCTGGAAAGTCTTTTTTAGACTTTGTGGAAGGATACAGTCTGCGATAGTTTGAGGTCTATAGCGCTCGCACCAGAGAAATTCGTTTGTGTTAGTATTTGTCATAATATATATTATACCACAGTTTAGGGTATTTGTAAATCAAAAAGTAATAAGCAGTTTATCGCTAGACGACATGCTCAGGTCGTGGCTTTCAACTACTCAGAGGTTTCCTCAGTTACCTCTGCGCCTGGTGTAGCTGTTTCTTTTTCGGTTTCTCCTGTCTTAGGCGTATGGTATGTTACAAACGCGTTAACGCGATCGCGAACTGTACCAATAGAACTTAGTTCTTCTCCTTTAAACGCACCGCGGGATGATGCCACGTCGATGATTTGTAGGATTGCATTAAAGTCGCCGATATTGATATCAGGCGATTGCGGGGTTGTTTCTTCTTCACTCATAATTTTAGGTTTGCTCTTAGGTCTATTTGGCATATTTATCCATTAGTGTATGTGGAACTTTTTTCCAAAGCAATCCAGTATTCTGCAGAAATACCGTTAACGCATTCCCAATGCGAGATCAACTTAGAACTTACAGAGACTTTATAGTCGCCTGGAATAAGCTTAAGATTCGCGATTAAGAATTGAAAGTCGAAATCCATGTCTGCTTCATAGCCACTACCAACTTCAAGACGGTAGACATTGGCAGAGGAATTGTTTGGATCCTTCACTTCAAGGTATGCTTTATCACTACCAGCCGATGTTGTAATTGAAACCACTGGGTGACCTAAAGCACTTCCAGCTTTACGGACTTCGCTAATCACTGCTGAACATAGATCTACTTCTACTTCTGCAGAAGGCATATTCACCGCACGTTCAGGTGCTGTTAGAATCGACTTATCCGCATAACGGTATGTTACCGAGGCCTTTTCTGATTTGATTAAAACAGAATCATCGCCGAATTCGAGGGTAGGATCTTCAATAAGTGAAAGAGCTGAAAGAAACTCATTCAAATCATAAATACCTACACTCTTTTCGAATGTTTCTGAAACTTCGCAGGATGCCATGATGTTCTTGGCTTCCGCGATTGAGGACAACTTGTTACCTTCTTGGATAACAAGGTTTGGATTAACAGCTGAAAAGTTTTTCAGCACTTCTAACGTATCTTTACTTATTTTCATAATCTATATTATAACTCATTTTTGTTGTTTTGTACATAATAAAATTCAACTATAAACATCATACAGCAAATAGCGTGTGCTCCATGGTGTAGGCCGGTTTCTTTGTCGTGAGTCTCTCCTTTACGGAGTGCCCATAGGTGGCGGTTCGCTGCAGCAAAATAGCGATCATCGAGATTTTCAAGTTCTTTCCAATTGTCACGATCATATTTTTTTGCTCCATAGGTTAATACCTGCGCCACGTCTTCTAACGCGTTTGGTGGAATTAGGCTGTAGTCTGGTTTTTCGTTATCGAATTTGATTCCTTCGCTCATAATAAAGTGTTGCCTATCCCCCGCTCAAGAGGGATAGGACTTTTGGTTAGTTTATGACATGCGGTCTCCACCGCAAATTGTTAAAATGGTGCTGCGTCTTCTGGTGTAATTTCACCCACTATGCGTTCGGCGAGGTTTTCTACAATTTCGCCATCTTCAGTAAGTTGACTCTCGTCAATCTTAGTGTAGAGGTCTAAGAACGCTGTTCGTGTTTCGTCGTCGAAGCGGCTGATGCACATATTAATTGATTTCATGCGATCTTCAAAGATTGAGAAACTTTTGACGATATGGCACAAACGGCGTGTTGAAATTACCTCTTCTACGCCTTCAGCTTCAAAGGTTTTGCGGATAACATTCGACCAAGCGATAAGCTTATCCGCGAATTGAAAATCCTCTACGCCGTACTTAGTCATGTGAGCAGTCACGATCTTTCTCTCAATAGTTGGTTGAGGAAAAGTCTGATCAATAACACACACGAATCGTTCAAGGAAAGCGTCGTCGATAATCGATGCTGCGGTAAATCGTCCATCATCTGAACCGCGGCCTTTAGTATTGGCTGTAGCGATCACATTGAAACCTTCAGCGGGGTGTACCACTTCACCTGTCTTTTTCAAGAGAACTGGGCTACCTTCAAGGACTCCCTGTAAACACATGATCTTATTCGTAGCGCGGTCGATTTCGTCAATAAGGAGAATACATCCACTCTCCATAGCCTTAATAACTGGTCCTTTTTGGAAAACTGTTTCGCCATTTACTAGACGAAAGCCACCAATCAAATCGTCTTCATCCGTTTCAGGAGAGATTTGAACTCGAACATATTCGCGTTTAGTTTTTGCGCACGCCTGTTCAATCATCATAGTCTTACCGTTACCAGAGAGACCTGCGACGTACGTTGGAAAAAACATATTAGACTTGATGATCTTCAAGATGGTGTTGTATTCACCCCACTTGATGTACGTAGGATCCACTGGTGGTACATACACTTCTTCATTTGATACTGAAGCGACTCCTCTGAATGCTATATTAGCCATTGCTGTTGCAGGCATTTCTGGTGCCGCTGGTGCACTCACAACTGGTACCTCGAGGGAGTACACTCCTCGCTTTACGCGGTGGAGGCCGTTTAGTAACTTATAAGCTACCTTTGCGTCGACGCTGTTTTCTCCAGCGATCGTTAGAATTTCTTGGCGAGAAAAGGTTACCTTTCCTGCTTCTGCGAGTATTGTTTTGAGTGATTTTGTCATATTTGTTGTTTAACCGTTGTTGAGTATAGCTATATTATACCATAGATTAGGAGTTTTGTACACCATTTAAGCAATTATTTCAGCAAATTTGGTCATAATAATGCGGTTTGTGCGGTTAGCTATATTATGCTTAGCGAATTGCTTTGCCAATTTAGCCTGTTCGCCGCGGTTGTCTGAAAGGCTTTTCCCTTCAGTCTTATTGTAGTTAAAGTCTTCATCTTTAATGGCTACGTCAGACGAAAGTAGTAAGTAGGAATCATAGCCAAAGCAATCTTTGACGTGATGGAAGTTGTCTTTACGATATGTTCTCATCCATTTACCCGCTTTACTATATGCCTCGCCTGGATTCATAGAGCGTGCCATAGCGTTCAGATGTTTATTTGCATCTGTTCTGCTGTCTGGCAGATAAAAGCCAACAACATTTACGTTCTTAACTTCTTTCAGCAATTTGATATATGTTTCCGTTGACCTATAGCGTTTGATCTCCCTCTGCTTTCCGCCTACATTAGTTAAAACATGATGTTTGTAACTGTACGATGGACGTGCCCTGGAGGACTCACCATCAGTTAAAAAGATTACATTGAGCTTTTGCACCGGATTCTTTTTTCTAAACTCGTCTACGATGTGGTGTGCTGCGATAGCGGTATGCTCTAAGGGAGTACCTCCAAGGTGTTCGAATTTTGAAATTCCCTGTTGGCTGAAATTGTAAGAACTAGAATTGAGTATCTGCCAACTTGTTAATTTAAAGGCGTTATCATACTCGCTTTTTGTCATTTCGCTCGAAAACAATTCGCCTAAAACTAAATTGGTCATATCAAACTCCATGTCTGATTGATCAGTGTCTTCTTTATCTAAAGAATAGTTCGATGTAAAGGAGTATACCTTAAAGGGAATTCCAACCTTTCTGCAGAAGTGAACTAAATTTAGTGTGTGTTCTAATACGTCCTTAAGAACACCCGCCATTGAGCCTGAATAGTCTATAAAGAAGATCATTCCGTGACTCTTAGCATCTGCAAGTTTCATCACCGATTGGAATATCTGATCATCGTATTTGTACTTATGGAGCTTATTCACATCCAAGCTACCGCGGCGAGATTCTTGTGCACGAGTGTATTGATATGACGCTTTACGTCGTTCAAACTCGCGGACAAGTACACCTACCCTTTTGTTGGTTTTCTTCTTAAACTCCGCGGATCTTTCGGCTAGGCGAGCAATAAGATCTAAGCGGTCAGTATCATCAGGATAAAGCTCTTTCGGAAAATACACTTCAATATGACCACGGTCTTCGATTACTCTTTTGTAGTCAACAATATGCTTTTTGACCGTTTGCTTAGTTGGCCAGATCGCGATACTTGGTGCAGTTCGTTCTGACAGCGCTTCTTCGTCTAACATATTGTCTTGAAACGCTTTAGTAGTTTCAGGCTCAATAATAACGTCTTCACCCATTGAGTCAGCGGCGTCACCTTCACGATTTTGACCAAGTTTGTCTTCGCCATCGCCATCATCTGTGTTTTCGCTCCGTTCTGCAATAGCTTCTCCAATGGCATCCTCGATATCTTCGTCAGTAACGGTTGATTGAACACTGTGCGATTCAGTACCGTCGTCAGAATCGTCTGAGCTTTCTCCATCACCATCTTCAAAAAATGGTGCAGATTCTTCGCCTTCTTCAGCTTCTTCAGCTTCTTCACCTTCAGACTGTTGAGGCTCTCCAGCTTCTGTCGATTCTTCTTCGTTTTTAGCTTGAGCTTCTTCTTTAACGTATTCTTTTACTTTGTGATAAAGTTCTACTACGTCTTTAAATGTTTCTGCCGCATAACATTCGCGGTAGAGCGCTTCTTCCTTTTCGTTAAGAGGAATATCGGCATTAGCTCCAATTTTTCCACGTAAGTTTAAGCGGTCAAGGAAGCACATCTCTGAAACATTTTTATCAGCAATACCGAAAAAGTTATGTTCCACAAGTTCCTTATAAGCACCATTGAAGATTTTTGGCAGGCCTGCATATTTATTTTTGATGAGACGCTCAATACGAATATCTTCAATAATATTCAGTATGTCAAAATGTTTACGTCCTTCTTTTTCGATGAATGCTTCAAAATCTTCAGAAGGAGTATAAAGAGCATGCGACACCTCATGTCCTACCAACATATCATACACGACTTTGCCCTTGTCTTTCCAAACAGGAAGACCGAGTACTCTATGCTTCACATCAAAGTATGCTGTTTTCAGATCTTTGCGGTGAGTGACGGTAATATTTTCAGTAGCAAGCAATTTTGCTAAAGATGATTGATTCTGTAAATCGAGTATTTTTTCCATAAACTTTTCCTAATTGGTATAGATCTATTATACCATATAAAGTTCGGTTTGTATACTGTATTGTGCGTTTATTGTAGTACATCCCACAAGCGCCTATACGACAAGCACTTAGAACATCATTTTTTTCCTCTGATGTCTTAACACAGACCACTCGAGAGGCCTATAATCGTGCGAGGCCGAAGGTTGTTAACTGCCAACTACTTATGTAATCTATTGATTACCAGCCTCCTGTGCAATAGCCACGTTCACCTGCTTAATTATACCCTTATACGAGTTGTATCTAAGCTTTATACCATACTGCTCTTTAAAGGCAGGTGCGAGACTATTCTTAAAGTAATTCTTGAAGAGGAAGTTGTCGGTGTGTTTTGGGTCTGCCAGCGAGCGCGTGTACGCGAGTGCGATTATATTATTAGCGAGATCTTTCTTATAGTGGTCCATCTTTTTTGATTTGGCTAAAGTTGTTTACCTTTTCGAACTCGATCTTCCGTGGGAACTTACCTTCAAGTAAATCTTGTTTGTGCGAGATGACGAATACATTAGTTTCATCGCCAAGAGTGTATAGGATCTTAAGTAAATTATCTACGCCATCAGCGTCCATACTTGAATCGAATGTTTCGTCAAGAATAAGGAGATTCGTATTAGCCGAATTCTTCATTCGTGCAATCTGTCTCCATGCGAAAAGCAGACTTAAGTCAATCCGTTGTTTCTCTCCTTCAGAAAAGGATGCATACGTAAATTCATCACGGTGACGAGACTTGATAGTTTCATTGAATGATTCGTCTAAGTTGAACAACACAAAAAAGTCAAGAACTTGTAGGTATTGGTTGATTAGCTTATTCATCACGGGCAGATACTGACGGATAACCTTAGTTTTAATACCAGTATCGCGTAGAAGTTCGCCAATAGCATCAAGGTACGAACTCACTTTAGATTGTTCTGCTCTCAGTGTGGTAAGGCCTTCACGTTTTTCACGGTCACCATTAAGCTTTTCTTCAGCTTCTTTCGTATCTTGAATTTCAACAACTTCTTCTAAAGACTCCACTCTTCCGCGTAGACCAGCTATTTTTACACCGTTTTGGCGGATACTGGAATTAACCTCGTTTAAGTGAACTACTTTCTGATACAGATCATCCGCGGCAGAGGCGATTTGTGTAATTTCGTCTTTTACAATGTAGTAGGCATCGCTTAAAGTCTTGGCCTGATGCTTACACGCGGTGTTCTTATCGCCTTTCAGTTGAGCTGAAATATCTTGAGCGCAGGTTGGGCACGTGTTATTGTTATCGTAGAACTTTGCTTCATCTACGACCGCATCCATTTTAGTCTTAAGACTACTCTTTTCAAGTTCTAAACCGTGTCTTTTAGATTGGTTATCCTTATACGCTTGAGTGGCACCGTCAAATTCGCTATCATACACGGTTTGTAAAGAAGCGCTGCTGCCTTCGATTTCGCGGATCTCGTCTTCAATACGAGTTACTTCCTTTTTACGTTTCGACTCTTGAGTAGTATCAATCCTTTTTAGCTCAACCAAATGCTCGTTCTGTAACTTAATGGTTTCCTTAAGTAATTCGAGCTGGTGATCGGCGTCACTCATTTGACTGCGGAGGAGATTTGTCTTCTCCTTAAGTACACCATTCATTTTTGTGAATATACCAATGTCGAGTAGATCCTCAATCACGTTCCGTCGCTGGTACGATGGTAATTGCATAAAGGGAATAAAATTACTTGAGCCAAGTACAACAACCTGATGAAAAGACTTATGATTCAGCTTAAGAATATTTTGTTCTAAAACCTTCTGATAGTCGCGACTATGCGATTCCTGATTAAGGAGCTTGCCGTTACGATAAATTTCAAAGATGTTAGGCTTCATACCACGAACGATGCGATATTTAATATTGCCAACTTCGAATTCGACACTCACTAGACACGCCTTATTGTTGATCGAATTAACCAACTGAGGCTTATTGATACTACGGTGTGGTTTACCAAACAGCGCATAGGATAGCGCGTCTAGCATTGTAGATTTACCAGCGCCATTTGCACCAACAATGAGTGTTGATGGATCACGGTCTAGATAAACAGTTGATTCAGTATTCCCTGTTGAAAGGAAATTCTGCCAGGTGAGTTTGCGGAATGTTAGCATTATATAGTGTCTATTGCTTGAGCTTCAGTGAAGAGCTCTTGCATCATCTTTTTGAGTATATTGGAGTTTAAATTTGTTTCTGTAGCGTCGATATAACTATTAAGCAGAGTAGGTGTGTCATCTACTTGTACTGCCTCGTCTTCAACATTGTTGCCAGCGTATTCATCGAAGTTTTCAATGATTCGTACTTCGTGTGGATCAAGGTCGTATAATCTTTCCATGAACTTATCGAAGGCGTAAAGATCTTTCTTGTTGGCGACTATAACTTTAATGTATGTACCTTCGATTAGTTCCTTATTAAGTGTTGGCTCAGCATCACCATCGTAATAGATCTTCTGAAAAAGCACATTAGTATTACGCACAGGTATGAGTTCACGGGTAGATGTATCTAAAACGTGAAAGTATTTTGGATCTCCTGCGTCTGACCAAGTCAATTCGTACTGTGTACCAAGATAAGTAATATTGCCCTGTGTACTCTTGGTGTGGTAATGACCAGAATAAACTGCCTCATACCGATCAAAGAGTTCCATACCCATTCCATGAGATTTGATAGGTGCATTAGCCATGAGTTTAAAACCACCCAACTCTAAATGCCCTACAAGTATAGGAGCATTGGCGGTAGAAATAAAGTCCATGCACTCTTCTCTGTTGTCAGCACACATCCAAGGGACTAGAGCAACATCCAATTCATCGTACTTCTTTACAACAGGATTCATGTGAATATGAATACGGTCAGAATACTGTTTCAGAATTGTTTCAATCGAATTTAGCTCGTTTGTATTTTTGTAGTATACATCGTGGTTTCCAGGAATGATATCCATGTGAATATCGTACTCGTACAACTTTGAAATAAAGCTTTCATAGTTATGTTTAAGAACCTTATAGTTGACATACTTACGATGCTCAAAGTAATCGCCAGCGTGCAAAATATTCTTAATCCCGTTTTCTACAAGATACGGAAAAAAGATTTCACTATAGAACTTGTCTGAATAATCTAGAAAGATATCAGAACCGTTTTTAACACCACAGTGTGTGTCATTCAAGATTGCGATCTGCATAATATATTAAATAAAGTTCTCCAAGCCACCAACGATTTTCTTTTTCGCACGGGTTTTTCGTTTTAGTACTTTACCAAATTCTTTAATCTTGTCGTCACGAGTTCGGAATTGCTGTGACTTATAGCGTACTCGATCTACAATGCTGTTTGAGTCGGGGTGATCACCTACATCCATAAAGGCACTTGCACCAGCGTGGTCCATATACCTTTCTTTAATATCCTGTTGCTTCTTTTCCTTTGCGATACGGCGTAAAAACGCAAAGTAGGTAATTTGAGTAAAGTATGCAAAGGCGTTGGGTAATCCTGTACGTGTTGCTTTCTTTACGTCGTAGTTCATAATTGCTTTAATACAATTTTCTACTGCGTCCATAACCATTTCTTCGCGGTAAGTGTATCCTACAAAGTTTGGTTTATGCGATAGACCTTCAGCAATTTTAAGAAAACACCTACCGATATATTCAGTGATGATAGGTTCGTCTTCTGTTTTCTCGCGAGCCTCGTTTACACTTGTGACGTAGTCAACAACCGATTGAGAAAACTCTTTGTTATTTACGTAGTGTGGTCTCTCTCTTGGCTTTAGTTTTTTCTTGGGAGTGTTCTGTTCCATAATTTAATATCTATTATAACATGTTTTTAGTATCTTGTACACAACAAAATATAAGAATAAAAGTGACAATAATCAGCACTTTAGGGTGTACAACTGTCCCACTATTTGGTATAATAATTAAATACAAACAAAGGGTAATAAGGGTAATTTAGTTATCCTTAAATTTACTTCTCCATTCCTTATGGATATCAGATAGAGGTTGGTTAAATCCCATTCCCCAATCTTCATCATCACCTTCTGAATAATCTAAATTATCAACTAGAGGATTAGATATTTGATTTAATACATCATCTATCTCTTCTTCACTCAGGTTAATCTTAACTTGTTGTAGTAGATAATACTTATGGTAATGAGACTTGTACTTCAATGGAGTTTCTGATCTAGCTAAGATCTTATCTCCAACCAATTGAATAAGTTCATCATCTTCAGAATCAAGCCACGGTTTTAAATAGCCCTCACCAGTATTTATATCAGTGCTTAACTCCAGTGCACCAGCAATATACAGAATGTTATTTTGTTCATCGTGATCTACTTCTTCAGCAATGACATAGGAACCATCGACTAAGCGATAACTCATAATTCCCCACTCGTTTAAATACTGTGTAAGCTCTTCTGATGGTTTAAATTCACTCATAGTGGCACTTCATGTATTTTATAGTTAAACTTCTCTCTTGCATAAATCTTAACACGCTCAATAGCGTGATTCAACGTGTAGTTTTTCTTCTTCTTCCAAGCAAGATCATCGGCCAAATCATATATTGTTGTACCCTTACTGTCCTTTGTTTTACGTAATCCCCGCCCGATTGATTGGAGAACTCTTATTTGTGATTTTGTAGGAGAAGCAAACATTATATTGTGCAGGTTAACTATATTTATACCCGTACTAAAGGTGCCCACACTCGCAACGATAATTGCGTTTTTCTCTTTTTCAGTAACAGCTCGTATTCTTTCGCGTTCTTCGGCATTCACTGCTCCAGACACAAAGAATACTTTACGGCCCGTGCCCTTTAATCTTTCAGTGAACATATCGTATAGTGGCTTACCGTGCTTTTGAACTAAGTTATATAACACTAATGAATTCCCCTGTTGATCACACGTAAGATTCACAATAAAGCGATTGCGTTTTTCATGACTTACGATAAAGTCAATCTCATCTTGATATTTAAGTCCTCTGCACTGTTTCTTCAATTCATCAGAGTATTTTAATACTAAACATTGTACTTCAAGTTGTGCCAGTGTGTCTGAATCAATCAATTCCTTCGTCGTTGTCACTTTATAGATGGGACCAAAGTTACCTTCTAATGTCATTTGGTTCGCAACCGCATCGTCGATCGTACCAGTAGTACCTACACGCACTTCTGCGTTAGTCAGACGATTCATGATTGTGGTCAAACTCTTAGCTTTAAAGGTGTGTGCTTCATCACCTATAACCATACCATACTGTAAGAACCATGATGCAGGCAGTTTAATCGCGCTTTGCCATGTAGTAATTACCACTGAATGCTCGAAGTTGATCTTTTCTTTACCTGAATAAATACGGTGAACATCTTCAGTTGCATCGAACTCGGCATCCTTTAACGAGTATTGTTCAAAGTCCTTATACATCTGTTCAACCAACGACGTAGTAGGTACTACAACCAAAACCTTTTTATCCATTTCGTTCTCTAAGTAATGTCGCAATAACATGTAAATAATAAGCGACTTGCCCGAACCAGTAGGCGATATTAGAATGCACCTTTTGTTTTGTGCTGCGTGTATAAAGGCGTCTTGCTGATAATCGCGTGGTGTAATAACTTCTCCGTTATTCACCGTAATCACTTGATCGTCGATAAACTTTTTCAGATCCACCGATTCGTGAAAGTTAACGTTCTTTAGAGAATCATCGTGTTTAAGTTCATACCCTCTTTCGTAACAAAACTCAGCCACTCGCTTCATTAAACCATAAGGTATTGTTTGTGAGCGTGAATCGTATAAACGAATTTTCCCATCCCACATCTTGTTGCGGTAACTCGGCATAAACTGATAACCTTCAACATAGAAAGTAAAGAACTCGCTGAGCTCCAT
>Ga0209092_10003919_pt1 | contig 12659 bp, 13 predicted proteins | sample FraStrMetagenome_FD_187446 | JGI IMG/M metagenome (GOLD analysis project Ga0209092, IMG submission 187446) | Marine eukaryotic phytoplankton communities from Arctic Ocean - Fram Strait ARC3M Metagenome (SPAdes) (version 2) | ecosystem: Environmental > Aquatic > Marine > Oceanic | place: Fram... | reverse complement strand
ACTTTAGGTTTTGATGTATTCATAAGTCACTGAATTTCAACAATATGCTATTTCGATATATCCAGAACCCTCTGATAAAAATTAGTGCGTGGATCCCAATGGCATTGTTGCAAATTAACTTTCTTCGAGACAAGGAGATGGACTTAAGCTTTTGATGTATTCATAAGTCACTGTATTTTTGAAATATTCTTTAAACATGAAAATAAACCTTTCGAAATATGCAGAACCCTATGATATTTGCATATACTGAAAGGTCGAACATATAAACAGATTATACTTCTATTAGAGAGTAAACAATGCGTTCTTCCTTGAATATATATATATATATATATATATGCATCGTTATCTCAAAGTTTCACAAAGAAACACACATAAGAGCCTTGAATTCAATGAAATAAACCGTCCTCATTGCGACTGACTTTATATAAATTAACCAATCAAGTCTCGGATGTTCGATGGTTATCGTAGGAAAGTAAAGTTTGGATAGTACTGTTCTGGTATAAAACTCATTGGTACTGTTGAAAAATGAGTCACTAAATTTTTTAACTTTCCAAGCTTATCGATCTGTGAGAAATAGTTAGATACACTGATTATCAAGCAAGATTTATAGATTCAAGCAAATATACAACATTCATCGACATAGCCGTACAACCTCGCTAATAGCGTCATTTTGTAGGTGACATTTATTTAGAAGACGTGTACAGGGTTAGAATTATCCAAAGATGTCCTATCTCATATAGCCTCATTAAAGACCTATATTTCAACACCTTCCCGAAGAGATATTACAAACGATAAACATTCTTCTAGGAAAGTTCGTCAGATAGAGAAGGATGTTTCAATACCTCGTACAAATCTTTTTATATTCATCGAAATCGCTGTCGCATGTGGCATGTACCAGGTAATTGGTCTCGAAATTCTTGAAATTTCACTCATTTGTTACGGTTTCGTTTTGTAATCTCTAATCATCTACGCAGGTAGAGAGTAAACCAATTACAAGTCCTTATTTTTGAATTTGTATATGGTATGATCGGAACCGTCAAGTACGTGAGAACACTCAACGTGTAAGAACAATAGCTTTCATTGTAGAGTTGGGAGAAAGGATCTGTGGGACGTCACGTCGCCAAGCATAATCCTTTTCACTACAGCTACTTGCTTTCAACTGTACGTCATTTGAAATTTAAAAGAAGAACAAAAGATGCTGCTTCTTAGATGGTGTGTGCTGAAATGTCAGGCTTACTACTCAAGACTCCAGGTTCAATAATAGGAAAAGAGAAAAGGTGTATGATATATTTCAATCATATTATGATTGCTACTACAACTCTTCCGATACATTGACTCATAAAGAGGGCGACTTCAATATTATACAATTTGAAACTGAAGCATAGTAGTTGGAAAGATATCGAGCTCAATGAGTCATGACAATGCCCGCCGAATCATTTTCAATTTTGAACGTCACAACAAAAAGTGACAAATTTATTTGCCACTTTATCGCAAATTTGGACAGATTATTTTCGAAAACCCTTCTTGTCGTGTGCCTCGTTATTACATCGTGCCTAATGTGTGTGCATTCACAATATATACACATTTATATATATACATATATATACGTCATCTCGTCGCACGATTCCGCCTTCAGGAATTCGCATTGTGCGTAAATGTATGAAACATCCAATCAATCAGCCCTAATCCCTAAAGAGTAGAAGTTAATAAAATAAAAGCATACAGTTAAAAAAATACACACCATGTCCTCATCTTACTCCTCGACCGTCAAATCTTTCTACACGTCGGAGCAATCTAAGTGTCGGTACTTTTAAAAAAATAAATTACGAAATAAAGTGAAAGACCTATTTTCTTTCCGCTTAACAAAAATGTTTCTTCTACATAAAGTGACGATGTCTGAAGAAGAGGAGTTTGATATTTTAAATGCTGTAATGGCATTTGCATGCGTCACATGTGCTGCTCTAGCTGCTGGGTTGACTCTGGTAAGTTCCATATATACGAATATGAATATAGTGATGGAGAGTGAGGTTTCAATTTTCTTATGGTTACTTTGTGGTGGATAGGGAATGCTGTCCATCGATAAACTCTACTTGGATGTGCTAGTCAAAATGTCCAAAGAAAAACCAAATGATGAAAACTTGCAAGTGAAGAGTAGACAGGCAAAGGAAATTTTGAAGGTTTTACATGATCACCATCTACTACTTGTCACTTTACTACTCTTAAATTCCATCGCGAACGAAGCGCTTCCTCTTTTCTTGGATAATCTTGTACCAGGATATGTGGCGGTACTAATAAGGTACTTCGTTTGAGCATGGTTGTTGTTTTTTGTTTTCGAATCGACTCACTCTTAGATACTTGTAGTGTCACGTTGGTGCTAATTTTTGGGGAAATAGTTCCATCCGCTGTTTTTACTGGTCCCGACCAACTGAGAATAGCAGCGTCGATGGTACCGTTCGTGAAAGGTACAGTGAGGGTTTTATATCTTGTAAATCTTCATTCCCTCACAACGTTTGGTCAATAGTAATAAAATCTCTCCTATGGTTGATTGCTCGACCCATTGCGTCTGTGTTAGACTGCATGTTTGGAAAGAATCATGGAGCTGTGTATTATGATAGACATGAGTTATCTACTATAGTGGAGCTAATGCATCAGTACGCTAAGCCAGGTAGTGAAAAGTTCTTCAAGCGTGATTCAATGTTTTTGGATGAAGACGAAGTAAAGATGGTATCCGGGTAAGTTACTTCGTAACGCTTTTCGACGCAGTCCTCGAAGTATTATGTTCGTGTTTATTCATATGTTATTTAGCGCACTTTCCATGAAGACACGAACAGTAAAAAGATGTATTGTTCCTTGGGAAAAAGTTTACACAATCGATTTGGATGACCCACTGAACCAAGAATCTTTTCTTAAGATATTCGATTCTGGACATTCTCGCTTACCAGTTGTTCGAAAAAGTAAAGATTTCTTGTTTGTGCATGGAATCTTATCAGTCAAGAGATTATTACGACTCGGCGGCCAATCAAACACAAATTGCCCAGAAACTGTTTCTTCTCTAATGTCGACACCGCTGTGTATCGAACCGAGCGTAAACTTATTACAAGTTCTGGATATTTTTCAAACAGGGTGCAAAGGTCATTTAGCTATCATATGCGAAAATGTTGATGGTAAGATATATATTTTAACTTTACATTATAATTTTCTAACCAATAACTTTTCAATAGATGCAAAAGCTTCATTTAAGAATACGGGTTCCATAAATTTTAGAACAGCGGGTGTTTTAGGAATTGTGACGTTAGAAGATGTTTTAGAAGCACTTCTTTCAGAGAATATTGAAGATGAATTCGACGGCAATGCGTACTCTGAACGTCTTTCTGATATGGAAGGCAATGTATTGACAGAAGGATCACCACTTCTTCTTCATAAAGTGACAAATTCGAAACTAAGTCCAGCAAGCATTGTTGAGCAGCGCTCAATTATGTACTCATCTGTTGGCCATCAACGGCGTGAATACTTAAGGAAAGGTAGAGTTAATAGCTTTTTTGTCTCCAATTATGATGATGATAATGAGGACAGTTGTGCGGAAACGCTACCGGTAGTTTAAGTAAGAAATCCGGCAATTTATTGATTCCTCTGTTTACGAACCATATCGTTAATGATTTCTGCGTGCACTACGTTTCCTTTACGATGGCTTACAAACCATTGACGGGCGATGGTTAGTGTGGGAAAGTGTTACTCTTATTGCACTCGTGACATTCGCTCTTTTATGGTAAACATCCGCCTTCAAAAAAGTTTACGATAAATTGGTATAATATACAATGTTTTACTAATTTACACAAGAGCCGTATACATTCAAATCCTCTAGTCCTATCATCGCCCACGTCTCCAGGGAGCATATAATTCATACCTCATTCCACCGATTTTCTCATGCTCCTCCAACAACAGATTTCCCTAGGCCCTTACTCAAAATTTGAAAATAAGAAGACTCCAACTCCTTTAACACATCAATATCATACTCCTTAGTTTCCGGACCAATACTCTCCTTCATACTCTCGACGATCAACTTAAAATAAGTCATTTCCAAATCACCCAAATCTTTTGTCACCGTGCTCATCTGCTGAGCTTCAATCCACGTCTTCAACTTGACAAACGACCCATTCTCCTCGCTTTGCATCAACGATGAATACGCATGATGCTTGACATCAACTCTCGTTACATGTTCAGTTTTTGCTGCTGCTGTAATAGGATGATTATGATTGTTATTTCCAAGTGCTGCCGTTACGATGGTACGTACTCGGTTCACAGATGCTCTTGATTTCTGACTGGAGGAAGATAGGCAAAGCATGGTACTCGTTTTTAATAGGTTTGGAACAACTCAACTCAAATCAATGTTTTGTAGAAATGAATAAATTATGTGCCAATAAATAAATATATATACTCCTGCTTGTTTCGTTGTATTATGATACAAAAGAGAGAGAAATTTTTGGAGGAAAGTAATCCACAAAAGGTTTTCGTCGGATGATTGTTCCGTAGATTTCAAACCGTATATATTTGCACGGAAGTTGAAGTGAATATGCGAACTTTGCAGACACCTAGTTTCCCTGAGTGAAAAAACCTACTGATAATTTCTGTAGTAGCGGTTTGGGTTTATGCTGCAATTACAGTACACTCCTGCGATTCTCAAATCTGCAATTGAATGGAATATGAGATGAAGATGAACGATGTGAATGAAGTATGAGAGTCGTTGGATGGGATGATGGTTTATAAAAGTGCAGATGGAATTGTTTGCAGGTTGCAGACCAAAACACTCTAATGATGAAAAAATGAGGGTGTCAAGGTATTTGACCACGTCGGATTTTACTTGACATGCGGTCGGTATGCGGTCCGTGTATGGCAGCACGAAGCAACTGCAGCAAAGGGATCGTATTCAAATACAGGATGGTTCGCTTTTCTCTTTACAGCGCAACGTTATGAATATTAATTTCAATATATACTAATAGACACTTATTGACAAAGTAAGTGATTTAAATATAAGCTATAACAAAATTAAATTTTGATTATCGATAACGATTTGTTAAAATAAAATTGTCGTTATATAAACATTAAAAGCCAAAACGAACCTACCGACATTTACAGGCGTACAGGTTCTCAAAATCAAATCTGGTTCTGATTCTGATTCTGAAAAACACGAACCTAAAAGTCAACAAAAAATCAGAATTGATTCTAAAGACCGACCCTTGCGGTTTCTCAAAATCATGATTCTGATTCAAAAAGAGTTCATAAAAATCAGAATCAATTCTGAAACAAAAACCTCGCAGAATCAAAATCCATTCTGATTAGGAATCATTTTCCATTCTGAAAATTTCAGAATGGGTTTCAGAATGGGATAAGTCTAATATTAACGTCTTTTCTTGAACTGATTTCCCTCCACCCTCAACTCTAACTACTTCTCTCATTAAAGCATACACCTTCCAGTAAGCTTCGTAATGACTTCAATCAATTGTAAATGAATCGACAATAACCAAAGAACAAATAATACAATAAAATTACTCAGCATATTCAGGCTGATTCTCGAGTTGAGTTTTGATAAAGTCAAAAGATGTCAGAGCTCTCGATAGATATTAAACAGTTATCCGTTGTTTCTTTCTTTGACATCACTTCTTTAGCGGTTAAAAGATTTCTAGAATGTTTCAACTTTCCTTTATCGCGAAGATAAGTGACAATCAAATAATCGTTCTGATGGGGTCATTACAGATTCGACTTTTTCCTACAAACTGATGATAAAATTATCGTCGTTACCAAAGGCTTTTCGATGTTTGTGACTTTCCGTATGTCGAAAACTCAACGAACTATTGTTTGGCAGATTTATCAATAATATTAATGTTGACAGGAAGTTGAATTATTTTCTCGAGATACTCTTGTACGGTAACTACTTAACCTGAACAAAGCCTACCCATCGAGTACACCTACTACAAAACGGCTATCAATCGCAAGAAAGCACGTGACGGAACTATCTACACACAGTTGCATTACCCCAAAAAAATTTCAACTATTTGCTTTTCCAAACAGCGATCAAGATCGAATATTGGAAAACGCAAAGCTCTTTCATTAAATATCTTTTGAGGCAAGCTTCGATACCACTTGTTAAATATTGCGAGATGTTCACGAAGCAGTTTCGCCTTGGTGGTGTCCACTACTCAAAATCAGGCGTGACTTACACAGTTGCTTATGAATATCTATCTCATTTTATTATTTCGCATCTTTACAGTGAGTGAATGTGCCACTCGTGCTTTTGATGCGTTAGCTTTCAAGTTTTAACCTAAAAATGATGTGGTCATCTCTGATACGTACGAGATATTCGTCCAAATTGTGTTAGGTAACAACTCACCTGAGCTCGAGCATAACTGGAGCAATTACACGCATATTCAGTTACATTCGCTTCTCTAGTATAGATATTTTTCATTATTTACAAATATTAAGTTTGAAAATATGCGGTAAAAATTCATTTAGTGTGAAGGGTAGTGAGCATAAATCAATACGTACTGTAGAAGAAATTTTCGCGTAATCAGAAAAAGAGATGTTCGAAAGGGCGAAACCATCGTTTAAAGTACACAAAATTTGTATATAGTGATGTTCAGGTACTTCGATTAGATAGGGACGTCCTAGACATGATTCATATACTTGGTGTATATTATGGGGAAGATATGCGGGTCACAAACAACGGTGAAGAGGGAGATGTTACGGGAATATTCCCTGATAGACGTAATCGTTTTTGTATTTTCCTTTAGCAGATTTTGAGGTGATATGGAAGTGGACGAGAATGACTACGCCTATATACAATCAGTCGAAGTAGTGAAATTAAATCACAGAGAAAGTGGATATGCTTTCGAAATTTTCTTTCCCCAAAAATTTGGGCATTCGCACACTTACAGACATTTGCATTCACGAAGTGAAATTTGACATTTTTCGATAACTGATTGATGTGCTATATCTCATCTTTTTATCAATATAAAATCTATCACCATACTAGACAATAAACACAAATTTAGAAGTTACGGATATTAAAAATTACTAATTGGTAGGATGACTCGATTATTAGAAGGAATCGAATTACAGGAATGAAGCTACTCCTACTGTAGAAAATATAGGATTATTCGGATTGTAGAAGTACCATATTGCTAACCAGTCAGTTTCTATCTGCATAATTTAGTTGATAACAACTACTCTAATAATTTTTTGTTGCACAATGGAAAAATGTCGTGTCTGATGCCTTGAAACAAGAAGTTTTCTAATACATCGAGTGTATGTGTATCTTACTAAGGTAAAAGTAATGAATTATAGTGATTGGATGTATTAATACTATCATTGGTACAAAAACGAGACAATATGGCATATCCCAAGACCATAAAGAAATGTTCGGTTGCTGGAAGCTTTCTAGCATAAGTAGACCCAAAATATGTCTTTGAAGTACGAACAAGGAAAATGAAGGTAAGCCGAAGTTTATTGTGTGACTTTTATATCAAGAAATGATTTCACTTTACTGAGACTAAGAGATGACTCTGTTGCTAATGCTAGCTTGTAGAGCGAGCGTAAATCACATCCTTCCCCATTCTATAAATTCAGAACTCCAACTCGATCCAACCCAATATTCTTATCTGGCTTTTGCATTTACAACTTCTATGATTGGAATACAATCTATGAGAGGCTGCGTATGCTTGATAATTCCAGACTGCCTGCGCCCTTGGATTTACATATTCATTGAATGCTTCAACACAACTTCCGTTCAACCGTAATATAAATTATACCACACATTTCTCCATCATTCATCAAATCAAAACTAAAATACAGTACTTTCAGCTGATGTAAACGTTACTGCAAATTGATTATCCTCTTGGTGGCATCTGGATCTACTCAAATATCTATCAAAAATTCTAATTTCACTTAAAACTTGGGTAATACTAGAAACCATTTTCAGTATGAAAACCACCTCCCTAATCAAATTATCAGGTCCTCACTTAGCCCCTCGAATTCGTCAGGAATGAATAAAGTAAGTGATGATAATCATCGCTCTCGTCAGATATAAATCATTTGGAAAAACACCAGATTTTGATGACATTTCAAAATTTTGCGTGTATTCTTAAAGCCTTATCCTACACTCCACTTACACACATCCCTAACTCAGGATCGCTTGAGTTAGCATTTTGTAAATATTTTATTTGTTGGAAGAGAATGATCATTACATTATAGAGTTTGGTTGTGCCGTAAAACAGTTTCCCGTCATGTTTGTGATTTGTGAAATTTCGCTACAAAAATTTTTCTCCCGAGGGAAGTGGGAACACATAACTTTGCGTTCAAGTAGGTTGGCATATTTGATACATTTGAACAAAATTTTCCTACAAAAATACATATTCAAGGCCAAGCCAATGAGCAACGAGCTCCCAACGCACTCCTGAACTCCTTTCAACCCAACATCCTATCACAATGTCATCCTTTAATGCATTACTCAACCAATTTAAATCCAAGCATGGCCGTTCCGTAGTGAAAGAAACAAACACAGGAAGAGATGATAAATCCCATGCCAACACCGATGCTGACGATAATGATAACACTGCAAGGAAACGATTTAAATTTGAACCACCTTCCAATGCAAGCAGCAGCAGCAATAATGATAATAGTAACCAGTCGCATCCTCCAGCTCCATTGGGAAACGTGAAGGCAGTGTATTTACTTTGTCCGGCAAATACCACTACAGGTGGACCAGAAGCGATGCATCAGCTTTGTGATATGTTCTTTCAGTGTCAAAAGAAGAAGGAGGAGGAAGAGATTGTTTCTTGTGAAATGATTTATGTCACTATTGTGGATGGTCATCCTCGAATTGCAATGTCTGCGGATGTACCAGTGCCATACCAAAAATATTGTTGTAGGGTATCTAGGAGTGTTCCATGCGAAGCTACGGATTTGGTTATATTTCCTGAAATTTATACGTCGTACTTGGATCGCTTTGCACCCCGTGCACAAAACGGGATTTGGTGGCTTTCGGTTGATAACAATAAGGGGCAGTATTTTGCCAGTGCTCACAACAAAGATGTAGCTACAAGACATTTTTATCAATCGATATATGCCCTGGAGTATCTTAAAAAACATTTGGATTATGAGCAATTACGTCATTGTTATCAATTGTTTGAATATATATCTAAAGGAAGAATTATTCTTCCTGAAGGCCTGTATAGCTTTAAAGAAGCGGCAAAGCAAGCAGCTTCGCAGTATATTTGTTATGATCGTACTATTGATGTCGTTTATAATCCAGGTAAGGAGTCTACTCATTATTTTCATTTAGACAATTTGACGTGTGTTAAATGTTTGTACACTTCATTGCACATCTAGTGAAAGGAAAGGTAAGCAAATTCATCAGCTTGAATTTATTATTGTAAGATTATTCTCACCATTTCTTGGGTTTGTTTCCAGCATTTCACAGATGAAATCATTGAGCAAGCAAAACGAACCAAAAGTAAAGTCGTTTTTCATCCAATAGCGGGAAAACGAGACGAGCGATTAAGCGCTGATCAGGTAGAATATTTGTAAAACGCCCGGCTTTGAAATATCATCTTAAATTAACTCGATGAATATCTTTAGGTTACATCATTATTGAAGCAATCAAAAGTTTACATTGACTTTGGTCCACATCCAGGGATGGATAGAATTCCCCGTGAAGCTGCACTTGCAGGTTGTATTGTAATTACAAATAAGAACGGCGCCGCAAATTATGACAAAGATGTTCCAATCCCTTCCCAATACAAATTTGAAAAATTTGATTCTTACTGCATTGTTGAATGCATTGAAAAATGTGTGAATGACTATGAATCGAAAAGAGAAGAATTCAACGATTATAGAAAGTGGATCGCAAGTCAATACGAGGAAATGGAAGATTACGTTAAAAATATCATTTTGGAGTTATCAAAAAGTTGATTATGTGTATTCAGTGAAGTCGAAAAGTATCTTTCCATGCAAACCACTCATCTTTTTTGTAGATAGAATACCTGAAATGGTGACAGTAAGGAAAAACTTTGTGCACGTTGAGAAATACTGAAGATTCTATACTGCCAAAAATTCAGCTATACAGCATTATCATTTATAAAATTTATCATATTCTGACGCTCGAGCTCTTTCGTTTCTCGCATGAAAGCCATTGCGAAAAATAAGTCTTAGTAGTCCATATTTGGCCTGAAGCAAGCAGGACAAACTAAATTGCGATTGAAAAGTGTGTCTTGACTTAGAAAGTAACAAAAATTTAGAGCGTTATCGTCATGTAGATATACGAGTACCTGCATTAACGATCGCTTTTGTAATGGAATAATCGTCCTCACAACCATGTAGATCATCGCGTAAATGGTAAATGGTACATACATACTCGCGACTCGAGAATACTGGCAAAATATGAACGGAACATGCCTCACACGACTCCTACGAACTTAACCGGTAACCCAGATAAATGCTACATGCGATATATATGTACACATTCCCTCTATTAAATAAAAAGACGTGCAAATTTAAATTTTTGATTTCGATATATAAAATAACACTTATCGAATTATCGGAAAGCAAGTAAACCTTCCAAGATTTCCAAGTTTACACTGTCAAGAATAAAGTTTAAAGTTTAAAGTTCGTTCCATTTTATTTATACCCTTTCGATACCTACAACGATGATCCATATATATTTTACAAGAATCCAAATGTTTCCGTTCGCGCGACTGCATCCTACTGTGTGTACAATCCAGGTACATGTAAATGAACAGATTCATGCCGAAGACACACGCGGCGTACTGTAAAAATCAAACGGTTCACGTACACCTACACCTCTTCCCCACACACTACACGCTACTGCACCCGAGCCCGACTTGGTTTCTGTGTGTAGAAAGTTCAGTTCAGTTCCGTAGACTTTCAACTACAAAAGGCATTTAAATTACATGTACATGTATTAATATTTGCTAGCAATCAATGCTCTTGAAGTAGTTTTTTCCCCTCTCTCTCTCTCTCTCTCACACACACACACCCACACACCCAACACCCCACCCCACCCAAACAACACCATGGAAGAAGGAGCACACGTATGGCTCCGATCCAAATCCTCTCACTGGGGATGGGTCCCAGCAAGAATCATCCAAAAAACCACCGGAAGCGATACGACTCAACTCACGTTCGAAGATGACGGATCCGGCCATTACGATGACATTAAACCCTTTCAGGAAACGTTGGAGTTTGATGCCAATGCCTTACAATCGATGGAATTGGAGGATGTGAAAATGCGCAATATGGACAGTGAACGGGCTGTGACGCAGGGTTCGTTTCGTTTGACTCCTAGGAGTGCTGCTGCCAGTGGCAGGGCGTTGTCCTCTTCGGTCGTCGGTGGAGTCGATGATCTCATTGGACTTATGCATTTGCATGAACCGGCGATATTGCATTCGTTGCGCATTCGGTATGATAAGGATATTATTTACACGAATACCGGTCCGATTTTAATTGCCATTAATCCATTTAAGGCCATGCCGAAGTTGTATAGCAAGGAGGTGCGTATGTGTGCGATAACGGTTATGGATATTTTAGTTTAGCTAAGGATTTTTGGATTTTGGAATTTTAGGGTATGGAGTTGTACCGTGTACAGGGTGAACAGCGGGGGATGGTGGATGCCAATTCCCCGACGAAGTTGAAGTCCAAATCCGATGCGAAAACGGGGGATTCGACCGCAGCAACGACCGAAGGTAAATCTCAAGAAAAGCGCCTACCACCGCATGTGTACCGCACAGCTGATGATGCCTACCGCGCTATGATACGCGGTATGGAAGATTCCAACGTACCAGCCTTTCCTCAATCTCCCGTGAAATCAAACTCTTCGGAACAAGAAACACACATTAATCAAAGTATACTCGTATCCGGCGAATCCGGAGCAGGTAAAACTGTCACGACAAAAATCGTACTCAACTATTTTGCCGTACTTTCCCGACGACGTAGCCAATCTTTACAGAATGGACAACCAGGTACGCCACCAGAACTTGCCAACGGGTCGAACGTGAAAACTCCACCACGTATGCGTCAACTTACCAATCAAATGACCGGTGTCGTTATGAGTGGACGTGACTTTGTCAATGAAAAGTCAAGCATTGAACAACAGGTGTTGCAGAGTAACCCTATATTGGAGGCCTTTGGTAACGCACGTACGATACGTAACGATAACTCGAGTCGATTTGGTAAATTCATCGAAGTACGTTTCAACGCTCAAGGTAAACTCTGTGGAGGCAGCATTGAAACATACTTGTTAGAAAAAGTTAGACTCATCCATCCAAGTGTCGGTGAACGGAATTATCACGTGTTTTATCAACTCCTTGCAGCTATTACCCCAGAGGAACGGCGACAACTGAAAATGGAAGATGTTGATGTAGAAGATTTTAAACTGTTAAGTCAGAGTGGTGTATACGAACGAAGGGATGGTGTTCGAGATGTGGATAATCATGAAGAGATGGTTGAGGCTATGCAGATTGTCAATTTCCCTAGTGATGCAGAAGCGAATTTGATGCACTTAGTTGCGGCTGTCTTGTGGGCGGGGAATGTTGGGTTTAAGCCGAATGAGGTGTGTGTGTGTGTGTGTGTGTGTGTGTGTGTTTGCACTT
>Ga0209092_10003918_pt1 | contig 12664 bp, 10 predicted proteins | sample FraStrMetagenome_FD_187446 | JGI IMG/M metagenome (GOLD analysis project Ga0209092, IMG submission 187446) | Marine eukaryotic phytoplankton communities from Arctic Ocean - Fram Strait ARC3M Metagenome (SPAdes) (version 2) | ecosystem: Environmental > Aquatic > Marine > Oceanic | place: Fram... | reverse complement strand
ACAAACATCCTCACTTTATGAATATCAACGACCATCTAAAATTCCGAATAAAATCTTTGACATCACAACAAGAAAAAAAACATCTGTACCATCATGTTCAACAATTCTTATTTGGTAATTTCTGCCTTGATGCTTAGAATTCAAATACGCTGGCATACTCTCTATTTAATGAAATTCTTGTGCATTGTCCAAACGAATAGTGCTCCTATCTTCACCTTTCCAGAATAACCAAACAAATTTAAAAATACTACATGCCATTGAATGACACAATTTTCCTGCTATACACTCAAACAGAACAACTTTATATTTGAAATGAAACTAGATAGTATGACAAACGAAACGTGTATTTTTGAAGTAACAATGTGCTGCATTTTTTCATGAAAATGATCATTGATACAAAGGCATTCTTTTATTCATTTTGTAAATTTTTGAGTACCTTTGATAGCGCATACCTACATGACAGCCACTATATCTTACAAATCCCAGAAGACTAGAAAATGATTTGTGTGGGACTTCTCAATGAAAGTTGAAATATTATATCGAGAATCATTTAGTTTTTATGCAGTGGAAGTCACACAATATGAGATTTATTTCCAGAATATCGACAAGTGCCAAATTGGCACATGTGGTAAAATCCTTTATATTCTCAAGAAGACGAAATGTTTGGGGGCGGTCTTGTCCTCCTTTCAAAATGAAGAAATGAATAGGTATTTCATTTTTGGAACTTTTTTGCTTTTGTTTGCCTCAAAATATGACACGTGTGCGTATGATTGAAACTGGGACTTGCTAGTAATATATCTAGTATTGATTCTACTGGACAATCATGTACAAATCAACCGAATCATATTGATTTGAATGATGTATCTAAAAATGCAGTATTTTGAGTATCTTTTTCAATTCACGTAAATGAGAATGCTATCATCATCCCACACCACAAAATTAAATTATCCATATTCTTAGCGGGAAACTGTTCGAAAGCAAATAGCAACCAATCAAATAAGCACCAAGCGCACAATGTCAACCGAAGACTTAATTGACGTCTCTATCTCACGAGATGGAGGAGTTATGAAAAAAATCACACAGGCTGCACCTGAAGGAGCTTTAGGCCCACCTCCGGATGGAACAGTAGTGACTGCTCACTACACAGGTGAGTTTCCTTTTTGATGAAATTTCTATTTTTTTTCCTTATAGCGAGAACTATATGCTAAATCATACGTGTATGCTTCCAAAAAAATCGCTTGTTAGGAACTCTTTCTGATGGTACGAAATTCGATAGTAGCGTGGATAGAGGAAAACCTTTTACTTTTACCATCGGACAAGGACAAGTAATTCGGGGGTGGGACGAAGGTTTTGCTTCAATGTTTGTCGGAGAAAAAGCTACTCTTACTATTCGCAGTGATTATGGATACGGAAAGAACGGTTCACCCCCTAAAATTCCTGCTGATGCCACACTTTATTTCGATGTAGAGCTATTGGGATTTAAGGAAAAAGAAAAGGAGCGATTTGAATTAACAGATGAAGAGAGAAGAGAGAAAGCCACCAAAATGAAAGATGAAGGAACTGCCGCATTTAGAAAGAAAATGTTTGATGAAGCCGCGAGATTGTACGCAGATGCTGCAGCTTTTGTTTTTGAGGATGAAAAAGGTGAACATGTCCCCGATGATGATAAACCACTCTACACTAGCTGTCTTAGTAATGCTGCAATGTGTTATGTCAAGCTTTCTCAATGGTCTGAGGCAATTGATGCCTGTAACACAATTTTGGAAATCGATGGAGAATCTCAGAACATCAAAGCTCTTTACCGACGCGGATTAAGTAAGATTAATGTTGGATCATACAAGGATGCAAAGTCTGATTTGATGGCCGCATACAAAATCGATAACGCAAACAAAGATATTCGAAGGGCTCTTTCCCAACTGAAAACAGCCGCTGCTGAAAGCAAGAAAAAGGAAAAAGCTGCTTTTGGTGGATTATTTGGAAAAGTTAGCATGTATGACGACAAGACTAGTGTCGTTGATCCCAACTCGCCTGATAATCCTTTTGTTTTCTTCCAAATTATGCACGGAGAGACTGATTTAGGTCGCGTTATCATGCAACTTTACAAAAATATAGTTCCCAAAACAGCTGAAAACTTCAGATGCTTGGTAACCGGTGAAAAAGGAACAGGGGCAAGTGGAAAATCTTTGCACTTTAAGGGTTGCAAATTTCATCGTGTAATCAAAGATTTTATGATTCAAGGAGGTGACTTTACTGCAGGAAATGGTACTGGTGGGGAGGTAGGTGCAATTTTGTAGAATCTTTTGTATTGTAGCATCAATTCCGTATTGTACTTATGATTTCATCTATACTTTTTAGTCCATCTATGGAGAGAAATTCGCCGATGAGAACTTTAAAATTAAGCACACTGAAGGTAAGGAAGAATCTCTAAAAGAGCTCATGAATGACTTTTGTTTCCATTATTATTCCTTGTTATGAACATATGTTTTTTCTTATTCTGTATTCAATGTTTTTCTATGATGTTCATTCTGATAAAGGTGGTCTTCTAAGTATGGCAAACGCTGGACCGGGCACTAATGGAAGCCAATTTTTCATAACTAGTAGAGAAACTCCACACTTGGACAACAAGCACGTAGTGTTTGGAAGAGTTGTAGAGGGCATGGATATAGTTCGTAAGATCGAAGACGTTGAAAAGGGAGCAAACGACGCTCCAGTCGTAGATATTATTATTTCAGAATGTGGTGAAATGCCAAATGACTACAAGCCATAAAATTTAGACATAAAAAGTAAGTAGCCAGAACAATAAGACTCGTGTAGGATCATCTCCAGTGTTAGCGTTACTTCGCATAGCGTAAGATTTCTCTTTTCTTGTTGGTCCTATATTTGAAACAATCCTGTATTTAGTAGTTAGGTAATCTTTAGAATAAATGCTTGACTAAATTCGACGATAAAAACGTTTTTTTGTTTCGGTTAGTGACTGATGTTTCTTCTTGTGATTTTGGACAAATAAAATATAACAGTGATCAGGCAATGTATCTTTCTCAACTTAAAAATCCTTGCTTGACAAAATTATCGAGCTATTTGAAGCATGATCTTTCATATGGGGATCTAAATCTTCTGTCGCTATTATCTGCGCTCTTTGCAAATCTCTTTTTGACAGACGGCACATATGGAGGAGGGCCAAGGCTTTCAACAGGAGGACCTTGTAAACGTCCAGCTGAAAAAGACCTAGTTTTTACTTTATGAAAAAAGGACCATTTGCAAATCAATTATAATGAGCAATAGTGAAATAGGATCAATCATAAGCGAAATTTCTATTTTCCGAACTCACATTTTGTCTTGGTGCTTTTACTTGTTTTGTTTCCATCGAGACCATCAGCAGAAGATAAAGCTGATAAAATCTTTTTCATTGATCTCCCACCTGCAGTTTTTGATTGCTCGAGTATATCAAGTATTTTATCCTTTTGTCGTTTAGCTTCATATGCTGCTTTCTTTCGCTGTTCTATCATAAGCCTCTTCTTTTTCATCATTTCTTTGATTCTTTTGTCTCCTTCCCTAACTTTTCGTTCAGTTTCACTGCGATGATAATCATGCATTCTTTTTATGCGCTCGACATTTTCACGTTTTAATTGGTCTTGCATTGCTCTTCGTTCCCTTTCAATAAGAAATTTCTTTTTTTTTAATCTATGCAGAGACGAAAGATGTTCCTCTTCACACTCAAATTTTTTCATAACCATGTTTTTTCTTTTTTCTTCATTTTCCTTTGCTTCCTGTAATCGAAGTGCTTTTTTTCTTGTTTCTAAGAAAAGCCTTTCTTGCTTTTGCCTTCTGTTCAATTCTTGTTCATATTGTTTTCTCTTCAATAACTCATCTGCTTCACGTTGTTTTTGAAGCAATTCGGCCTGCAAACATATGTTAACCAAGCACAAGCACAAGTTGCAACCTTGAAATATTTTAATTTTTATCTCACCTTCCGTTTTTCTTGCCATTTTCGGGCAGCTTCCTGATTTGTTTTTAATCGATTCTTCATTTCTCTCTGTCTTGCTTCAAATTCTAGTTTTTCTCGCTTCCTATTCATTTCAATTCGGTGAATCCGATCACGTTCACGTCTCTCTCGCTCATCTTGCCTTCTTAGCAATTCTTCTGTTTGCTGTTGTATTCGAATTTTTGCCTGAATCTTATGTTCTTCACGTTTTCTGTTCCTTTCCTCTTCTAACTGGCGAGCTCTTCGTTTCATTATCTCTTTCTGTCGTTCTTTTTCCTTCAGAATTATTTTCTCTTTCTCCCGGAGATCTTGTTGCGCTATACGATGTATCTCTTCTTCTGCATCTTCCTGTGCTTTTCTACGAAGTTCTCGAATTCTCTTATTTTCAGCTTCATCGCGATCTCTCTTTATTTTTTCGCGACGCTTTATCTCCTCTTTCTTTGCCTCTTTTTCTTTTTTCTCTTGGATCTTTTTCCTTACTCGATTCTGTTCATTTTCATATTGTATCAATTGTAGCAATTCTTTTTTCTGTTTATTTTTAGCCTTTTCTAATCTCCTTTTTTCCACCTCCACAAGAGCAGAATTTTCCAGTTGCTGTTCTTCTAAAACATCTGTCACTGAAGTGTAACTTTCAATATGAGCTGAATTTGATGCGACCATGTTTCCTTCTGCATCGACAATTCCCCTCTCTATCATTGCATTTTTTTTCACATTTTCTCTTTCTGTTCGAGCTATTTTCATCATCTGTTCTCTTCGCAGCATATAAGCATCATATCTCATTTCTTGAACAATAGGATCAAGACTAGGTTCCGAAAACGACTCAAACGTACGTTTTCGTAAAACTTCTGGATTAATTCCATTCTTCAGACAAGCCTCATGAGAGAGAGGGGTGAGGGGAATATGTTGCGAACATGTTGGAGATAATGATCCAGAACATATGTTCGCCGTTTGATCAAATACCTGCAGGTAATATTAATATCGACGTTAGGTATTCATAATTTGTTTCGATTCCGATACATTTATTTCTAGAATCTCACCTCATAAAGGTTCAAAACTAAGTCACTTCGTTTCGCTTTCTTTTTCTTTTCTTTCTTCATCATCGTAAAAACTTATTGTTTCAGTTTGCTCGTGTCGCAAAAAGAAATAGAGGATGATATAATCATAAGTAGTGTGTGAGGTGTTATTAGGACCTCATCTTCCCAAACATAATAAATTCATGATGAGAAAAATATTTTTGAATTTTAAATTTTAATGCAAATGTACATTTGTATTTTTGTTTTTGAATTATTTATTTTTTAATTCCACCCACAATTGTGTTCAATGTATGAAACATGATATCACTAGATTGTTCCCCCTTCATGAAGACAAACACAATTTGATTTCCAATTGCAAGGCAAAGCTGAAATTATGATTGCATCGCTCAACTTTCTTGCGATCGTAGCCGAAAAATGATATCTCGCATACTTAAGTCGTGGATATTAACAATATGCATGAACTTAAAAAGGCCATGTTTGCTTCCGTTAGGACCATGAACATTATGTTGCTTTGATTCAGAGAACATATTGAATTCGTTTTCTCTCTAAAAATCAGAAAATGCTTCCAATACTTATTTATAGCTGCAAGAAATTGCTAAAAAGAAATAATTGAAGTGTGAGCACAGATGTAACGTGCCAAAAGTGTGCTTAACGGATTAAATTATCAACAGTTGCAGAATGTGTATCTTAAGGTAGTGATTCTGAATCCTTTCTTTTTCGGAGTATTAGCGCATTGAAGAAACTTTCCTTTTCATTTTAAAGCTATGCGAGAGTAAATTCAGTATACTAGAGATATATGTCTAATGAATGTTATTTAGCCTCTCAGTTTTCTTTTCTTCACACTATCCAAACCCATCTACTATAAGTTGTTGCAAAAAAGAATCACAAAAAAGGCAAAATTCTTTTTTTTTTCTTTTCAAGGCTTCCAGTTACTGCTTGTGTCATCAAAACTAGTGTTTTCGATTGTCGTCCTCCATCATTTACATCTCATTACTGAATGAAAAAAGATCCATATCTTTTCAAAAACAGATTGATATGATGGCACGATGACGTCTAATTTCTGTTATGCTGATACAGCTCTACAGCGAAAATAGTTCAATTCAGAAACAAATTGAACATTTTACTTAGGACTTGAATTCTAAGTAAAAGCGTAGAAAAGATACTCGTCATCAATATGCGTGTTTATTAATTACAAAATTAATGATAGAAAAAGATTGCTTTTTGCAAGAAGGAGGATTGATAAGGGACTCGTAAATATAAGAAGATTCAAGTTCAGATTGATTGATCATTAGTAAGTAGGTGATTGATCAAATCTTTGACATCTCGAAGGTTCAAAAGTTGAATTTGAGCATTACCATTTACAAAAAGAATATACTTCTTAGGTACAAAATAAAAAGGAGGTAAAACAATACGTTCATTTTCATTGGGCCAACCAGACAACAACAATACACAATGGTGCAGCCACGAATGAATAAACAAGGAAGTAGTAAATGCAGAACATATTATTTGATGGCAATCTGCTTAGGCATTTTGAATTTGTTACATCCTGTGAGAACTTTCTCATCACAATCATCCTTCACCTCCATGAGATCTTTCTCTCCACATCATTGCAACAGCAAAATTGCGAGCCGAGCAAACTCCAAATGCAGATCGAGGCAACAACGCAAAAGTTCAATGCAAATGCACTTTGGGCATAGCCATTCACACCATCATCATCACGATCATGATCATGCTTCTCATAAGAATGATCTTAACTTTAGCTGGAGACAAATCATTCCATCTCGCCGCATATCATCTCGCGTTGCTTTTTCGGCACTCGTAACTCTTCTGCCTCCTCTCTTCCTCCGTACCCACAAGTTATTTTCAACCCGCATCGCCAAAACTGATGTTGCTGCTTTTATTGCCACTTCTATGGCATTGGCATTCTCTCAAAATATGAAGAAACAGGTACAGGTTTTGATTACTAGTGCAAAAAGGCTACGTGACGGAGTTGTCAAGCACACTTCTAGCATGGGTGATGAAAACGTTATGAAACCTCATCTCTACAAACGACAACTATCAGAAAGCAAACAGGCTGATAAAGTTACATATCTTGGTGTAATTGTAAACCTTTTGTTATCGATAGGGAAAGGTGTTATTGGTATTACGTGTAATTCTGCTGCTCTCGTGGCTGATGCTGGACATTCGCTTTCAGATTTATTCTCAGATTTCATTACCCTCGTGGCAGTACGTATTGGTCGTTTACCACCGGACGATGATCATCCTTATGGTCACGGCAAATTTGAATCCATTGGGAGTCTTTTTCTTGCGCTTACTTTGCTGGCAACCGGAGTTTCTATGGGTGCTGTGTGCAATAGACGCCTTATTGAGCTCCTCTCCGTTCAATTCAACCCCGTATCCAATGCAGCAAGCATGGCTCAATTGATTCCAGAAATTCCTACCTATCCATGTCTTATTATGGCATTTCTCTCAATTTCATCTAAGGAATGGCTTTACCGCATTACTAAAGAAGTGGGAGAAAAGATTCATTCTCAAGTTGTAATTGCTAATGCATGGCATCATCGTTCCGACGCTTACTCTTCTGTATTAGCTTTGCTCAGTATTGGCTTAGCCATGACATTCCCTTCCTTAATCGCAATTGATTCAGCTGCAGGATTACTTGTCTCTGGAATGATTGGTATGACCGGATTTGAAATTTTGGTTGAGAGTATTAAGGAGTTGACGGATACTAGTAATGAAGCTCTAGTGCAAAGGATTCGCACATTGATCGAAAAGGAAGAAGTCAAAAATTTGGGGGAACAAAAGAATATTAGCACGGGGGACGTTATTAATATTGAACGTGTACGATCACGTCAAGTGGGGAGTTTAGCCCTTGTAGATGTTGAGGTTGCAACAGCAGACGGGCTCTCGTCAAGTGCCACTCGAGCTATTGAAGATCGAATAAAATGGAGAATTATGGAGGAAGAGGGAAAGGGTGGAAGAAACGAAGGTGAAGGAGGAGGAACAGTGTTTGACGCTGAAGTTCATGCTATAAGCTCTGGAACTAAAAACTGCCCTCTATTATTATCAAAAGCCATTCACAACCATCATGATCATGACCATTCTCATGCTGAAGATGGGTCTGAGAAAATATTGAGTGCTTCCATGGTGGAAGAAGATACAAGATCCCTGCTCAAGTCGCATCCTAAGGTTTATTCTGTTGAAGGAGTCACCGTTCATTATCATGACACTCTTCTAATTGACGTGGATGCACAAATTCGAGTAGAAGATCCAGAATCCACGACAGTGCAAAATGCACACTTGCTTGCCGAAGAATTGAGAAAGAAGCTAGAGCAAAATGACAATATTCACAAAGCTAAAATATTTTTAGATTTGAATACCAAAACATCTGAACTCAACCCCTTTGCGGTAATGAGCCCATAAGGTACACAGAAAATTAAATTACAGCATAATTTGGATACAAAGAAGAGGGAATCAAATTAAAAGTGCACCTCATCCAATTACACATAATATCACCGATGCTAATCTCTAAGTTGCTAGATTGTAATAAATTTAAAAATAAGACAATTATTGAAAACTCAATTTTTGTGTTTCTGCATCACTTATTCTTTATCGAAAGACTTTTTCAATGAGACGTGAGAAGGTTTGTTTGCAAGTTTGAGATTCAAGTTTGTTTCGTTTGTGCAATCTTGTGAGAAAAAAATAATGAACAAATTTAATTATTTTGACTTCTGCATTATTTTAATCTAAGTGTCTTATACTCTACGAGAACATACTTACTTAGATAGTCTTCTATAGAACTTTCAAAGATACCGGAAAGAATAATGATTTTACGTAACAATGGGACTGTAGTTTTTAATTACTTCCACGATCCTATCTTGCGTGACAAACGAAAATCCACAATGGTGTTTGGTCTAGGCGGCGGAGGTTTGAAAGTTTACATCTCAATCGATCCTTTTAAGACTGACCCAAACAAGATTGGTCAACTTGATCACCTACCAAATTGGAAAATAAGGAAAAACCCTTTTCAAATCTCGACCAGACGCCACGTGCATCCAGTTCAACCTAATGTTGCGCCGAATCAAGTCAACCAATATCCGGGACCCAATGCAATCCCTCCTAACATGAACATGAACCCCCATGTGGCAATGCCTATGCCAGTGACTGTGAATGCACAACAAAATAACCAACTGTATGCTTTTGATGCTTCTCAAAACGTAAGTGGAACCATCACTCTAGTTCTTCCACATGGAAAAAGGTACGATCACTTAGGTATCAAGGCACAATTTGTAGGTCGTATCTCCACATTAGCTATGCAACGTTTTGAAAATCGTGCTCATTATGACTTTGTGTCATTGAGCAAAGAATTATCCCCTCCTGGATCCATTTACACATCTACAGTACAATTTCCTTTCGAATTCAAAAATATGGAAAAACCATACGAAACTTATCATGGTCGTAACTGTTATGTCTCCTATGTGATCCGTGTGTTTGTGGAGCGTAAATTCTTACCACCTTTGGTAGAAGAGAAGGAAATCACGATACAATCTCCTGTTCCTGCACCTACTGCTAATGAACCAATCAAGATGGAAGTTGGAATTGAAGATTGTCTCCATATTGAGTTCGAATATGAGAAACGACGCTACCATTTGAAAGATGTTATTAAGGGGAAGATTCATTTTCTTCTGGTGAAAATTAAAATTAAATACATGGAGCTGGCTGTTATCCGGCGCGAGACGAGCGGAGATGCTCAAGGAGGGAATATCATTGCATCCACCCCTGGTGCAAGAGCAGCAGCCAACAACAATAGTAGTGGAGAAGAAAAGAATGTTTATACTCAAACTCAGACACTTGTGAGGCAAGAGATTATGGATGGCGCTCCTGTGAAAGGAGAGGTTGTTCCAGTTCGATTGCATTTAGGTGGAATTCCTGCGGATTTAACTCCAACGTTTGAAGCTGCTCAAAACAAACGTTTCTCTGTCCGTTACTTTTTGAATTTGGTCTTAGTGGATGAAGAAGACCGTAGGTATTTCAAACAACAAGAAATCATTCTTTGGAGAAAAGATTTAGGTGATTAATTGTTAGACTTACAATAATTTTGGTTGAAATAAGACTTTCTCGCTTTCGTAGTTATTTAATAGTTAACAATAGAATAACGATTGGCTTACATCTATAAAAAATGCTCAAAAAGCCTATTTTGTTATTCAGAAAATTGTGCAATTTATAATAAATCTTATGTACCTATTATTTTTTGCTTTTGAATGATACACTTTTTGATGTTTTACTATGCTTGGAATCAATCTATGCATCATTGATTATTTTCTAATGAAACTATACATTCTCAGAACAATGATCGAATTGAGAACGTCTTGTTTGAAGCTAATTATTTTCCTCCACACATGGAATAAGCAATACTGATGCAAGTTCCAAGGGAACCAAAAATACCAATAAATTTCAGAGCACCTCCTTTTTTGTACCTTGCCATTTTGACATCCAAAGACTAAATTAAAAGAACAAAATGAAATTGAGTATCTTACACGAATAAAAGAAACGACATCAAATAAACTTGTCATCATCTTACTGTATCGGAATATCCTTGCATGTAGGCGTAACATCCGTAAGAGTAGAAAACTCCTGTTGCAATGCTAGTCAAAGGATGTTTCAAACCTCCCAATAAGGACATCACTGTAAAATGAGTCAAGGATTCCAACATATTTTGATGCCCGCGTTGAACTCGGTTAAAATCATCGGCCTTGTCATGATAACCTGGAGTTCCGTAAAGATTAGGGTAGGGTACGTTGAACTTTTTCCGAGCATTCCCAATTTGACCGGACATTGCCCAGAAGCTGATCCATGGAAGAACTGCACAGCTCAAAACCACATATCCATAAGTGCCGGGGACGGTGATTGTTGTAGTCATGTTGATAATTATTCGCAGTTACCAATAATTACAATTTGGTTAAAAAACTTTACTTCTATTACAATCTAAAGATTTTATAATACTTAATCTTTGAAGTAAGTAAAAAACTATGCCCTTGTGTCAACTTATGGATATATACTGTCACTGCTGATCGGCGTGGATACAAAAGATATGTTTACGTGACAATATAAATCATTCTTACAAGAATTATTTATTAGAGTCGTGACAGCAGCTTAAAATTGCTCTTGATTATGAATACGTAGATATGTATTACCTTCTTTTGATTTTATTAAATGTAAGTTTTACGTTTTATGTTATGTGAATGTTATGTTATGTTATTTTATGTTATGTTTCTGAAATATTTTGTTAAATAGGGTTCTCATCCTGCTCTACGGCAGATACTACACAGCTGCCACCTATTTGAGTCAAAAAAGGCTCTTATACTTACGTCCGAAAACGTCGGCCATCAACACGGCGATAGATGGGATTTACAGAGAAATCCCCGACTATGAACATACAGCAGGCAATCAAATGTTGAAAATAAATTGGAAATGAACATAAATTCCGTCTAAAGTCCGTTTGAGCCAGCATACTTACCGTTCCAAGTATCGAGTGCAATAAAAACAAGCTGCCCCAAAAAAAGCGCAAAAGGGTCTTCTAAGTCAGTCTAGAGTCGAGTCAGAAACCTCCGTCCCAATAGTAATCAACAAATCCCACACCTTTGAGTTTATATTAAATTTTCATATTCTTGTTCACGTATTATCATTAGAAAATTCAATCAAAGAGCACTCTGCTTCCACCATTTAGTTGAACATAAATTGAGTGGTTACTAATCAATTCCTAGTTGATTACAAGGAATCACATCTTAGATGACACTTTTGATGAAAAAAATCTTAATTCTCAATTATGACGCGAGATCGTCGAGATAATATCGAAAGAAATTCAAGACTCAAGGATTATAATAAAAGGAAGTGTTTTACTTTTTCGCAGAAAGTAAGTTGTTTTAAAGGAAAGTGAGCTCAACAAGACACGAAAATAGGCGAAAGAATTCTGTTATCATGTTTTATTCTTAATTCAATATTTTACTGAACCTGTTATGCCGGTTTTAAAAAATTTGGGGGCGAACTTATTACATTCAAAAAACTTTGAATCATTTGCGAGACGAAACGTTTGGCTTAAATTGCAAAATAGTCGGGTTCAGATAAAATGAAAATACGAAGAGTTATATTTGACTTCCTGACGACAATAAATCCACAATAAACTTTTGTTTTTGCTTTCTGTATAAAAAAGAATCGATAAAATCTAAAACATCGAGTACGAATTCACATATTCTCAACATTTCACAATGTTGATACAAGTTGTGACAGCAAAAGAACAACGGCAATATGGAAGCAATATAGCAAGTCATCTATTTATATTTCTGACAGTATATTGCTTCACGAAAAAATCTATGGCAACAATCTCAAAAATGTTAATGATTATAGTCAAAAAAGAAAAGAAATTTTACTTCACCTTCTTGTTCGTAAAATATACTCCATCTCTCGTCTGAAATCTCTCAAAGCATCACATTTCAAATATTTTTGTACATGAGATAATTCATTACTCAAATCTATAGTTTCGGTATTATCGGAGTGATTATTTTGATGTCTGTGCTTTTTCTTTTTTTCTTTCTTGTTGTGATCTTTTTCTCGTTTCTTTCGTTCATCATGTTCATCATTCTCTTCATTA
>Ga0209092_10003917_pt1 | contig 12669 bp, 17 predicted proteins | sample FraStrMetagenome_FD_187446 | JGI IMG/M metagenome (GOLD analysis project Ga0209092, IMG submission 187446) | Marine eukaryotic phytoplankton communities from Arctic Ocean - Fram Strait ARC3M Metagenome (SPAdes) (version 2) | ecosystem: Environmental > Aquatic > Marine > Oceanic | place: Fram... | reverse complement strand
TTATAATGTAGACCAAGGAAATATACAAACCATTCCAGAAAACACTATATTGGTACATAGGAAGAAAGAATCTAATACTTTATACACTATTAATGCCCTTAACGAGTTAATTAAGAAGTTAAATGGAGGTGTTGTAGATACTAAATATCAAATAGATTGGCAACATTATAGAAATTGTGTTTTACTTACACAACATAATGATTTAAACCAATTGAATACAAAAATATATAAAATAATCGAAGTATAATTTGGTTCCCCAAAATATAGTTCGTATATTAGTTACATATAAACAGTTATAATTAAAAATAAGTTACATTATGGATTTAAATGCCTTAAAAGCAAAATTGGATACACTCCAATCGAAACCACAAGCTGGTGGAAAAATTGATTACACAACCATTTTTTGGAGACCTACAGTAGGTAAACAACAAATTAGAATCGTACCATCTGCGTATGATTCCTCAAACCCATTTACAGAATTAAAATTCTATTATGGTATTACCAATAAGGTAATGATTTCACCTACTAATTTTGGTGAAAAAGACCCAATTGCACTCTTCGCAGCAAAACTTAGAGAAGAGTATACTAAAGAAAATTATGTACTAGCTAAAAAGTTAGATGCTAAAAACCGTATTTTCGTTCCTGTAGTAGTACGTGGAGAAGAAGATAAAGGTGTTAGATTATGGCAATTTGGTAAACAAGTATATGAAGAATTATTAGCACTAGCTGTTGATGATGAAATCGGAGATTACACTGATATTGTAAATGGTAGAGACCTTACAGTTGAAACGGTAGGACCAGAATCAACAGGTACTCCTTATAATAAATCATCAGTACGTGTTAGATTAAAAACATCACCTCTTAGTGAAGATGCTAAACAAGTAGAACAATGGACTAGTGAACAACCAAACCCTAAAGAAGGATTATTTAAATCATATTCATTTGATGAAATGAAATCCGCTTTAGAAAAATGGTTAGCACCTGAAGAAGGAGGGGACGAAATAGTAACTGAAGCACCTGTTGCAACACCATCTACTTCTAATTTTAGTTTAGATACTAGTAATGTTAAGAAAAATAAAGCTGATCAATTTGATGCTTTATTTCCCGAAGATTCAACAACTGTAAAAGATGATCTTCCTTTCTAAATATGGCGAAAAAAATATCAAAGTCTCTCTCGGCAGCAGTGTCTGCCGAGATTAAGAGCAAATTTGATTTAAATAAATTTAAATCTTCTAAAGGTTTAGATAAAAACGTCAAATTTAAAGAACAAAAGTGGATACCACTATCTCCTGCTTTTCAAGAAATATCTGGAGTACCTGGAGTACCAATGGGACATATCTCATTGCTTAGAGGACATTCTGATACAGGAAAAACTACTGCTTTACTAGAAGCAGCAGTATCGGCACAAAAAATGGGTGTATTACCTGTTTTTATTATTACCGAGATGAAATGGAATTGGGAACATGCAGCTCAAATGGGATTACAAGTTAACCTAATTAAAGATGATGAGGATAATGTTGTAGATTATGAAGGTAACTTTATTTATGTTGATAGGGAAACATTACATACAATCGAAGACGTAGCAGCCTTTATTATGGATCTACAGAATGAACAGAAAAAAGGTAATTTACCTTATGATTTAGCATTCTTTTGGGATTCAATCGGTTCTATTCCTTGTGCAATGTCAGTTGAAAAACTAAAAAATAACAATGAATGGAATGCAGGAGCAATGTCAACACAATTTGGTAATACAGTTAACCAAAGTATTGTAATGTCTCGCAAAGAATCATCACCATTTACTAATACACTTTGTTGTATTAATAAAGTTTGGACAGCAAAAGCTGAATCTCCTATGGGTCAGCCAAAAATGATGAATAAAGGAGGAATGGCTATGTGGTATGATGCAACATTCGTAGTTACTTTTGGAAACGTCTCTAATGCTGGAACATCTAAAATTAAAGCAATTAAAGGTGGTAAGCAAGTGGAATGGGGTAAAAGAACAAACTTACAAATTGATAAAAACCATGTTAATGGTATGCAATCAAGAGGTAAAATTGTTATGACAAACCATGGTTTTATACAAGATACTGATAAAGATAAGAACGCCTACAAAAAAGAACATTCAGATGAATGGACAAAAATCTTAGGTGGAGGAACATTTAAAATTGTAGAAGACCAAGAAGACGTAACACCTGTTCTGTTTGACCAAGCAGACATCTAAAAACAAAACATGAAACATAAAGATTTATTTAAGCTCCTGGATACAGTTCAGGAGCAAGGGGAAGAAACTCCTTTGAAAAGACACGATAGAGTACTAATCCTAGACGGTTTAAATCTATTTTTTAGAAACTTTGCTATGATGAATATGGTTAATCCTGATGGAGTCCATATTGGGGGGTTAGGTGGTTTTTTCCGTTCTTTAGGTGCCATGATTAGACAAACAAATCCAACATCTGTTTATGTAGTATTCGACGGAGCAGGTTCAACGGTAAATCGTAAGAACTTGCTCTCCGAGTACAAAGGGACAAGAAACTTATCTAGAATCACTAATTGGGAAGCGTTTGATAATATTGAGGAAGAACATGACTCAAAAATCGACCAAATTGTACGTATAATCCAATATTTAAAACTATTACCTGTTAAAACCACCATACTCGATAAAGTCGAAGCTGATGACATTATAGCCGTGTTAGCTGAAAAACTTGTAGAAAAACATAATTCAACTTGTTTTATAGTATCTAGTGATAAGGATTTCCTACAGTTAGTAACTGATAAGATTATTGTATATAGACCAATGGAGAAAGAATATTATACTCCAAAAGTTGTAGAAGAAAAATTTGGGTTATTACCTCACAACTTTATTTTACATAAAACTCTATTAGGTGACAACTCAGATAATATTAGAGGGATTAAGGGTTTAGGTGCTAAAGGCATATTTAAAAAATTTCCTGAATTAAAAACAGAAGAATTAACACTTCAAGACATTTTCGATATATCTGCTAGGAAATTTAAGGAACATATCGTATATTCACGCATAGTTCAGGAACAAGATAGAATTGAGACAAATTATAAAGTTATGGATTTAAGTACCCCTATGATTGATAATAGAGGAAAAGAACATATCGATAATTTAATTGATGAAGAATTACCTGATTTAAATTCTGAAATGTTTATATCATTTTACAATGAAGATAAATTAGGTGGAATGATAAGAAATTTAGATATGTGGATTAAAGATATATTCTCTAAATTTCCAGTATACAAACAATAATAAAATAAAAAGGTTATATGACACTTCACACGCTTAATCAATATGGAACAGATTTTCAAATAAAAGCGATATCATCACTTTTAACTCATAAAGAGTTTTTAATTAATATACATGATATTATTAGTGAGGAATATTTTGAAAATAGTGCTCATAAATGGATTATAAAAGAAATCCTAAAGTATTATGATAAATATCATACTACTCCTAATTTAGAAACCTTAAAAATTGAGTTAAAGAAAATAGATAATGAAGTACTTCAAATATCATTAAAAGAACAACTTAAACAGGCTTATGTAGCTTCAGATGAAGACTTAGAATATGTCCAAGAAGAGTTTACTAATTTTTGTAAAAACCAACAATTAAAAAGGGCATTAATGACCTCTGTTGATTTACTAAAGGCAGGTGATTTTGAAGCAATAAGAGGGTTAGTTGATAACGCCTTAAAAGCAGGACAAGATAAAAACTTAGGACATGAATATTTTAAAGACATTGAAGACCGTTACCGAGAAAACACAAGAAAAGTTATACCAACTCCATGGAATCTGGTTAATGGTATATTACAGGGTGGACTTGGAAATGGCGATTTTGGCCTTATATTTGGTAACCCAGGAGGTGGTAAATCTTGGTCATTAGTAGCTTTAGGAGGACATGCTGTTAAATGTGGTTATACAGTTTTACATTATACTCTTGAACTTGGGGAAGATTATGTTGGAAAAAGATATGACGCTTTCTTTACAGGTATAGATGTTAGTAATAGTGCAAAATTAAAACCTAAAGCAATAGAGCTAATTCCTGACTTACCAGGTAAACTAATAATTAAAGAATTCCCCACAGGACGCGCAACTGTGTCTACAATTGAATCACATATTAAAAAATGTGAAGGAATGGGAATAAAAGCTGATTTAGTTATAATTGATTATGTTGACTTACTTTCATCAAAAAAACAAAATCGTGAACGAAAAGATGAAATTGATGATATTTATGTTAGCACGAAAGGGTTAGCTAGAACACTTAATATACCAATTTGGTCAGTATCACAAGTTAACAGAGCAGGTGCAAATGATGATATTATAGAAGGAGATAAGGCAGCAGGTTCTTACGACAAACTGATGATTACTGACTTTTGTATGTCTTTATCCCGTAAAAAGGAAGACAAAGTAAACGGAACTGGAAGGTTTCATATTATGAAAAATCGTTATGGTCAAGATGGTATTACATATGGTGTAGTAGCAGATACAAGTACGGGACATTTTGAAGTATCCCAAAACTATTCACCATCAGGTGATAATGAAGAGAAAACATGGGCTCCTAGTACTAAGTCAAATAGTCTAGATGATACTGATTTTCAAACAAAAAAGAAATTAGCAGAGAAATATAATTCTGCTTTTTTTGACTTAAAAACTTAAACTAAACAAAAAACAATTAAAAAATGGCAAAAACCTCACTATTAAAAGAACGTATTGTTTATAAACCGTTCGAGTATCAAGAAGCATCTGATTTTTGGTTACAACAACAACAAGCACATTGGTTACACACAGAAGTTCCAATGATGGGTGATGTTAATGATTGGAAACAGAATTTAACAGAAAATGAAAAAAATATAATTGGTACTATTTTAAAGGGGTTTGCTCAAACAGAAACTGTAGTAAATGATTATTGGTCAACCTTAGTTACAAAATGGTTTAGAAAACCTGAAGTAATTAAGATGGCTGTTACATTTGCAGCGTTTGAAACAATTCACGCTGAAGCCTATTCTTTGTTAAACGAGGAATTAGGATTAGACAATTTTAGTGAGTTTTTAGAAGATGAAGCCACAATGGCTAAAATATCAGCATTAACTGAAGTTAGAGATTCTCATAATGGTGAAGCAAATTGGCATGAAAGAGCTAAATCATTAGCTATATTTTCAGCATTTACAGAAGGTGTAAATTTATTTTCATCATTTGCAGTTTTATTGTCCTTTAAATTAGATAATAAGCTTAAAGGAGTAGGTCAAATTGTAGAGTGGAGTATTAGAGATGAATCATTACATTCAAATGCTGGGTGTTGGTTATTTAGAACCCTAATGCAAGAACACCCTGAATTTAATACACCTGAATTAAAGGCAGATATTGAAGAAGCAGCATTACTATCTTTAAAATTAGAATTAGACTTTATTGATAAAGTATATGAAATGGGAGATTTAAAAGGATGTCCAAAATATGATTTAGTATCATTTATTAAACATAGAGTAAACACTAAAATGGGTGATTTAGGATATGGAGAAATAGTAAACGGTATAGATAAAGATGCTATAAAAAGAATGAAATGGTTTGATAGTTTATCAGGTGGAAAACAACACACCGATTTCTTCGCAAACCGAGTAACAAATTACAGTAAAGGTGTTCAAAATTGGGACGCCGAATCGTTATTTTAATAATTAATTAATAAATAAAAACAAAAAACAAGTATGTTAGTAGAAATGACTTTAGCACAAGCTGAATATTTAATTGGAATAGTAGATAATAATAAGAGTAAACACCCTAAGTCCTTTAAGGTTGAAGAATTATTAAGTACCTTTAAAAGAGCCATAAAAAAAGAAGCAGATTTTCACTCCCAATCAATAAGTAAAGTAATAGAACAAATGGAAACCTCAACAACAATAGATTTAGTGGTTTTAAATTCGTTAATACAACACAAAAACAAAATTGAGGAAAGATCAAATACTACAAAATATAAATATTTTGATGAAGAGACAGGTAGAGAGAAAGACGGGATTGGTAAATAAGTTTCCAAGCAATGAAAAAATTAATATGGGAATATTGGATTAAGCCTTGGGGTGGAAATCTTTAAAAGATTAAAAATACATAAATGGAAAACAACGCATTACAGGTAGATTATAGCAATTGGGAAGCTGGAAAGCAGTACCCTGAGTGGATGGATGAAATTTCATTGGCGACAATTTCTAAAGGTTATTTATTACCTAATGAAACAGTAAAAGCAGCTTATAGAAGAGTATCTAATGCTGCTGCTATGAGACTTAAAAAACCCGAATTAGCAAATAAATTCTTCAAAATAATGTGGAATGGTTGGCTAGGTTTAGCATCACCTGTTTTATCAAATATGGGGACTGATAGAGGTTTACCCATTTCGTGTTTTGGTGTTGATACGCCTGATTCAATACGTGGAATCGGTTTAACTAACGCGGAACTAATGAAGTTAACAGCATCCGGTGGTGGTGTAGGTATTTCGTTATCTCGCATTAGAGAACGTGGAGAAGGAATTACTGGAAATGGTAAAAGTGAAGGTGTAGTGCCCTGGGCTAAAATATTTGATTCATCAATTATAGCAACTAACCAAGGAAATGTTAGAAGAGGAGCAGCATCTGTTAATTTAGATATTGAACACGGGGATATTGATGAGTTTTTACAAATTCGTAGACCAAAAGGAGATCCTAATAGACAATGTCTTAATTTACACCAATGTGTTGTTGTAGGTGATTCATTTATGAGAAAATTAGAAGCAAGAGACCCAGAATCAATGAATAAATGGGCTACTGTTTTAAAATCTAGAATGGAAACAGGAGAGCCTTATATAATGTATAAGGATAATGTTAATAAAGACAACCCAATTGCTTATAGATTAAATAATTTAGAGGTAAGTATGACAAATATTTGTTCTGAAATTACCTTATTTACAGATGAAGAACATTCATTTATTTGTTGTCTATCTTCTATGAATTTAGCAAAATATGATGAATGGAAAGATACAGATGCTGTAGAATTAGCAACTTGGTTTTTAGATGGTGTAATGCAAGAATTTATTGACAAATCAGCAGGAAAAAGTTCATTACAGAGAACATATAACCACGCTCGTAAGGGACGTGCTTTAGGTTTAGGTGTAATGGGTTGGCATTCGTTTTTACAACAAAAAGGATTACCATTTAATTCTATTGCCTCAACAGCTCACACTAAAAATATATTTTCTGATATTAGAGGAAAAGCTGAAAAAGCGTCTATGGATATGGCGTTAGAATATGGTGAACCTCTATGGTGTAGAGGAACAGGTATGAGAAATACTCATTTATTAGCAGTGGCACCAACAGTATCAAATTCAGTAATTGTAGGTGGTATTTCTGCAGGTATTGAACCTTTACCTGCAAACATTTACACATTTAATGGTGCTAAAGGAACATTTATCCGTAAAAATAAAGAATTACAGAAAATATTAATTGAAAAAGGAGAAGATAAAGATAAGTGGTGGGATGTAATGTTAGAACAGGATGGTTCTGCACAAGGACTACCAGATAATATTTTAACCCCTGAAGAAAAAGAATTATTCTTAACATTCCCTGAAATTAATCAATTAGAATTAGTACGTCAAGCAGCAATTAGACAGCGTTACATTGACCAAACACAATCCTTAAATTTATCTTTTGATGTTAATGATTCACCTAAATGGATTAATCAAGTACATTTAGAGGCGTGGAAATTGGGTATAAAAACATTATATTATTTAAGAACGGATAGTGTAATCAAGGGAGACTTAGGATCCAGAATGAGTGATTGTATCTCTTGTGATGGTTAACATATGTATAATAAACAAATAAATAAAAATAAATTATTATGGCAAGAAAAAAAACAGCAAAACCAGTACCAGCACCTGTTAAAGTTGGATTCTTTAAAAGAATTTTTAACTTAGTTAAAGGTTGGGTAGTAGGTAACGGAATTGAAGGAATTTTAGGATTAGTTTTATTTTTCCTACTTTGGTCTTTTGGATTTAAGATTTATGCAGGTATCGCATTAGGTGTATTTGCTACACGTAATTGGGATTTATTTAAAAACTGGGTGAAAGGTTTAGTAAAATAACTATAAAATTATTAAAGAGGGGTGCATCTGCACCTCTTTTTTTTATATGTATAATTAAGAATGGTTATAAAAGTATAATGGAACAAATATTAAATAATCATAGCCATATAATGGAATTAATTGGGGCATTCTTAACAGGTGTAGTAGGACCTATACTATATTTAATAGTACAAAAATATTTACAAAAAGAAAAAAATAAGAGTAGAGATATAGTTAAAGAAAACATAGTAAGTGTTTCTTTAATTAATAACGAACTTGAAGAAATAAGAGAAGAATTTAAAGGAGATAGAGTTTGGATTGCCCAGTTTCATAATGGTGGTAGTTTCTATCCAACAGGTAAGTCAATACAAAAATTCTCAGTATTCTACGAAGTAGTAAAAGCAGGTGTTTCTTCAATTGCACACACCTTTAGCAGTATACCATGTTCACTTTACCCCAAAACATTTGAACATCTAATGGTAGGGGAGGGAATATTTATACCTGATTATAAAGATCCAAAGGTTGCAACTTATGGTTTAAAAGGAGCAGCAGAATCAGTTGGTACAAAATCTACATACTTAGTACCATTATTCACATTAGATGAAAAATATATTGGAAACATAGGAGTTGATTTTGTTAGTAAGAAAAAACGATTAACTAAAGAGGAGTTAGAACATTTTCAAATTAAAGCCGGAAGAATTGCTGGGTTTTTATCAAGTTATTTAATTAATTCTTAAACTTAAAAAATCCATTCAATTTTAATATTTATAATAAAGCAAGTTTCACCAAAAAGTTACCTTATGTTAAATAAATTAAAACAAAAATGGATGGCATTTAGAGATATTTTTAAAGACAGTAATGATATAAATGAAAAAACCGTGGTAGGTTTTGCTTCATTTGCTATTATGAGCATATTTGCAATTGTAGATTTAGTAACAGGATATTTAGGTAAAGATTTAGTAATTAATGAGTTTATATATGATTCGTTTTTATTTATTACCTTAGGTAGTTTTGGAATTGCTGAATTAGGCAGTATATTCAAAAAAAGAAAATAATATGAAATTAGAGGTTTTAAGATTTAGCTCGGATAGTGATTCTACATTAGGGGTATTATTTGATATTACCTGTGAACGTAAATTTTTATGTTTTACTTTAGAGGATGAGTTTCGTGAGGTAAAAATACCAGGTGAAACTAGAATCCCTGCAGGAGAATACAATGTAACCCTTCGTACAGAAGGAGGATTCAACCAAAGATATGATGATAAATTTGGTACTGATTTTAATAAAGGTATGCTTTGGGTTAGAGATGTCCCTGGATTTGAATATATTTTAATCCATATAGGAAATACTGATGATAATACAGAAGGATGCCTCTTAGTAGGAGATTCCCAAAATCAAAATATTACAGAAAATGGGTTTTTAGGTTCTTCCACGGATGCTTATAGAAGAATTTACCCACCTATAGCAGATGTTTTAGTAAATGGAGGCCAAGTTACTATAACTTACAAGGATTACGCATAATTATTTGGCTTATAGCTAATTTTTTCTTATATTTATCACTATGATAAAACAAATAAAACAAGGGATGTTTCCATTCCTAATAGCCTTTTCAGCTTTGGCAGTTTCAACCTCAGCCGCTTTCTACTCAGTAAGTGGTCTTAGCAAATTATTTGCTGGAGCTTCTTTAGAGGTTATAATAATGGCAGGTTCATTAGAATTTGCTAAATTAGTAACCGCTTCATTATTGTATCAATATTGGGATATAATTAATAAAACTTTACGAACTTATTTATCTATTGCTACCGTAGTATTAGTATTAATTACTAGTATGGGTATTTATGGCTTTTTAAGTGCTGCATATCAAGAAACATACTCTAAACTATCAGTAGTAGAAAATCAAAAAGGATTTATTCAACAAAAAATTGACTTTTACCAAAATGATGTAACACGATATGACACGGAAATTGAAAGAATATCTAGTAATATTAGTACTTTATCTAATGCAAAAGCTTCGACCATCCAAGTACGAGACACCTCGGTATCTGGGGGCTTTAGACAAACAATCTCCACAACTGAGCTTAGAATGGCGCAGAATCGTATTAATATTGAGGAGGAAAATCGTAAGTTGGCGCAATCTAAACGAACAATAGCCTCAGATAGTTTACAAAAATTTCAATTACAAGTATTGGGACTTGACAATAACACCGAGGTAGCTGGTGAGTTAGGACCACTTCAGTATCTATCGAGTTTGACGGGTTATCCAATGGATAAAATCATAAACGTATTATTACTTATTATAATTTTTGTATTTGACCCATTAGCAATATCTCTAGTAGTTGCTGCAAATTTTGCTTTTGATAAAGCTTACCCAAAAAGAAAATATAAGGAAAATTTATATGGGGAAGAAGTATTAGATTTATCTCCACGAGATATTTCTAAAATAGTAAAAGAAAACGAAAACTCCCCTCCACCAAATGAAGCTTTATGGGAAGCAGCAGAAAAAAGAATGGAAATTATAGGTCAAAATGGAAATGATGGAGAACATTATAAAGAGATAAAAATTGACCCTTCATTAACTTTAAGGAGAAAAGATGGAAAAGAAGTAAATTTACAAGAATACATTAATAAAGTCCAAAAGAAACAATTGGATGATGAAACTAAAACTTATTAAATATGAGCAGTAAATTTTTTACAAATAAACAAGACAATAAAATAAATACTAAGGGCAAATCTAAAGCTACTAAACAAAAAACTACAATTAAACCTAGTAGTGTCCAAAAAGCAGGTAGAGGTAAATAAATACAATGCGCTAAAAATTAGGATACCCGGGATAGGGTTCGTATATTTACATATAAGAAATAAAGGTTATGCTATACGAATTTTCAAATTACAACAAACATGGTAACGTTAGAACAAGGATAATACCTTGGCCTACTGGTAAAGCATTTGGAATTAATCCAAAGGGCTTAGGTGGTTATATTGGTGTAAGTGTATTCAAATATGAATATACTCATGAACTTATCCCACCAGGTTTAATAAATGTAGGTGGTAAAAAATATATTGTTCCGAGTTGGCAGGAGGTATTACCTGAAACCGAATTAAATGATATAAAATGGATTAAACCAAAACCTAAACGCGCCGAAGTATTTGAGCATAAATTTAAATCATCCAGTAATGACAAGATTTATACCACGAAAGAATATGTAGAGGTAGATGGGTCACGTAAGTATACTTGTAATTGCCCTGGAAGTTGGATGGCTAAGGATAAAAGCAAAGGTTGTAAACACCAACAACAACTAATGTCCCGTCATTTAGAATTAAAACAAATGAAAAAGTAAGCTGAAAGAGTGCGAGGAACCAGGATATTTTCATTATATTTAATGGTTCGAATGAGTCGAGCGATTAATTAAAAATAAAGGTAATGGTTATAGCAATTAACAAACAAGAAGTAAAGTATATTAAAAAATATTTTCTTAGTGAAAAGCAAAGAAAATCTAGATCAATAAAACAAGCTGAGCAAGTTGGTAATACTTTTATTACTTTTCCAGGTTTAGATGGAAAAACTTATAAATTAACATATAGAACTCCTACAAAAACCTATACTAATTATATGGACTTTAAAGAAATATATAATACGGGTATAATGCATAAAGGTAATAATGTTCGTGTACAAGATAAATATAATAAAGTTAACCATGCAGAGAATAATTTAATTAAAAAAATAGATAAAAATAATACATAAAATATTAGGCTACCGCATAAATATTTCGTATCTTCACGTGTTCGAAACGTTCGAACATTAATTAATTTAAAAATAAAGGTTATATGTTTTATCAAGTTCAAAATTCAAAGTTAAAAAGAAACAATCAATTTAGAGTTCAAACAATACCTGCTGGTATTAAAGAAGCTAAATCACGTAATTGGAATATTGCTGATTGCAAGTTCGAACAAATTAGAGATGAGTTAGTTACTAACAAATACAAAGAGCTAGATGGTCGAATGAATGTTCGAGGAAAGCAATTTGCAATGAGAGCTGGATTATAATGTGTAAGGTTACTTGGTGTAATATCGAGACAGAATATTACAATAAATCCCAAAAATATGTCTATTGTCCTACACACATTCAGTATAAAAAATATGCTTCAAATGCTTATACAAGACCACACTTAATGTATAAGGTAGAAAAAGTTGTTAATGGTGAATTAAAATGTGAGGGTTGTGGTTATGATGCTAAAGTATTTCACCCTAACAGACCTATAAAGCAAATAGCAGGTTTATATGATGTTGATCATATCAATTCTAATACTAAACATACATTAGAAGGTGAACAACCAGAAAACTATCAATTATTATGTAAACAATGTCATATATTAAAATCATATGATGAAGGAGATTTTGTATCAAAAAATAATAGAAAATAAAGGTTATGAAACAGTTTATTAAGTATTACAAAAATAATCCCATAGAATTCTTGGAAAATACATCATTTGTATGTATACTATCAATATTATTTTATGTCTCAATGTGGATCTTTTATTAATGTATAGTCATTATAGCCCCGTAACGCCAAGA
>Ga0209092_10003915_pt1 | contig 12673 bp, 8 predicted proteins | sample FraStrMetagenome_FD_187446 | JGI IMG/M metagenome (GOLD analysis project Ga0209092, IMG submission 187446) | Marine eukaryotic phytoplankton communities from Arctic Ocean - Fram Strait ARC3M Metagenome (SPAdes) (version 2) | ecosystem: Environmental > Aquatic > Marine > Oceanic | place: Fram... | reverse complement strand
AAAAAAAAGACAGTTGAAAAGGCCATACAAAGGAGCGCAGATCTAGAGAGAGAACAAACGCTTTTCATAATTATTCCGAGTAAGAGGTAAAACAAAAGTTGCACTCCGTAAAAATCTTAAAAATAGGCATATGAACGACCACACAGCAATGAGAATACCGCAATGGAACCTGAATGTTGTCCTTGAGCTTGACCACAATAGTTCGTTGTCTACAGTGATATGATGTTTAGTTTTCAAACATAGGAAGAGATATTGGATTAAATTCTGCCATGGTAGTCTGGTCTTCCTGAAATAAGTTTAAACGTCTATTTCTATAGAATAAAGGCGAGAATTTCACCATTGAAATATTCTAATGCGCTTCATAGATATAATTACATGGATACAAAATTACTTTCTCTCCAAAAATGCACAAAATGATTTACTTTATATGACATTTGTACGTTTTTGATAGGCTTTTGCAGCCTTTTTATACAGGCACATCTCTCGAAGACCACGATATTATCACCTTGTCGGTCTGCCTGTTTTCGTGACCTTAGACTCTTACGCACCGCTTCCATTGAATCAATGCAAACGGAACGAGCTAACTATTCAATATTGATAACTTACACAACTTAGAAGTAAGAGAACTGTCCCTCGAAAGGAACCATAACATCACCAGAGTAAGGGATGGCAATTCCGCTAAGAGCAGGAACGGATCCAGGAATGGTATCAGCACACAAGAAACCGAAAATTCCAAGCATAGCAAGACGTCCGTTATTCAACTCGGCAACGAGTTTCTTCTCTTTAGCTTCATCACTCATCTTCTTGGAGAAGCCAAAAGGATCATACAAGTCAAGTACGAAGTGGACATTGTCACGGAACATTTCGAAAGTAGGGAACTTTCCAGGCTGACGTCCACTCATGTAATGAGGCATGGATCCACCACCACACTCGTCCCAAAGCTCAAGCATGGAAATTACGAAGAAGATCTGCCACTTGGCACCAACGGGAACGGCATCCCACTGAGCCTCTGGGCTGAGGTCAGTGCTTGGGTGGGCAGCTCCGGCAAGAGTCTGGGCCCAAGGGAAGTGGAAGTTCGACTGAACAACGTATCCAACAAAGGCAGCCATGGCAATACGTCCGTGCTTGATCTCAGACTGACGAAGGAAACCGATGGTGGCCTCGTTACCCTGGCCCCAGAAATCAGCCTCGGCAAGGTTCATGGGATCATAGAACTTAACAATAGGGTTGGCCTTTTCAGCAATGGAAACCAAGTCGGCCTTGCTCTCGTGCATGACGACATTGGAGGTGCTGGCCTGCTTAGGCACAACAAAGGCGGAGGCGGAAGTCAAAAGGGAAAGTGCGGAGAAAAGCTTCATTTTGTTCTGTACGTAGGTGTCACGATAAGGCGAAGAAATGAACGAAAATATGGATGAGTATATTGTAAACGCTTCTGTCACTTTAATTTTCAACTTTCACGACAAATGACAACACGATCAGGAGTGATAATTTGGTTGGATGATGGTAGTAGTTGTCTTACCTTTTGTTTTGATAAATTGTGTGTTCAATGAGGATGTTACTTGTTTTTTCGTTGGCATTACTTTCATCGGGCGACGTTGCATTACACCCTTGAGGTTGCCTTTCAAAAAGATATGTTCGTAGACAGAAGTACGTTGCTCTCAAATCCCCAATTCAAGACTACACCTCTAGAATTCGCGACGTGTATTTACGAATTTCGCAAAAAGCCAAATTTCAAATTTCACATGTCAAATTCGGTACATGTGTAATGGAGCACTCCGGAATACATAAATAATTTATGTAACGCGATACATAAATTATTTATGTACTTTTTTGCGCTCCGAAAATTCATTTTTATGTAACGCGATACATAAATATTAAAGTTCGCTTTTTTGTAGCCTCTTATTGAATTTTAAGCTATATTAGAGATATTTTCTCATCTCGAGAGTTATGATCGATGATCATGGAAGGAGATAAGGAGATGACAATAAAACTAATTATACTTTTGCGCGTATCATATGTCTCGATCATATAACAAATGCTGCCACTCCTCTTCAAAAAGAAGTGAGCAATGAAGTGGACGAGTTTTTACTATGGATCAATAATTTTTAAATGTTGCAAGAGTAGGTGTTAACAATAAATTTACAGTTGAAAAAATTATCTTCTCCTGAGGTACAAATAAGTTGGCAGGCGATCGACAACGGCATTATTCTAATTTTTTGTTTCAATTACTTTTATTAGTTTTTAAAATGTTTGTGGATGTCAGTCATGACTTTAGCGCTTTGTTTTGTTCGTACTAAAATTGGAATTTCCCAATTATATCTCATCTAACGAGATATCTTACTACCTTTGCAACCGCCTCCTTAAGATCCTGCTGATTCACCATAAAGTCTATTTACGCTTCTTCTTAAAAATCATATTCATCGGCTCGTCTCCGCCGACTACCGAAAAACGATGATACATTCTCTGTATTAGTATGAAACCATGTACATTTTTACTTTGCAAGCAGCTGCTGCTTTTCGCAATCTTAAGCATCAAATTTTGCCACGATCATATCGAAAATAAAATTTTTGATATCTCTATACGTGATGGAATCTGTGATGTTTTCTTCAGCATAATTTAATCTGTGCTTGTTTTCCAATCGCATCTCCAGCATTAGTGCATCTATGCTCGTTTGTAATTCTGATACATCGTTCTCGTCGCAGTCGTTTTTATCAGCACCTCGGTCCTTCTTGAGCTACATTGTATTCGATATTCTTGAATGCTTTCTTTATTCGATTATTCAAGAGAAGATCACGTGAGCGTAAGGTGACCTTGTACAGGATGGCAATTCCGCTGTTGAAAAACTTTGGGAGTGTTCAGTGTTCAGTGTTCAGTGTTCAGTATTCATGATTGTTGTCACGTAAAAAAATACGTAATAGATCAGTTTTGGCTACTTTATACTACGTCCAGTAAGATAATATGTAATGACATAAATCTGGTCGACGGTGATGTCTCGTCGACCAGGATTTATGTAAAAACATAAATTTTAGGCCTTTTTTTATGTATCGCGATACATAATTTATGTATTCCGGAGTGCTCCAATATCATGTGTACCTTGTTTCTTCTCTTTGTGTAACATGCGCTCTATCCTATCTGTGTACATGTAGATCTACGAGAATGTGTAACTCTTGTTAGAACTGACGACTTTTGATTTTTGATCCTTCAATTCGACACCTTTCTCGAATTTGCTTCAATTACTTTCACATCAAGAAATTTCTTGTAGAGTGTTCAGCAGATGTGGATGTTAGGTACTTACAGGTTTTCCTCATCTCTAGCCGATGCAGGATTTTTGGAACGGATGTGTTCGAAAGAGTGGTATTGGTCTTGGTTACCTTCACAAAGAAAACATAACATAACTTTCTTTGAAGTTGCCTTTTTGGTTGTATTTAGCGGCAACATAGTATTGATACCTGTCCACAATTTACGATTGTCAGTGAAATCTACGTCGCTACCAACCACACTAAGGTGAAGTTGTCCCCCTAAACCTACCGCATTCCATTGTCTTACTATGAATAAAACATGACTCCTTTAAATACAAATTAACCACTATGAAGTAAAATAATGAAAAATCACTTAGATTTCTATTCCCATTCAATAGGTGGGTCGTCATTGTTTAATTCTTTCTCAGGGGATACTACTGGTAAATCATTCTTACGAACAGCTCGAGGGGTCGGTATAAATCTTTTCTCTTTCCCGGCTTTTGATTTCCCTGAGTACGACGAACCCAGCAATGCATTTCTATCAGCAAATATTCCGGCGATCAAAATATTAGCAACTGGCTTCTTACTGTTTAAAGGAAGGGTTTTCATTGGATGAGTGCTAGAATCTGCAAATACTTTCGGAGGAGAAAGAGGTGACTGTTGGTCGTAGGTATTCATTGCAGGTTGGACGCTTGCTAAAGGCGTTTGCGTTCTGCGATGACCTCGAGAGGGAGGCTGCCCTGAAAAGGAATGAGGCGACCGCGGCGGTCTAAATGATCGTAAATCCCCAGAATAATCAGGGTCAGGAACTTCTCGAGTTGTTTCCGTCGTTGCTGAAGTCTGTGTTCCGATTGTTTCTGGTTCGTGCGAAAGTTCTTTCATGTTTTGCTCTCTAGCTGCATAGCTAATAACTCCCTCCGGTTTGATTGCTAATTTCTTCAAATACTTTTTGCGCGGCGATGAGTTAGACACAGCAGATGGTTGGTGACTTGATGGCTCATCGTTTTTGCTGATTGTCCCTGATAAAAGAATGTTGCCTCTAGAACCACATATCTCATCGTTTGGCGATTGCTTTGAATCAGGGCTACTTCCACTTTCAGAAGACGTACCTTTACTTATTATATAAGAATTGTTAACAAAAAATCGTTCACTTTCTAATGTGGCGCCATCACGAGTTGGTGTTTCTGCAGGAAGCTGCAAATATATTGTAGACGAAGTGCTGGCTGAATTGACGCTTAAGCGACCAGATAAAGTATTGTCGTCCGCATCAATGATGTTGTGAGCTAAATTCAAATGTCGAATGGAAATGGCATTTGCAGTACTGATGAAGACGGGATCGCTCTGTGCTTGTGAAGGATTATGATCATACTCAGGAAATAGATCGTTGGTTGGTCTCACGTAGGAACGAGTTCTTGAATGGTCAATAGATCCATTGCTCAGCGTTGCCCCATTGATAAAAGCACTTGAATTCGTTGCCTCAACCGAGCCGCTCATACGCCGACGATATCCAACCCGATTATGCTCCATTACTTCAAGGTCCGCATCGAACAAAGAAGACGTAATACTTCGATTGGTAGTCGAAAGGGTCTTCGGGGAGGATGAACTATTTGTTTGAGGGCTATCATTCTCACTATCATTATTATCCGAGATAATGCGTTGAGGAGATTTAACTTTCGAATAGGAATCATCCAAAATAACATGCGTAGAACCAAGACAGTATTTCATCTCGTAACCTTCGCCCAAACATGACCCACCCTCACCCTCTTCTTCATCGTCTTGAGGTTGTTTGCAAGCTTCCACAACATCCTGTTCATCACTACCATTGAAACTGACATCTTCATCGTCCACGGTACGTCCATTATGAGAACGCGAAGGAGATAAAGATGAATACTGTTCTTGATTCGTTGATACGCGGTCAAACGCTGAAGACACGCTGACACACCTCGACAAATTTAGCCGCTGTTGTCGAATGGAAGGAGGGCGTTCCTGCTGCTCATTAACGCCTGCGAGATAATCGTTCCAATCAGTTGGCACACTATAAAGACGTTGGAGCTCAATGCTGGAAGGTAACAACATATCGTTGGGATCAAACTCTCGATAAAAGTCCGACGGCATGCTCTGAAACTCTCTTTGGAGCGGGATATTCGACGGAGAAACGTCATTTCCTTCGTCCAACGCCAATCGATCGAAAATTTCGCTGCATGTAAAATCCTGCGACACATCAGAAAGTCTGGATTCCTCCGTGTCTTTATCATTACTCTTTTGCTTTTCGCTGCGTCGCATGTTTGTATCTTCTCTTCAAAAAGAAATGTCAATGCTGGTGAACTCCAAACTAGATAACAGTTTGACTCTAAAATTCTCCTCAAGAAATGTATCCTTCAATTCCCTCTACTTTTACACCAAACCGGATCGTTCTATTTCCAGCTTGAGGATAGAAGAAGTCGGTAAGAATCTTAAAGAGAGAAGTAAAAAAAAATGATAGTATGTCCAACGATACACTTACATTCTTAATCACTCTTCCATATACAAAGCGAGTGATAATGTAGCCCATGGATAATTACACAAACACTCCAAATTCTATAAACGTTTAATTCTGTACAATCTGTCTATGAAAAGATCTTACGACACCAAATCTACTCCTTGACTGCACCAACCCAACAAATGAATAGGAAACCGGTGCGAATGAAAAGATGCAATTCCTCAGTAGTTCTATCTAAACTACGTCGTATGTGTTTGTGAGGCCGCAACGAGTAAGTTAAGTCGAGCGTGAACTGCACTTTGACTTACAGACTGCTTCTCGTCGCGAAATGCAGTTACTTTGTGTGTGGATAGGTGATGATGGGCTCATGGAGGCATGTGCCAACCGTATGTGATGGCAGTCCAAGAGAACTGCGTAAGTTGCGGCTCGTAATCCAATATTCACATATTTCGTACAGTATCAATTTTTTGTTACCCACGTTTTAGCCTCCAACGGTGAAACAGCGCGTTATGTTTTGGGGATCAGTTCCCTATTGATATTTGGATATTATTTTAAAGACGCGGAGTATGACAATCCATGAAGTCTAATTGGATTATATTTTTCCTGTCAAAACAAAATTGATATTTATAGAAGAGAAAATCTTATTAGTATAGATATGCATAGTGAAGTGAGAACTCAATTTGTGATTCGAATATATCATTTCGTTCAGTCAGGACTGGCTAGCTATTTATTATACCCGTGCCCGTGAATATACATGTTACATGTAGTTGGAATTTTGGAATTGGTAGAATAAAGGCACAATGTGTATATGTGTGTACACATAATACATTGTAATAATAATCATTATCATTTTATCGTATGCATGTTCGAATGCGTCTATAATATGGTGAGAACTCTATTTTTGATTTCGATATATCATTTCGTTCAGTCAGGACTGGCTAGTGAATATTATTTGACTTGTACAATGTACAATTACGTACATGTACAATGTATTTTCGAATTTTGACTTTTTATCATAATAATACTTTTGTACATTTATCATTTGTATGTATCGTGTGCATGTGCATGTATGTTCGAATTTCGAATAAATGTTTCAGAGGAACGATCAAGTGTTAGCCATTTGTGCGAAAACTGACTCACACTCGTAAATAACTTTTATGATATGCTATTGAAATTGCGAATCGTACTCGTGCATATTGCTTAACATGATTTTACCGTCGAGATCTACATCGATAAAATTATTTGCAACCGGCAGTACCGTAGGGCCCTTGGTCGATTCATTGCATAACCAATGTCTTTTAGAGTACGATATTCTACCAATAAATATTCATGATCCCACTGGGACTATAACTACTCCATTGATTTGTACGAGCTGGCTCATACCACCTCTTCTGGGCATAGCATATGTTATATTGGGTGGGGTGCTTCCTCGGATATGCTCCATCGTAACAGAAAGTGTTCTTGGTTCACAACACACTCGCGATAGAGTTGACGTTCAAATTTTTGATGGTGGATTTAATCGTAGAGAGAAGGCAATCATAGCCGTGTTAAGTACAGCATCTATCATTCGTTTTTCTGAAGTATTGGAGACTGCACAAATATTTGGGGAAAGAAGCGGTCTAATCAATGAGTTTGTGATGGCGATTACAGCAGTTTTACAATGGACGATATTGGATGGTACGCCGGCAGCTTTCCTTGCCGCTGCATTAACTTCGGTAGGTGGGCCATTATCGGAACTTCCTTTTGTCGCAACTGGTTGTTGGCATTATATATCAAATGCAGCAGATTATTTTCCTCTGAGTGGGCTCAACCTTGGTTGGTCCGACCTCGCCTTATCAAGCATCACTGGTCCGTGCTACTTTGCGGTAACGATGGACGCTATAGCACTCGGTAGATGGTTCGACGATGACCACAAATGAGAACATGATGGATGTTTTAGTCAAAACTTCTCACGTATGAGTAGAGGAGAAAGAACCCTCTCCTGTCATTCAGTATATTTCGAGTATCGGCAGTGACTATTGAAGTGGGACCCCTTGCAATATTTAGATAAAAACTCTGCACATGCTATTCCATGCCAAGAATCGTGTCAAAGTGTACATTATTGACGCCATCTAATGCATTACACCGCTTGCTGGTACTAGCAAAAGTCTGAATTTACAACCGATAAAGTTAATAGAACGATAAATCACCTACGCAAGGCATTATATGCTTTATGCACTCAATAGTCCACGCAAATCTCAAAACCTAACACCTGCTCACATCTAACTCATAATATTTACAAATATATGCAAGTTGACCATCATGCACTTACATCAGATTATTACATAGTTCTTTTTACAATAATTTTCGCATGGAATGGCTTCGTGATAGGAGGTTTTAGGGGAATCCAGTTTCCAGTGAGCAATCCAATTTGACTACTTGATCAACATGCAATGGCTTGAGATAGATCGGTTGAATGAAACCTTAGCTACTGCCTTACTCAATATTGAAATATCCGGATCTCCCGAATTTTTTTTACAAAACATAATCACAGTTTCACAAGTTGTCACTAACTAAGTTCGTGAAAATGATATCAAACGATACGATCGAAAGAAAATATGAATAAAAATTGTTAACACTTTTATTTGCGTGGCTACATATACTATTGAGCAAGGGCAACCAAGCACGGATCTGGCTGTTCATCTTCTGGATAAGCCATACATATAGCTTCAGAAAGTGATTCACCTTCAAACCAATCAATAACCTCCCCGTTGACTTCAACCCATGGCACGTATGTGACGTATGAAGGAGTATTTTCCGCTGCACTCATTTGCAATGTCCACGAAACATCTTCATCATCATGGCAACTCTTGATAAGGGGCCAGTCGAGGGAAGTCTTCTCGGCACAAGATTTGTAGGCCATGTCACCTTCTTCCAAGACATCGACTGGTTTTGAAGCTAGACAGGAAGCATAGGGGAGATACTTGTCAGCATCATTATCGTAAATAGCTATTGCGCACTGCTCGAAGCTATTCCCAGAACATTCCGCTTCTCCATGTTGACATCGCACAGTTTGTGTATCATAATCAATATCAGCATTCCCATAAGGTACGTATTCGAGATCGAAGTATTCTCCAAGAGACGCATACGTTGAATCTAATTCAGTCAAAATAAATTCTTTGCTATCCGGACTGAAATATGGACAAACTTTGAGGACCACACCACAACATCCAATCTCGCTAATAAAGGGTTACATTTTTCTTACCAAAGAACTTCCATACAAACAAAGACTTGAACATCCGTAGCCTTAACCCAAGTGCTCGTTACGGCAACGAGGGCAAGTCCTTTCAGGTGCATCTGATCTTTTGGTAGCGACAACAATCAATAATGTACAACTCTCTCGTGCTCACTGAAGGAAATATGCGAGTTTCTTTGTTTGCAATAAACCTCTCTTAACTTTTCTTCCCTATTCACAATTTGACAAAAATGTGAACTTGATAGTAGATTATTTGACGGTCGATCGCGGTTGCGTCTTCTACAATATTCTGCATGATCGTGAGATCGTATAATCGCCAAGTTCCTTCACGGTTTTTTTTTCAAGAGAGAGAACAGAGAACAACACACAACACAACAACACCAACACAACGGCCTTCAGCTTTATTCAATCTTAACGGCTTAGACTAAATAGCCCACAAGTGACAATCAGCTTTCCACCTAGATCTACGGTATTGCCTATTGGACATTGGACAAGGATCTGGATCTGTGATCTGTGTGATTGTACGACTAATCTTTACGTACGAATTCCATTGACTTCGATGACCTCTCTCCTCTCTCTTATACCCGTTGATCTGTTTGCAATACACACCCGATACTAACTATTCTGTTTATTGTCAACTAATCGTGCCTCCCCAACGAGCTGCAATTGACGAAGTTTAAGATTATTTACATGAAAACAGAAAGAAATAATAACATGATTTCATTCGGGCCTCCTCGTCCAAATGCATTTATCACTAGTCTTACGACTCTCGATGATCTACCTGGTGTCCAAACGCTAATGTACACACTTCAGGTGAGGAGCATTTGATCAAGAAAGAAAGAGATGTTTTATGTACTTTCCTAAATTTTTGTTTTGGTAATAGAGTACAAGCATGCCCTCAAGGTATCCTCCGGAGTATGTTGCGTTAGCGTCGACCAAAGAAATCCTGACGGAAGCAAGTGAGTAAAACTTTTTGAGTTAGAGATACACTCTACTTTAGTTTTTGTTCTCATAACTAGATTTATTTGCTTTCCTTATGATTTAGATAAGATACTCAGATCTTATTGCCGAGTGGTTCATTTAGATGCTTCTACATCAACATCTACACCATCCGATCCTCTTAGTATCTACAATATGCCTTCGTATGAAAGAGTTGTGCATATTCGCAATCATTGCCTTGCATTGAAAGACTTGAGTTACTTGTTCCATAAATCATTTTCGTTTGAAGATAGAAGAGTATTGGGTATTGCTTCGGATGCATCATGTTCTGAGGGTAAGTAAGTGAATTTACAAACCGTCAGCTTGCTCATGGCACACTAATCCATGTAATTTCAATTGAACCGCAGCTTCATTGTACGTGCTGAATACAAGACTTGCATCCGAACCGAATGCGCAAGGTGATGAACTGGTTGACTTATGTATTGGTTATAACCATATTGGGGACTCTCATGGTAAACTCGAATTGTCTGGGCACCAGATTCTAGTCTTTCTAGGAGAACAAAAACCATGGCATCTGAAGAAGACAGATTCGACAATAACAGGAATCCAAATGTGGGACAAATTTTACGAAATGAGCAAAAAGTCCACTATAGCACTTGAATATGTGAAGGGGATTGAAACCAATGAGAAACTCCAGCACTCTAGAATTTCTAAGCGATTTAGAGAGTTGCGCAAATTCGGGATAGACACAAAGATTGCAATGGAAAAGGCTCGGTCCGAAAATTATGGCTACTCAATCGACGATGGAAAAGCTGCAGTTGGTAAAAAAGTTGGATCCATGTTTGGCGCTTGATGAAGAGTATAGTGCCAATTCCGCAGTTGAAAAGGTTCGACAAAAAATGGCTATTCCGCTGACATGGTTTGGCGTAAATTGGTAATAAAGTTGGATCATCTGGCTCTTAGCGAGGAGTGTATTTCAAGCAATGAAGCCTCTCAAAATGAGATTTTTGGAATACGAAGGACGATTCCTCGTTACCCCTTCGATAACTCTATTTTCCATACCTCTACTTGTCAAAACCTTGTGTCTGCTCGAGTTGTCATGCATTCTGTCGTAATCCTTTGTTAGATACTTTGAAGATAACATACGTGTGTACACAATATAAGTATTTGAAAAAATATCCATTCATATATATACATAGATATATATCTACATATAATATACGAGTATATTTCCAGTGTAATTGAGGCTTCATTCGTATTCTTTTGGAAAGAAAGAGATATCGCTCTAGTCACGAAAACCGTCATTTTCACCTTTGCAACCAGTCTGGATTACTGTCACCACTTGGTAAAATGTTCGAACTCTTGTCAGAAACAAAATTAGGTTCTGGTTGCATCCAAACCTTGCCCCAAGGTTCCAATTCGCCATTTCTTTGAAATAATTTCTGCTTACCACCGACAATTCCGCCAATGCTCAAGGTACCGAGAGCATCACGAAATGCATAATAACTTTTCTTCTTCTTGAACTCTTTATCAAAGAGAAGCGGTTGATCTCCGTCGTAATAGAAATGTTTGATCCAAGTATGTGCGTCTGTAAAACCCCATAACCAAATTCCATCGAATGCTGGTTCAGAAAGTGCCGCTGACACGATGTCGCGGTAAATATCACACTGAGCATTCGTACGCATATTTTCGTCCATGGGAAGCTTTGAAATTCTAACATCCATTTCTGATATATTAACTCGTAATCCTAAGTCACCTAGGCGTCGAATTTGTCTCTTCACAGCAATAGGTGTTGGTGGTCGTTGCAACCCAACACCAGCGGCATTGAAATGAGCCTGTATACCAGCGCCATGTACAGGCGCATTCTTTGCCTTCAAATTTTTTAAAAGCTCATAAAAGGCATCTGCTTTGCGACTGTGATCACCAAGTCCACAGCCTTCAACCTTATTATCGTTGTAGATGAGAAAAGCATTTGGATCCGCTTCGTGTGCCCATCGAAAGCATTGTTCGATATACCCTGGACCAAGCTTTTCTAAAAATATATTTTTTGCTAGACTTCCATCTGGTGCGAGCGCCTCATTAACTACGTCCCAATATTTTATTCTTCCACGAAAATGTCCCATGGTTGTAAAAATATGTCGACGAATTTGTTCCGATAATTCCTTAGCAGTCATATTCTGTACCCAACTTGGAGTTGTTACATGCCAGACCAAAACATGACCTTTAACTTTCATCCCATGACGTAAGCCAAAATCTACAATTTGATCGCAATGATGGAAATCATACCGACCGACACGCGTACTTTCAGTTCCCTTCTCAATGGGTCCTGGTAAATCTTGACATAAGGGTGCCCATTTCATGTGATGCTCGACGACAATGGCATTAAATTCAGATCGGACTGTGGATGCATAAACGTCTTCGTTCAACAAAAGTTTTGGCAGAACTGCTACTCCAACGTCGATGCACTTGCATGCCTCAGATGCTACTTCTCTTAGTGTACGTTTATCTTGATTATCGGTATCGGTCATTATATGAAATATGAGACATGTATATACGTTGTAACTTTCTTTTCGTTTACACAAGAAAGAGAGAGATACATGTGTTGGAATCGCGCACCCGCGTGGCTGCCTACCGACTCAACTACTCGTATATCCGATACCGTTATATAACGCTGTTTCTTTATGTCTACGTATTTCCCAAAGGCAAGGCAAATGCATCCTAAAAGAGGATCTCATAATTTACTTACTTGGTAATCGATAGTATATCTGTTAACTTTTAGAT
>Ga0209092_10003914_pt1 | contig 12674 bp, 16 predicted proteins | sample FraStrMetagenome_FD_187446 | JGI IMG/M metagenome (GOLD analysis project Ga0209092, IMG submission 187446) | Marine eukaryotic phytoplankton communities from Arctic Ocean - Fram Strait ARC3M Metagenome (SPAdes) (version 2) | ecosystem: Environmental > Aquatic > Marine > Oceanic | place: Fram... | reverse complement strand
TCCGATATTTTAGCCACGATTAGAAATCCTTTACACATGTAACTTTACATGTGTACCTTTAGGTAAAATTTAAGTTTCTCTGAAGATACGCATAAGTTTACATTGCTATCTTCAGGTAAGCCTAGAAAAATAATATGATATATAGATATTATAAGTTTACATTGCTATCTTCAGCACTATACTTCTACAAAAGAATTGCAACACTTATTCATAAATCTATCTCGCAATATGACGAAGTTAAGCAATCGCGTCAACAAAAAATATCGTATCCTCGCCATTATCATTGTCATCCTTGTCGTCAACAATATCGGCATCGCCCTTTACAAAATTTCGCGTAACGAAGTAAGAGAAGTAAGTTATGTCGAACATAAAGAACAACTTAAAATTTTTGTTTAGAAAATATTAGTTCATCAGTGAAAAATGCTTACATCTAAATCAGTCAACATATACAGGGGATCTAAATCAGTCAACATATACAGGGGAAAATATGACGAAAGCTATTCCTTACGACCGAAATGTTTGTATATCACCCGAAAAAGATACCCCATGGATATTGGATGGCACATGTGAGAAACGCCCACACTTATCAACCTTCAGTTCGCTTGGTGTTACTCGCTCTTGCGGCTTTTGTGGCGATGAATTAGCGTACTTCCGGGAACTCCGTGATGATATTTCTGCCAAGTATGAGAATAGGTGCAAAGATTTGGTGGTTTATGGAGCTGCCATAGGGGAAAAGTACGACATGTGGGCGAGATCGCCTCATTTTCTGGGCGAGCATACGTCGAAGGTGGTAAGGCGTCATGGGACGTGCTTCTTTTTGTTTGTTACTGACGCGAATGATACAGGAGAATTTGTTTCGGCAGATGCATCTCAAGTCCTCATTGTGATTGATCCAGCTAGAATGCCATATGAAAGCAACCGTCGCAATACCAAAGTGCTGAAGTTTAACCCTGGTCTGCTCTTTCCGTGGGCAGATCGAGTGATTTGGCAGGATATTAAACTTCAAAACAAAATTCGAAGATTTGGTTTGCCAAGTGATTACATGTTGCACTTCAACCGCACCGTTCAACACTTTGGCACTTGCTCCAGCTTTATGGGACTACCCCATGATACATCTACCATTGGCAAGGAACCGGCTGTGAATTTGCAGGCTCACTGTGGTGCAATTCTTGCGGCGGTTAGGAGAAGGCCTACCGTATCAGATAGTCTCCACGCCCTTAGTTATCATTGCAAAAATTTCCAGAAAAGACTAAGAAAGCTAACAATTTCAGACGGGATTAGAAGTGAGGTATTTGAGGAGGCGCCGTTGGTTGACACTGCTTTCTTAGTTTATGATATGCGAACTTCAGAATGTCGGTAATTCAATGGAAACCTCGGATGTTCATGGCTTGATGAAATCCATTGCTATTATGATCGTGATCAAATCTCGTTTCCTGTCGTTGTGAACAATTCTGGGCTAAGACTGTCTCCCAGTTTGCGCACTCCAGGGTTTGAACTTCGTGACCGTGTGTATGTCAATAAGGACGACGTCCCGATGCTACACGTTGCTAAACGAAGTTGTCATTGGTACTATCGCAGTTTTTCTCGTTGTGTTGCCCCTGGTGTAGAAGATATTGGTGATATTCAGGAAGATAACAATTATCTGCCACGTGACAGAAGGATAAAGAAGGAAAGTCTCAAAGTCGCTGTTTTCGTTGCTGGAACACTGCAAAGGTTTATGCTTAACTCTACTCTCGAACACTTGATCAGGCCTATGAGTTCAAATAGTGAGACAGGGGTGGATGTTGATTATTACGCCTCCCTAACAACCGGAAAGGCAAAAGCCTATAGATCGGGCTCTAGCTACACTCATCATCTACAACCAGACCCAATGCTTCCTGTAAGTAACTTTCATGACAGTGTCGATATTGAAGAATATGTACGAAAGAAATTTGGTCCGACTCAAGCAAAGATTGGAGCATTTCAGATCCAGGAGAGTATTTACATTGACGCCGAACCAATGCTGAAGGCCAGACGAGAAAGAGCGCTGATAGAGAATCCAAGTGAAGATCCCGACCAAAGAATTCCTATATTTGATATTAGGACTGTAGATATAGCTAAACGGACTACTAGTGCAAATAGAAACCTTTTGAGGATGCACCTTGCAATACAAAATTTGTGGTCAAGCGCTCTAAAATGGGAAGCTGAAGAAGGTTTCAAATACGATTATGTGCTTTTCGTCCGAGACGACTCGCTTTGGTTAGACGACTTCGACATTTTGAAAATAGCGGAGAAAGAAGGTGACGTCTTTGTCCCTTCTTGCGATGCGAGAGATCCACCTCTTGATCCTAACGAGATTAATGATCATATTTTGATTTCACGGCGGAAGAGCGCAGGAATATTTGGAAACTACTACTCAACTTTATTGCAGACTGACGTGAAAGAATGTATGGATCGCTTACCAGCAACGTTAACTAGCAAAGGCCGACGTGGCTGCAACAGCGAAATGTTACTGAAGTGGATAACTGACGAGAAAAATGTGAAGGTTAGGAAGGTCAGTCAGAGCGAGGTGCCATTTCAGAGATCGGCAAATGTCAAGTTGCCAGACGGGTCAATCATGCAGTGTTTCCATAAGTTCTGTCAAAGTAAAGATTTACCATTGAAATTTAGCGGTGAAAACAAAGATATGAAAGTATGTAGCAAAATAGATTTGGATAAGTTTTCCTCCTTCCATAAGGTAGATAAGCCATAAATTAATTGCATTTGTTCTTCTTATTATGATAGGAGCTGCAATCATTCCAAAGGCTGCTACATATTTTATGGATTAGCCATAAATCCATATGTCTTGTTTAAGATGAACGAATGATGTATGATTTCAAGCTCACTGTAATTGAGTGTCGAAGGTATCGTCTAATTCGAATGACATCTTGTCTAGATTATTACAATGTTCAAGCCAGTTCTCAAGCTAGCTTTCGATAAGCCAACCTAAACGGGAATGTTTCGGTTCCCACGTTTTATCTGTGGAACTCGTTTGTCGTTCAACATTTGTATGTCACGACATATGACAGCCCGATTAGTTTCTTAATCAATAGTATCATCAATGTACCCTCTTTAAGCCGCCACCATTGGGTCGTCAAACTTCTCCACATACTCTTTGGTATTCTTTTCAATTTCATGCAAAAACCCCGCGTCATTAACAATTATTATTGAATGATCAAAATTAAGTATCACATTATGCTTGGTTTACTTAACTTTCCACGGAATATCTAAACAGCCCCTTCGGCACCCATTACAGCAAACTCTGCTCCAGACCAAGCATAGATAATATCTGAGCGTAGATGCTTTTAAGACATGATATCATATGCTCCACCATATGCTTTTCTGTAATTATGTGGTCAGAGAGAGGAAAAGGTTGAGGCATTGAAAGTTTCAATATCAAGCTAGTGCATACTGCTAAAATTTTATGTCACTGTACGGTCACATTTTTGTGATCAAGGTATCTTTCGGAATTGCTGCTTCATCGTACGCAAACAAAAGCTGGCACCTTATCGAGCGATCCCACCATGCTCTTGTCCAGTCCCAGGCAAGAAACCAGGGACATCCACAAACGTCACAATGGGAATATGAAACCCATCACTCGTCAAAAGTGCATGAACTATTGTTTTTGTCTTTGTTGAAATGGTGAAGGAACACGAAAACAACAATATATTCCTGCAGTGATCTAAATCAATTTACAAGCACATTGCAGAGATTCAGCGCGAGAAGAGTGGATAAGACCTTGACAGAAGCTAGTTGTTTGAAGTCAAACTTTTCAAAGTGACCTTAAGGGAAACTTGTTGGATTTTTTCTCTTGTTGGATTTTTTCTCAATCTTCTTGGTCTCAGGCCCAGATCGCAAGATAATATGTCAGGGGGTATGTAGAGGGGTTAATGTTAGGATTTAAGTTACTAAGATAATTTGATACCCTGAGAGGAGTGAAGCTAAGGTAAAGTCTGAGGCTATACCCCAAATAAGAAGTATCTCAACAGCGAATTTGAATGAAAGCAATCCATGTTAATTTGCAAAAATCATCGTCAAACACTAAATCGAAAGTATTTGATCAAGGATGATACAACGAGATCATAATTATGTCAAACACTTGATGGTCGAACCGGAGCGTCAATTTTACTATCTTTCGATAGACTTACAGTCATCAGAAAAGAGGATGCTGTACTTCTATCATTCCTGATGTCATTTGAGAATCATGTGAAGACTACTTTGATGGAATCGAAGTTTATGTATTCTAATCCACCTCTGTCGCCACTAGACACAGCGCATCTCTAAGCCTCTACATAGACCAAATTGCGATTTATCAAGAAGTCTTCGATAATGACATATTTTTTATTTGGTTCATGCCACTTTCCGTTGTATCCTCCACTACCCCGTTATGATCCTACTCCTCCCTTTCAATAATTTCCGATGCTTCCAGAAAGACCCTTTGTACGTCCCGACCTCATACTGTGAGAAGAAGAACAGAGCAAAAAATTATTTTCATCTTCATAAAATCGCTTACTTCGTCCATGTATTTAGAAATATCTCTGACAAAAGGGTTCCGTTGCCGAAGCTGAAATTTTCGTTGACACAGGGATAAACACTTGTAGCATTAATTTTACGTTCCCTATCCCCTTTTATTGCGAAAAAAGAAGCGGCAAAAAAACAAATTCTTTACCCTCAACGAGATCGCTTACTTCGTCGTGTATTAGGAGTAATACCTGATACATTGGACTCCACCGTTGAAGTCAAAATTTCTTCTCCGCCTGGTTCTGGTGAACGCTTCCTTTTTACTGATAAAGGAACATTTTGATGAGGATCAGAAAAGTCATCGTTTTTGAAACTATCACTATTTGCATTGTTCAACTTCAAATTTGTGCCTTCAATGCTACTAAGTGACGTGGGTTCTTTTGGTACATTATGACTCCGCCTCATATCATTTTCATTTTTCGTTACAACCCGATCTTCCTTCATGTTTGTAACGCAGGAAGGGTTGTCAGTGAAAACTTTGTGTGAATTTTTCCTCGATTCTTCTTCCCGGCCAATAGCAGTCGGATTAGTCACATTTTCAACTTCATCATTAATCTCACTATCTTTTCCATTATTTGCCACAATCTTGGAGGAAGTTCTAGAAAATTCGTGTTGTGTTTTCATATCGTTCGATAGTAAAATACTTTTCGGCAAAGTATCTGTTTTGTTCTCTGCCTTCCCTTCGTTGTTCTGTCTTTTCGCATTTGGTGGGAGTTCCCTGTTCTGATTTTGCTGATTTAACTTGCTATTTCTTGAAGAGGCATTTGCTATTTTTGCAACTGCACTGACTAAACTGTCATCTACAAAACCTTCAAATTCCCTTGCGACCAAGCCGTAATCACTTTCTCGACCATTGAACTTGACACAATTGTGGCTGAGTATACCAATGTACCTGTGAAATTCCTTAAAACTTGTAATCTTCCCCTTGACAACCATTTTATTAAGAAGAGACAAATCAACGGGAAATAAAATTTTACTTTTATATCCTGGGGCCTCTCGCTCGTTCACAGCTTTTTTAAAAACTTGAGATGATCGATGACTCCGGATCTTCTTTAACTCGCTCAATAAACATTCAGTTGATACGTTTTGAGTGTATAACGGATTATCTTTTAACGCCAGAATTGCCTTCACCTGCTGAACTTGAACCCCCTTTGCACTCGAATTGCTCCCTCTAATACTGGCGTTCCCGTTGCTTTTCTGAGGCATATTGACAACGGAACTTTTTTGAAGCTTTCGCGCCTTCACGTGGTGCGGAAGTGAAGAGTGCGGCGGGTGAAGAGTCTCTAGTGGAGATCTCAGCCTCCCCAGGAGAGCAGAAACAGTTAGACCATACTTGTCCAAAGGAGTTTCAAAGGATTGAACCATATCCTTAGCGCTCATGATCATTGGTTTGAACTTTTCCTCGATGGTTGCTTGCGACGCAGTAACGTCTTCGCCGCTGAGTTTAGCCACCAATAGATCGACTTCGTTTTTTAGGACAACGTCGACCGTTGATAAGTCTTTCAACATTTCTTCGAGTTCGAGCAGGGGTAAACAACTAGCTAGACGTTCTAGTGTTGGCTGAAGAAGTTCTGCCTCTTCTGTTTCGGTGAGTGCCGACATGGGGTGGTTGCTGTTTAACGCCATTGTGTAAATTTTGTATACTATTCGGTTTTTTGTAACGTGTAGATTTTGGTTGATTCTCCCACATTTTGCGTCTACCAGTAGATCTAGAGTGAGAGACTGATATCATATACCTAGCATAGATCTACAAGGATAACATCCATGTGGTGAACATCTACGTGATACCTCATAAGTTCTGTAGCATGATAATATCTCAGTGTTAGTATACTCAACACTTGTGTCATATATACTACGAGCATACTTCGAAGTACGTGTACATCTTCATTCCGTTGCCAAATCAGTCAAATTACTAATAATAATACATCGTAAATTGTAACGACAATCGAAATAAAAACTTTAAATGAAATTGTGGTGAGACTTAGCGTTTATCAATCGGCACCATCGTCCCTGTTTTCTCGTCAAACACCATTGTTCTTTCCCTCCTAGCTTTCTCCAACTGTTCTCTGTATGCTTGAAGTTCTGCTTCCTTTCGCTCTTCTTCTGCTTTTCTATCTTCTTGCATTTTTACCATATCATTGCTTGCATCTGTTCGTACAGCTTTCCTCTTCATAAGAATTTCTTCCAGCTCCGCTACAGATAGAGAACCCAGCCATAGCGCATACTCTTCGCGAGTGCTTCTCCCTGGTATCAAAACTTCTGAAGCAAGTAGTTCCGTCCCAAGAAGCTGTACATCAGCTTTGCTCATTTCAGAACACTTCGCAGATATTACTTCAAATGTAGGTGTAAGACCAGTGACAAAGGCCTCCAAAGCTAATTCCTGTTCCGGACTATTACTTCCAAACCTTGGAACAATGAAAGAAAGTAAGTTGACTTTATCTTCTGGAGACATGGCACTAGTAAGAGTTCCCACAGGTTTCCAAAATTCGGGGCCGGGTTTCTTCAAACCGAGGCCTAAAATTTGTGTTTTAGTAAATATTTGCTAGGCTATGAAATTGAAATACGATGCTCACCTTGACGCAATGCTGTCAACTGCTCCTCATTCGCATTAAAGCTCGGATCTAGAACCAAATTCGACGCAAGTTCAGCTTGAAGCCCAAATGGGAATGAAAATTGATCCATCTTTATTAAGCATTCGTAAATTTTTGGTAGCACATCAACGTTCTTCACAGTGGTCGCTTTTATTTCTTCAGGTAAATCCAAAGAATATATTCTACCGAGACGGGCCGCCGCGAGTTCCTTGTCTCGCACTTCCAGTACGGGCGAGAGCCACATCTTCGATGCAAAAAACTTTTCGGGATCATTCTCATCCATTTCTGTCACTACTGCCACTTTTCTGGCTTGTACAATGTACATGTTTTTTGGTCGATCATTCTTATTTTTGAACATGCTTAAGGGGCCGTCAACTTCCGTGACCCCCTTAGCACCTTCGGGGGACGCATCAAAACCTTTGAGCCCGGTCCAACCTTCGCTCGCACTGAAGTTGAAGAATGATCCCGTAACCCAAGTGTGTTGATCAGAATTAAATTGGCGCCACCATTTCGTCGTCGCGCTGGAAAATTGTTCGTAGGCATCATTACTCGAGAACGAAACCATCATAATACCGTCGGGTTTAAGAAGTCGGTAGGCAGACTTGTACACTTCACGAGGATGAGTAAGAAAATCGACGGTATTTGCCATTAAAATTGCATCAAATTTTTCATTTCCTAGCTCGTTCAGCTCTGCTGAATTAATCCCAATATCTGTTATTACATCGTTTAAATCAACAGAGATACGTTGTGTAAGTGCTGCATTTTTTTCCATAAGCTTTTCACTCAGACTGACCCCAACGTGCCGCTCGAGTTTTATGTCCTCTGGGAGGTACGACTTTTCTGCAGCTCCAAATTCTAAAACGGACATACCGTCTTTGAGGTAATATGTGTAGTGATTAGTCAACGCCTCTGCCGCTCGAGAATCCAAGTTAGTCTCTTGTTCCACCATTTCGACCCCCCAAAAAGCCTTTGGGTCAAACTTTTCCATTTCAGGCATTGATTCAATATCGGGCAATGCAGGCATCGTTCCCGGTGCCATTTGCTGTTGCAACATGTTTGCCATTGGATTCGGTTTCTCTGGGGCATTCTCCTCCTCGGTCAAAGGAACAAACATATCCTCACCAAATGGGAAAATAGGAGGCCACTTCCATGCGCCCTTCCCAATACGCAATCCCGGAGCTTCGCCTACTTTTTCATCATCACTAGCAAGCGGCGCGTTTTTCTTTGCCTGCTCTTCTCGAAATTTACGAATAATTGGTGAAATAATGAGGGTTGGGGCAACCCCATGCAGTGCTGTGTTAGAGGCACTGCCCGCTTTCGAAACGGTAAATGCATTCGTAGAACATGTGAATGCCAAGAAGGCTAGAGCGTAAGGCGAAAATCGTGCCATGATTGTATATTTTTTGTTGTGGTCTAAGCCCCCGGTGTTGTTGTTTGTTTTTGTTTAAGCAGACGAAGGAATAAAAGATTTTTGGTAGTCTCACTTGACTCTTGACGCACGAAAATTGCTGGTGACAACATGAAGTTCAACCTCCACATGTAAGTATTTTTAGAGCGGGTAAAATGTTCGAACCTTAACCGTTTTGAACAAAATTAATGTTACATATACATGTACATATTTTATGAGAAAAGTCGCACTCTGAACAACTTCTTCTAGATTCTAATAATTTTCTACGTAAAAAGGTTTACAGCAGTAAAACGATCTTATCAATGCTCGAATGAGTATCGCTCTCTCTAGAATAAGAGCAATGAATCGATTCATTAGAGGTTCCAGGATCCCTGCAAGCCATTTGTCGAACCGATTTCGTTGGGGGACTTTGACTTCTGAAGAGTGATAATTACTTAGAGACTTTGAATGTCATGCGATAGTTGAAATCCAACAGAGTTTTAAGTAGATATGTACTATCGATTTAATCATAACCGACACTAGCACGGAACCTCGTTGACATAGAGAACCGTACGAATGTACGAATGTACGAATGTAGAGAGATACGAGCTCTATATAACTGGAAGGGGTTTCATGAATGCTCGGATGAATATCGCTCGAATCGATGCATCAGAGATTCTTGTATCCCTGAAAATCATAGGACAAATCGATTTCGTTGAGAAGGAGGTGCAGGGCATGGACTTCTGAAGAGTAAGGATTAATTTGAGACTTGGAATGTCAAGCAATAGTTGAAGATCCGAGCAGAATTCCAAGTTCCATCGATTTAGCCGAATGACCGACACTGGCACAGAACCTCGTTGATATAGAGAACCGTGCGAGTGTAGAGAGATGTAAATAAGCGTAAGATAAGGTCGAGTTACTTCCTCCATCGTTAAATTGGGATGCTTTCGTAGTTCCTCTAGTTCACGGTAGTCGTAGCACATCGTTGCTGTAGTTAAATCTTATATAGAGTATAAGGTAGACTCTCATGTAGCATAGCGTAGTATTGTAGTAATACATATAGACTAGTAGATGTAATAGGAAAAGGTAGTAAATTAAAGTATATTGTGAGCTTAGAGTTGACCATCCCTATCATCAGGTAACTCGCTGAAAGCACCAAATTAGCTTCTCAATCTAATGCTCCCCTCAAATCTATCATCGTCACGAGAGGATATAGATTTGCACATTCATAGTATCCAGTCCACCGTACCTCCATATGGAGGGCGTATTGCCCAGCTTCCCTTTAAGGGCACCCGGTTGCGGACAAAAACACTTTAAAAATAAAAGGAATCATAGAAGTAACACCTAATCTCCAGGGAACATGATCTTGTCCCGGAAAGCTTTCTTCGTCACTCCGACCTGTACTTTTGTCAGGATGTCTGCCAAGTTTGTCTTCGTATTTTCATAGGCAATTCTCAAAATATCCTGCGCACACTTGGATCGAACATAATGATAGGCAATACTGTTTGACTTCTTTTTCAGCACAGATTCTGGCACACTTGTATTATTAACTACCGACATATTATCAACGCTAGTGTGACAGTATCCTTCTAACGGTATCCCCATCATCTGAAGTTTATAATCAGACCTTCTAATAATTCAACACCAATTTTCAGGGCCATGAATTCACTTCCAAATGAACTGGTTTCAATACTATTTTGTTTTTTAGAGAACCATATTATTGGCGCTTTGTTAACATAAATTAAAACTCCCGTTCTTGACTGACGCGTTACCAAGTTCGTTGCATAACTGGCATCCACGAACATTGTCAGCTCAACATCTAGGCCTAACCCTCCTGGCATGTCGGGCGGATTGCTCTTCTTGGTGAAAGGATAGAATTTCGTCCAATCACGTTGTTCGATCTCAGGGAGATGATCGTTTTATGCGCTGTCCATTACCAGCTTCCAATCCGAATTCACCTGTAAATAAGAGAAAATATGTAAAACTGCATATAAATGAGTAACACGGGGCATACAATTGTATGATGTCATCATAGATACTTCGACACATATGTCGATACGACCCAGCTCCACGAGCCATCGCAAAATACCAATTAGTTGCATAGATAGAATTGTAGTCTCGTCGTCCAGATAATCGGAAGCGTCTAGCTCAGGTCTATATCCCGACGGTAGTGCTGATGTAAGTTTCGATTTGAGCGATAAGTTGCGATCCCCAGCTTCACAACTCTTAAAGATCAACCAGGTACTCTTTAGAACCGATTGCCCATGTATAATGAGAGTCACCATCCATAAGGTGTTTGGATATAGTTGCTCCAAGATATCACGTAGGCTCCTTAATGGAGGCTGCTTTTAATAAAAAGTGTTCATTCATTTTGTCCAATATTCGTTTCGGATATTCCGATATCGCAATGATATCATCTGTGTATATGAAAAGATATTCGTAATATCGGCTGCCGTTTTCCTTCCTCGCTGCACGACGCCAGACATCCATGTCCGCGCGGCATGGAATTAAATTTAATTCTTCGCGCAAAACCCTCGCGCAGAATGATCGCCACGAATAGCCGGCTGACTTTAAGCCATATAGTGCCATCTTGATAATTGTCTTGCGACCAGCATAATCTCCAAATTCGCCCCCTAGGATCGTATAAAATTTTTCTGCACATGGAGCATTCAAATTGGCTCAAGCAACATCTGCTGATAAAATATTAAGTTCATTTAATGAAGCAAGCATGAAACCGATTCGTATACTTTCCCTTGTTACGACGCTTGCGTAAGTTACATTTGGTGGGGTGTCAATTTGATCACCTCTTGCACATATCCGTGCCTTCCTTGTGAGGTCCATCTTCACCTCGAAGATTGTCATTAGATCGATGCACTTATATCCAAGCGGGATCTTCTCGTTTCGTTCTAATATCTTGAGTGCAGGTAACACGGTTTTGGCCTCTTTCGCCAACGCACTACTCCAGTGTGTAGTTGCTGTTTCCTCATCTATTTGTTAGGCTCTCTGAACATCATTAGGTCTAGGTATCTCTAACCCAAACTTTTCTGTTTTCCTTTTCTTTATTGACCGTTGCTTGACTGCCTTGATAATTCTCTCGTGCTTCCTGAGTACATATGGGACCCACCATCGAAAAGCAGGCTCATCCGAAATCTTGTTAGCGACTGCATACGTAGCAGCTTTGATCGGTGATGCATCCTTGGCAGTCTTCAGGTCTAACCATTCGGTCTTTCCATCAGACAACTCTGCACATATATGCCGACCTTTGGTATTTCTTCTTGGTATAGTCTTCCCTTTTACCCTTAGGAAAGCTTCATCGCTAGCCAATGCCTTCGAGTCTCTTCTATGGTCAACAAAATCTTTAATATGGTGAGCAATATTTGCTTCCGCTTCGCTCTCGTCGAGGATGCACTCAACAATCTGGTTGGCGAAGTAAGATTCCACTCTCCCGTCTTGGAATTCAATCTCATATACTGATGTGTCCAGTATCGGATTCTCGCTATATTTACCAATGAATTTGCCATCTGGGCCTCTCTTTCTACCTTTAATAATTCCCACTTGTTCCATATTGTCCTCCATGAGGCGAACTGTGGATGAAATATACTTATCAAATTCAATCTGATTTTCTCCTTCATTGTAATCACTCAGGATAAACTCGTCTTTTTCATCATCCTGAAATCATCGGCGATGATTGAGTATTTATCATAGTTCATTGTATCAGGAGTTTCACTAAGCTCGGCACCACCCTGTTTGTTTTCGAGGCGCCTACTTAATTCTTGTGTGAATTCACTTTTCATTTGCTTAATATCTTCCGCTTCTCTTTCTTCCTTCTTGAGAGGTGACACTGACGATCTTATAATTACTTGTGCTTTTGCCGTTAGCAACGCGTAACATAGTTCCCCTCCAACGTTAAAGCTAGATCCTAACCACCTCGTAAGCTGTTTATTTTCCTGGTCGGAGTCTCTGGGTAAAAGTGTCCAGCACCAATCGTACATCGAAAAATACGCTAAGTGTGATATATCCGCCGTGTGGCCTTGTATAATAGTTGCTCCACACTCCCCGTTCTGCATCGGATGGCCTAGGGCCATGTGACTTCTGATCTCCAGACAATATATAAAGACTCGATCCCATAATAACTTCGGGATATTCCTTCCAGTCAT
>Ga0209092_10003913_pt1 | contig 12675 bp, 21 predicted proteins | sample FraStrMetagenome_FD_187446 | JGI IMG/M metagenome (GOLD analysis project Ga0209092, IMG submission 187446) | Marine eukaryotic phytoplankton communities from Arctic Ocean - Fram Strait ARC3M Metagenome (SPAdes) (version 2) | ecosystem: Environmental > Aquatic > Marine > Oceanic | place: Fram... | reverse complement strand
AGAGTTTGACCTATTTAGATTTTCTTAACGGTATCTTTGAAAATACGGCAATATGATTGGCTAAAATGTTAGGGGTACGGCTAATGAACTTTATTGCCCTTAGGGGTACGGCTAATGGACTTTATTGCCCTTAGGGGTACGCCTAATGATATAGATCCGTTGCCCGTCGGAAAACGGTCAACAAATGTGTTTTGCCGAACAAGGGATAAGTGGCAATGCCAATAACGAGGCAATTAACGAACAAATGAAGAGTAAATTTCCTACCCGAAAATGGTCATTCCATCTCCGACTGAAGCACAATGGAATGAGGAGCGTGCAAGCATTGACACAGAAATTTTGAAGACAACAATAATTCAAGTCAAGACTCAGGTATCACCGGGTCTCTCCGGCTTTCGTTATGAATACTTGCAAGCAATCCTCTTCAGTGAAGACTCGAAAGCTGATCACCTCGCCAAATCAGCTTTCGATGAACTGCATTCTCTATCTAATGGCATCGTCCAAGGCTGACTACTGTGGTACTTCTATCAGATTTGGAATAGATCAAGCCTAACAGCCCTGAATAAGAAAGATATTGCTGATCTAGAAATCAACGAAGTCATGGACTGTCGCCCAATCTGCAAAGGCGAAGCGATAAAGAAAGCGATATCTAAAGCTCTGTACACACCCTTGATATACACAACCAGGTTATTCCTCGGTAGGAACGAATGGAGGCGAATTAGCAACTTATCACGGCAATCACACTTTTTATGGAAGCCAATTCAAACTGGGTTGTAACCGCGCTAGACATCTCAAATGCATTCAATGAGATCCAACGATATTCTATCTTAGAAGAATTATGGAAAAATACCGAGCTTCGATCTCTATGGTACTACAACTTTCGTAATATGATGATCTCTGGCTTCATCGGTCTAGGTTACGGCCCATTCATGAAGGCAGCAACATATCAGGTGGATGAATGTGTCAAACAAGGTGGTATGGAAGCCATGCCCAACTTCTGTATAGGTATCAACCAAACCAACAAAACCATACATGACTCGCTGCAAGAAAAGGGCGGTGTCATCCTAAGTGGTGCTGATGATATGACAACTTTTAACTAAACTAGGGTACAACAGTTAATGGCCATACAAGCCCGAGATGCACCCAATCACTGAATAGAAACATGAGCACGAACTCAACAATCCTATAGTGCATCTCGTATTATTTATTTTATATTTTAGTAAGAAGTAACATGACGAATATTACATCATACACGAACTTTGAATCATAAACCAAGATTTACGAAATGCTATCACTCCCCTTGATTCATTTGTCGATAAATTAAGATTAACTAAATCCTGTCACTCCCCTTGATTCATTGGTCACTGTCGATGCCAACTTGCCGTTTGTCGTCTAACTCCGACCAAACACGAAATGTGAAGATACCTCCAGTGTAGTATATGCCAACCGGCTCCGCAAACAACTTCCCTCTCAGCACCTGTATCCATCACCGCATATGGTACATGTCTCGCACTGCATATAGACATATCAATTGATGTCGCACGCTTCAAAGCTCATATCCTTGAAGTGCTCTGTATCCATCAACTTATATGGCACCTATAATTCCCTAAACAAGAGATCCACCGATGCTTACAGATTCATCTGGTCGAGGTAGATGATCATTAATCTCCTTGGCACATTCAACCGTTGCACCTCCAGACTCCAAATCCGTCTTTGCACCCCCAGACTCCAAATTTGTCTCTTGCACGTCTTGTTCAAGAATTTGTTCAGACTCCAAATCCGTCTCTTTCAAGTCTTGTTCAGGAAGTTGTTCATAAATTTTTTGTTGCGGTATTTCCTCTCCAGAAGACATGGCGTTTTCTACAACATTAGTAAAACAAGCTACTGGGTTCAATTCCAAATTTCCATCTGGAACATCTCTCAGCTCATAAACAAATTCCGTTCCTCGCTTACATTTTTTTGAGTTCTATATTTACGTTTGAACCGAAATTGACTTTGGATCTGATATAGTTGGTGGTAAGATCTCATCCTCGTCTCGCGTACGTGCCACGTTCCGAGTATACTCCTGCCCATCCTGCCATCTACCATCTGGCTCAGACCAAACACGAAATGTGAAAATATCACCAGTCTCCCATGCAATGCCCAAAAATCTCCCCTTAATCCATCGAGACTTAGGAAAGAGCTGTTTAGCCGCGTAGAATTTAATTGGCTCCCAAAACTTGAATCTAAATGGTGAAATGTCCGCTGTATCCCCATTTAATACCTCACCAGAAGTCTTCCAACCGAGAGGCTTCTTTGCTACATGGTTCAAGCAGTCGACTATGAAAATCAATGCATAACACCAAAACACCAATGGAGCATATGAACGTTCTAAAACCAATACCGTTTTATGTTTTACATCCTGAATACGTCATTCAACTTTGCTCTCATTTTGATTATATGCAGTGAATTTTCCCTGTTTAGTCATTACCGCTCTACTTGTTCTCTCCCATTTTTGACCAGTTTTTGTCTTCGAATTGTCAGTAACTAATACTTCAGAGACCCCCACTTCGCAAATATAATCTTAATAAGCCCCATGTGATTGGGACTCTCTTTGCATACATCTTACAAATAAATAGTCAGACCATACGTGGCAGAAAATCTGCACACACAGATATCCATGGATTGATTTGACTGTAGAAAAAATGTATCCGTATCAGTTCTTCCCTTTAATCGTCTGGGGTATAGCTGTAGCAATCATCATCAGGTACCTTAAGTTGATATTCTTCTATCCTTCTTTGCACGTCGTATCGACTGAGGTGTAACTTCCTCCATGGATGGCGTGATCCAATTGATTTTCAACGTCAACAGTTCTTCGTCGGTAGGCATACGGCAAGCAACAACATCATCGGTAACAATAAAGCTCTGTTTCCTGCCTACGTCTTTAGCAATATCGTTCACAATCACGCCATTACTCCTCATATGGTAAATATTCCAGAGTGACTCGAATTGTGTCGTGCGCCGATCATAACCTCCCCAACTCCGATCAATACTACTCTTCCATCTGTATCCTCAACTGCTGTGGCGGCATCAACAAATGGTAAGTTCACACTCCCCATTCCGTTCAATCCTCCATGCAGCGGTTCTGATTTGTCAGAAATTCCAGTATTTTCCATCCGACTCTGCCAACAACTTCCCTCTCAGCACCTGTATCCATCACCGCATATGGCGCGTGTCTCATACTACCTTTGGACATACCAATTGACGTGGCACGCTTCAACGCTCGTACTCTTGAAGTACCCACTGCGTTGCCAATTTTACTAGGATTGGACTGAGATCGGAAGTTGCTATCATATCCAAAGGATTCGATATGTTCCATAGATTTTAAACTACTAGTAGGACGCGACTACTCAAAAACGTCGCCTGCTAATTTAATCTCAACGGTATCGCCAACGTTGCAGATTCTGGTTACCCGCCGGATCTTGGCACCTTTTCTTTTACCTGGTTTGCTGGGCGGCTTGTCAGATTCATTGCTCCCACTCGTACTAGAAACAATGTCTCCTTTTACCATGGTTTCACCGTTATTAGTTATTCTCTGTATTCGTAGTTGGCATGATAAGTGATTGTGTAAGAGTTCGGTCTCATAATCTGACAACTTTTAACTAAACTAGGGTACAACAGTTAATGGTCATAAAGCCCGAGATGCACCCAATCACTGAATAGAAACATGAGCACGAACTCAACAATCCTAAAGTGCATCTCGTATTATTTATTTTATATTTTAGTAAGAAGTAACATGACGAATATTACATCATACACGAACTGTGAATCATAAACCAAGATTTACGAAATGCTGTCAGATACATACATACTCGGACCTCCAGAGATCGCTTTTCCAGAAGTCAAACTTCATGAAGAAAGACTCGCATCAATCGGTCTCAAGCTCAACCACAGTAAGATGAAATGTTATATTAAGGAGTCTAAGAAATCCGAGCTATACCATGAGCTACGAGAGGCAGCTAATATTTTGGAGGGATCTACAGAAGGCTGAGATAGGATGAGATTACTCGGCCTTCGAGCCTACGGAGTTCTAAACGGAAGTGAAGTCTTTGTCACGGAATGGCTAAAATCCAAAGGAGAACGCATCAAAAGCAACATGCTTGAAATCGGGAAGTTACTAGACCCGACTAGGATTGCGAGTCGAGAAATTCCATCGCGTCAGCGCCTCTGCCTCCTCACTTTGAACTGCCTTCAGTTTAAATAAAATTATTTTGCCAGAAATATACAACCTCAATTTACAGAAGGTTTCTGTACGACACTCGACTCAGCGATCAACTAAATTATGAGTCAGTGCTTCAATTTGAAGAATGAAGAGCTATCTTCATTCAACAAAACTCGAACTCACCTTCCTATTTGTCTTGGAGGTCCGAGGGTTAGAAAACTCAGTCATGTGAGATATGCGGAGTTCATCGGAGGAATCATGGATGGAATCCCTCCTCTACTACCTCAGACTCATGATGATGGGGAACTTCATGGGATTTAGACAACTTGTTTGTGGAACACTGGATGGGAGAAAACTGCCTTATGTCCGAACATGGTCCATTGAGCAAAATCATCTAACGCAATGTAAGCGCTCTCGGATACGGAATCAATCTTGCTTTTACCTCAATGTGTAACGAATATCACTCGATGATCCCAGATCATGATCACGAAATCAACTTATCATCAAGTGATATACTACACAAAGATTCCAACTTTGCTGGATTTACGCTGAATATAGAGATTAAGCAGGGATCAATTACCCAATGCCTGTCGAAAGATCTAGAGGACGCAACGAAAGAGCATCTCGATCTGATCTACACCCAGAACGAGGAAGGATGCTTTAATCATAACATGGAGCATCTCTCATAGTGCAATACAGATGAGATCAACATTCAATGCCTACGAGCTCTACTCAACAGAGATGGAATTAGAAAGAATGACATATTCATCGAGGCCGTGCGTTGTATTCTAGGTTTACCAAGTCACATTCTTCAACATTTTGCGGATGGACACCGTTTCATCGGACGTAATGCCAACATTGATCGACGCACATGGTATTATGGTAAAGAATGCGATACTAATCAATGGAGACTATCATCGTATGTACGCAAGCATTCAAAGTCTTATCATTGATATGTTTAAGAAAGCCAAAATATGGGCTATTCGCGAACCCCAAAAAATGTTTCATGGCCTTGTCAGCTGATATTCTCAAAGAATATTGCGATCGACATTCCATTAAAGAACTCATCATTCCCGATATAATGACTTACGACCATCCACATCGAGAAAGGTCTGGACGGATGATGCTACAAAGACGGATTTTCGAAGTGAAAACGATGCGAGTAGAGCGTCGTATGAATAAGTATAACCCTCGTAACCCCAATAGAAGAGCCGTGGAGAAGAGAGTTACAGAGATTGAAGCTCACTATATTAAGCGAGCTAAGAAGTTAGATGCCACTTTTGCAGCGGGTAACAATTTCAATCCGTTCCTTAGTGCCTATAAGTCCTACGGCATGAATGGAATTGATTCGCTTGTAGTCGGTCATTTTGGTGAAGTAAACAAATGATTCAAGCAATTAATTTGTTCCCTAGCGAAGGTGGTTGCAGAATCACAAAAAGCAGGAAAGATAACTCCTGCAAGCTCTACGGATCACAAAAGGAAAGGAGCTTATGCCTTATTCAAGAAGAGATTTATAGTGGCGCTAGGTTGTATGGCGATAAGCACTCAGATTGAACTAATCATACGTCGGGTACAATTTGTAAGAAGAACAAAAGAAGCTGCAACTCAGGCAGCATGCGCTGGTAATGCCAGAGGATATCATTCAGAATATGAGAATTCATGATTTAATAACAGGGAAAATGATGACGCTGTGTTTCGATCATATAACAACTGCTACTACTCCTCTTCCAAACCTGTAACTGATGAAGAGGATGAGTTATAACTACAAACTTATTTATACCTAGTACAAGGGTAGAAGTTAACAAATAAATACCGGTATACAGTCGAAAGAAATGTGCAACCCCTTGATGACACCATGGAAACATTATCTTGTAAAAGTGCAGGTAGAAAATGAGACGAGTACTATGTATCGTTACAAATTAAAAACAATTTTTACTGGTAGCGATTCTGTTTACTTCTTCATTGAAGATATATATTGTGCGAAAGTGTTGACGTAAAGTCGGTAGGTTTGTTCTTAGATTTTGAAAGTTAATCTTAACTTTTTATATATTTTCATTTCAAAATAGAAACGATAAAATCCTATTACAGAAAGACAGTACAATGTACAATCCTATCAGCGGAGAAGAGCTCCTAAGGAAAGCCGAGACCGTCAGACGAACGATCCGAAACGACTTCATGCCGAAATGGCATGAGTTGTATGGATTACAGATACAACGTCGGTATGGAGCCTTCTAGAAGAACATACGACGATATGGTTAAAGAAGTAGTTGGTTTAGCATGTTAGAAGCCAAATCCACGGGGCTATCCATTTTTGACAGCGTAATGGTGGCGTATTTGTTTTCAGTATATTCATGTGTCCAAAGCAAAAGGTTGGAAATATTATGTTCCCATTCAACTGAAGGAAATATTGAGAAAGTCTCAAGGAATGACAAAAAGAAAGTTGATGTAAAGAAAGGAAAGGATCTCGTATTCTTTCAGGTGAAGAAGAGTATAGGAAGAGGAAACTAGATATGTTGGAGGTTAAGGAGTCGGCTTCAATCTATGCCAAATCGTTAAGCGTCTTACAAGAATATCAAAAAAATATAATTATGTTGAATAACAACATAAAGTTATCGAATAATAACATTGAAAAATATACGATTCTAGCTGAGAAGATGTATGCAATGAAACTATATTTCAGCTGGTGATAAAATGATGGAAATTGTTGATAGTAATATCGATGACTTGGAAGTGATTAATAAGGAAAAAAATTGACAAATATTTGAAAAATATACGATTCTAGCGGAGAAGATGCATGAAATGAACTAGATTTCAGCTGGTGATAAAATGATGGAAATTGTTGATAGTAATATCGATGACTTGGAAGTGATTAATAAGGAAAAAAAATGATAAATATTTTTCAATGTTATCATTCAATGTTATTCAACATAATTATGTTTTTTCGATTCTCTTGTAAGACGCTCAACGATTTGTCATGGATTAAAGCCGACTACTTACCGACAGTTTTCTCTCCAACATATCTAGTTTCCTCTTCATATACTCTTCTTCACCTGAAAGAATACAAGATCCTTTCTTTTCTTTTAATAGCATTAAAGCCTCCGCTACTCGTGCTTCATCGTTGGCTGATGACGACATATCTTCCTTTGTCACTTCTTGCGCAAGTAAGAAAAGCTATGAAATATGAATTATAGTGTGACTGCGAAGAAGTATTTAAGAATATTCCAGATAACGATGAAAAATTTTGGTAATCACTTTGATTCTTTAATGTTCTTCATTTGTTTATGTTTATATCGAGATGAGAAATTTACTGGCTCGCTCTCAAAACAGAATCCATCCATGACATGAAGTAAATGAGGTGAACGTATTGTTTCCTAATAAAAGCGACCTGCGGATCCGACTCTTGATACTAATTGATGAAGCCTAGCGTATATTTTACGAGTATAAATGACAATATTTCGATTGTTAACGTTTTTGAATCTTTTTCGATCGTAAAAATTTAGGACAGTTTTTCGATGTAAACAACAATTTTTCGATGAAACTACTCAATTATCGATTGTAAACTACAACATTTTGATTGTACCCTATCTCCCGTTGACAATTCCTCTGCTTCATGAAGTGTTAATCCCTGTCCAAATCAATAATTTGATATGAGTAATAGGACCGCACATTACTGTCACAACACTTTCCTATTTTCAGTTTATCTCTCGACTTTACTTTACTATACGTTTCTCGTTAGGGAAGCTTTTCCCGTGTATATCCTTTCACGAATGTAAACCAGAAACTACGTTGTCGGTAGAAAGTAGTCAAGAAAAGAGTTTTTTTGAATATTCTATCTTTTGAATGGTACTGGGTTAGGATGATGCCACCGCCTCATATGCAGGAGCTAGAGCAAAATATATGTGACATTCTAACAACGATTCAAATGCTTGAATTCAATGATAGTGGAAGTCTAGTTATTCATTTTGGAGAAGATACTTCTTTTCGTTCATTGTTATTAATATACCGACAATTGTTAATCAAAAGGAAGCAACATCTAAAACGCAAATCATTACTCACCATGATTCGTCTGACCTGTAATTTTTAGTCCCTTCACCCATGATGTATAATTTCATATCAATAATTACACCTCAAAATCGCTTTACATTCCGAGAATCATGTTTCTAAATTCTCGAAACTTTTCTCCCCGCAACGAGTTCGTCATATAATCTCCGAACATACCCTCCGTAGGGCAATACCTGATCTCCACATTCTCCATTTTAACCCGATCTGTAACGAAAGAATAACGAATATTGATAAGACGGCTGCGCTTGCCTGCGCTTTCCTTCCGCGTTTTTAGCAAAATCGAACTACTATTATCTTGAAATAAAATATTTATAGAGTTTTCATGATCACGTCGTCTACGCCCAATGACTCCGCCTCAGTACTGCTTCTAGTGTTAAGCTTTTGCTTAACCAAACCTGCCTGAATCGCACCGGTCCCTATTGAAATAACGCTCCCAGTGTGACTATGTAAATCCTCATGTACACCGTACGATGCGTCCACACCATTTAATAACCTTTAGATCGTCAATTCCCACCATTAAATTATATTGTTTGGTCCCATTTAAATATTTCATTAATCGTTCAAACCTCGTCCAGTCCTGCTTCGAAGGATTCTTTACCCTTGTTGCCAATACTGAAACAGTCAATTGTATATCTGGCCGGGCACGTTAAGGTAGGAAAAGGTATTTCGCCACATACGTGTGATACACTTCCCTTTTTCCCTTTTCTGGTAGCCTACTATTCTTCTTTTCAAAAACAATTTTGACGATGCTGGTGTCGTTGCTACATCATTGGACCCAAATCGCATGGGAAATTCATCTAAAATTCCCTTCGCGTAATCATCCATTCGAAATTTTACTTTTCCTTTCGTACTAAAATCAATCGTCATTCCTAAATACTTGTGGATGTTTCCTCTTGTTGCTGATACTTTTTTTAATCCACTATATCTATCATTTAACCATTTTAGTAACTCATCATTGACATTTGGATCTACATGACTTGACAGTATATCATCCATTGCTTTCCTTTAACTATCCTATTTGCAACGCATGGATCATACGCATTAAACTTAAATCCGACTAACTCCAAATCCTTTCGGAACTTTTCATACCAAAGTAAAGACGCAATAAGCATTCCATATAATGCCCTCAGTACTACCACATAATTGACTTTCCGATTCTTCTCCCTCACGACGAAAATTGAATATACTCGCGGGTTCAATTCAACCATCATATCGACCAACTCACCCGTGATTTTCATAATAACTCTATCTTCATTTCCACTTCCTTTCGGTAACTTCGTTTGTACAAATGCATTTGGTATATCGGCGGTCATTGCTGAAATGGTAAACCAACACATAATTACATAGCCCAACGGTGGCAAATGAAAGTATAAATATCACTTGCTATATTGACTCCCATGAAAATCGTGACATTATGTCAGCTGGTATACCTAATGCATTTGTGCAGACGGAATTATCGAAAGGACATGGGAACGAAGACAGAGTGATAATGAAAATTACGGGGGTATTGGTTGACATGTTGGTATGTTGGAAAACGTGAGGAAAGCAAGTAAAGTGTACGATGTTTCTACACGTCACTTTGATTGTACACGTCATTTTACCATTTTTTGATACAAGAATGTAGAGATCGTAATCTTTTACTATTCCGAACATTGATTTGTACCGATTGATTGTATCCAACTAGTCTGTTAAAACTAGACTTAGAAAGGCGGATAGAGATTAATGCAATTGGCTTATTGTCATTACTTCTAGAGAGAAAACAGGCTTGATTTCAACATTAATAAAAGATTATAGTGAAGTTCAGGGGAGTTACTAGTTACTAAAGCGATCAATGACAAGAGATTATACAAACAGATAGAGACCCAGGCAACGTATCGAACCATTACAACACGTAAATTAAGATGCCAGAACAAGCACTAAAACCAAAATCAACCCCAGCGATGGGACACGAACAAATAATAACAATAATTGAAATGGAAACATACGCAACAGCAATCTTGCGACATTGGCTAGTGCAGCAAGATCATTCAAAGGAAAAATTGAAGGACTACCAATCATCGATAAGCAGTATGAGAGTGCAGGAGTTGCATTCGATGTCCTCCAGAAGGCCGTATCAGACTATTCAGTACTAAACCTGGAAAATGGAGATCATATGGTCTATGTGATAGAGAACAACGAGGATAACAAGAAGGAAAATGGAGTCGGAGAAACTCCAACATGGGATATCGCGAAAAAGGACAACTATGGTAAAGAGCAGGAGTATAGCAGAAAGCTCAATATGTTTCTCAAGGATGAGAAGACGTATGAACGCAATCTAAAGAAGGTGTACACGATCTATTTTGGTCAATGCACACCAGCGCTGTTATCAGGAATCAAGTCAGCGACGGACTTCACTGAGAAGAACAAGAAGAAAATCTAATTTAGTTTATGGATCTTATCAAGAATCTTTCGATTGGTCTCAATGAGACTGAGAACGAGTTACTCACCAACTTCCAGGTGAATACGCGACTATATAACCAATAGCAGAAACCTGTAGAATCAAATGATGAGTGGTTTGCATGTTTTGAAGAGAATTTGAATGCTGCATAGGCGGCAGGAGGGAAGAACTGCCTAGTACCTTACCACTGGATACTAGGCAGTGGTAAATACAAGAAAATGAATGCTGACGAAGTCAAGGAAGCGACAAAAGCGATTTATACCCTCCTACAGTCTGACCGTATTTGCTATGGCAACAAGGTACGACAAATCACAGAGGGAGTCGTGTTAGGACATGATAACTTCCCAACGACTGTGGATGGTGCTTATCGCATTCTCACAGACACACAACGTAGATTGGATGAAGATCAACTACGACGTGGGGGTACTTGGAATAGAAATATCGGTTCATCACATTATGGAGGTAGAGGAGGACTTGGATCTCGTACACCAAGAAACCATGAGAATCTCCCACAGATTCCTGAGGGAGCCAGACTAGTGCTAGGTAGGGATCGTAGAATCTATACGGCACAATGTTATAACTGTCAAGAATGGGGACACTTTGCAGATCAGTATCCAGAAGCATTAAATCAAGGTAACAATAAGGTAAGTTATACACGACAATCAAACAATTTTCAATGCTATTCACAGAAATGCAGTCATAAACATATTTCGTACATTCTTGATACCGGATCCACACAAAATACAGAGAAGAACAAGACTCACCTAACGTAACTAATCTTAACCCTTCTAGAACCAAATGCTTAACGCCCGTATACGGGCGTTAAGCTACGCATTTTGATTGGCTCATACGCACATTTTTGAATTTTTTTAAAGAAGTAACGCACTCTGATTGACTATGCCCCCAAAAAGTTCCATAAGTAAGTTATATTATTACGCATCGTCCTCTGACGCTGTGAGAATATCTTCATGTTCTCCTTAAACAACGTCGTAATCGATTCCAGCATGTCCTCCTCAACATTATTCTCCGACTCGTAACCGAACTCTAGTACAATGTTCTTTTTCGATGGTATTGCTCTTAATAATGACGGCATCGGATCTTTGAAAGGGTCTGTAAGAATTGGATTCAAGTCCGCTGCCTCTTGGAAGGTCGTGCCGACGTGGGTAGCTACTGCCTCTAGGAACAAAGCAAACTGTTCAGGGTTCTGCGCCGCTTCTGACTTTGACTTCAAAACAGAGAGTCTATAGTCACTTCCATTATCGTGCCTCTTCTTCATGATCAAGGTAAAAGTAGTTTTAGAATTAATTTAAATTAAATTAATGTTGGAAGAAAGAGGGATCAACGTGACTTACGTGGGCATCACTCACGCAATCTTCTGCCATTTAGATCCTCTTTCTCAAGTATGGTCCTCAATTTTGAATGTAATCCGAATAGTAAAAATCGGTTACGAGTAAAATAACTTCGCGTTAATTTAATTTAAAATAATTCTAAAACTACTTTTTCTAAAACTACTTTTACCTTGACCATGAAGAAGAGGCACGATAATGGACTCCCTGTTTTGAAGACAAAGTCAGAAGCGTCTCAGAACCCTGAACAGTTTGCTTTGTTCCTAGAGGCAGTAGCTACCCACGTCGGCACGACCTTCCAAGAGGCAGCGGACTTGAATCCAATTCTTACAGACCCTTTCAAAGATCTGATGTCGTCATTATTAAGAGCAATACCATCGAAAAAGAACATTATACTAGAATTCGGTTACGATTCGGAGAATGATGTTGAGGAGGACATGCTAGAATCGATTACGACGCTATTTGAGGAGAACATGAAGATATTCTCACAGCGTCAGAGGACGATGCGTAATAATATAAACAAGCTCTACGTTGATCCCTCTTTCTTCCAACATTAATTTAATTTAATGATTATTTGTAAAATGCAGTAGTGAATCATGTAGATAAACATAGAAACAATAACACATGATTGC
>Ga0209092_10003911_pt1 | contig 12678 bp, 11 predicted proteins | sample FraStrMetagenome_FD_187446 | JGI IMG/M metagenome (GOLD analysis project Ga0209092, IMG submission 187446) | Marine eukaryotic phytoplankton communities from Arctic Ocean - Fram Strait ARC3M Metagenome (SPAdes) (version 2) | ecosystem: Environmental > Aquatic > Marine > Oceanic | place: Fram... | reverse complement strand
TATGTTGAAGATGAAACCCCTCGATTTCATGCACCAACAGTTCCAGCAGGAGAGGTTCCTACAGTAAGGAAAAGAAACTACCAGCAACACTTTGACAGGATGGCGTTTACTGGGGTGACGTGGGTTCCAAAGGTGATAAGAAATGGTAGGGTTGCAACAAAAAAAAGAAAAGTTGAATTTTCACAAAAGGCACACTCAGAGACTACGGTAAACATTGATTTTATTCGTAACAACAATTTAAATTTATGTTCTCACCCAGCGCATTGGTTTCAAGCGTTCCTTCCTATCAGAGATACTGGTCTCACAAATTATTTTTCAATGGAGAAAGTATTATCTTGGACCAATTTAAGGGCATTAATAGATAATGCAAGCTTGGGAGGCAAGTACAAAGACTTCACGCAATTCACTCTGGAGGAGCTCATGCAACATGTTGGGCTCTATTTGCTACAAGGCTTATCACCTTCACCACAAATTGAAATAAAGTTTACTCCACAACATGAAAATCCAGTGAACAGAAATGATTTTGTACACACTTCTTTTGGTGGCAATGTTAGCAGAAGTAGAAGACGCCATCGTCATTTCAAAAGCTTCTTTTGCTCTGTAGATCCTCGGATTCCAGTTCCAAGTCGTGAGACTCATCCTAATTGAAAAGTGCAGCCTCTTCTCAAACATATGGCACTAGTATCTCAATCTGCAATTTTTCTTGGTAGAGATTTATCATGGGATGAGCAAACGATAGGTTTTCAAGGGAATCATCGTGACAAACAGAGAATAACATATAAAAAAGAAGGTGATGGGTTTCTGGTAGATTGCATTTGCAGCGATGAATACACTTATGCTTTTTGGTTCCGACACCACGAAGCAAGCAAAATACTCATACAGACGACCGGTTGCTCACCTCTACATGCAAGGGTACTTGCTTTGATTTCACAACTACCAGATAAGTATTACACTTTTGGAATGGATAATCTTTACAATTCAGCCAAATTCTGCAGGTTAGCATACGCAACAAGACAAAAAGTAATGGTGCATGGAGTCACAAGGCTGACGCTGCGGGGAATACCCACCATTGTTAAACAGGAAGAAGTTAAAAGAAAATCGGAATTGGAATTGGTAAGGCATACAGTCAAAGCAGCTGTATTAAAAGGTGACGAAGTATGCAGCGGATTAGTAAGTGTATCACTTTACGATACAAAACATGTTTATTTTTTATCAATGGTATGCGAAAATATTACATGGATTAAAAAGATGAGACAGGTCTACAACACACAAGAATTGAAACGTATAAAGATGCCATTCTATAGACTGAATATTGTGGATTTTTACAACAACAATATGGGCAATGTCGACCTAGCGCACCAGCTCAGAAATCATTACTGTATTGATACATCTTGGCATAGAAACAGGAAGTGGTGGTGGTCTATTTGGTGGTGGGGATTTCAAGTATTGCTGACAAATTCATATGTGTGCTATATTAAATATCATGAAATGTTATTAACCAAACTACCCTTGACACACTATGAATTTATTAAACAGGTTGCCCTAGCTTGGATTAATAAGGACATGTATTGGCCAAAAGATGATGTTGCAGCTATTTCAAAAAAAGGAAAGCAGAGAATGATAACAATAGAAATATGAGAGCAACGAAAAGAAAGCTTAACATTGATGCAATGTCATTTTCATCTTCTGAATCCAGATGCATTCCAGTTAATTCAAAGTCCTTGAATCCGACTAGTGGTAGCCTGGACATCCGACTCAACACAACAATGCAATATTTACCGCAGTTAGCTAAGAAAAGAGCAAGATGTGCTCTCCATAGATGGGCTAGAAACAGGGGAGGGGGGGAAATCATGGCTCATCATGTCGTGACATGCTCAGTTTGCCCAGTTAATCTGTGCATAACTTGCTACAACATATTTCACAAAGAGGCAAATTTGGAGGATCTAAAAGATGTGATCGCAAGAAGTTAATGACGGTAGTAGGGATAAATAAACGGCTGACCTCCTCAGTTTTGAGGAGGGGGTGGTAGGTGGGAAAAACTAGCCATACACGATGTAATCTAAAACACATCATTATATTGATTTTATATTGATTTTCTATTGATTTTGAATTTTTTGCTTCATTGTGTGAACACATTATAGTGTTTTCAAATTGATTTTGTATTGTTTACTCATTTTGTTAACGTATTATAGTGATTTTATATTGATTTTGTATTGTTTGCTCATTGTGTGAAATGATTTTTACTCGTTGTTTACTAGTTGTTTATTAAATTTTATTATTAAAATTTGCGTGGACTTCGGAGTCCCCCCAAAAAAAACAATAAGGGGATAAAGTGAGATAGGTTATTACACTATTATCTCCTACATACGACATGTAATACATCATGCGATATGATATTTATCGCCGCTGTTTTTCTACGAAAGCAATATGGGGTTTTATGTAGAAAACCTTCAAATCAAAAATGGCCGTATGAAAAACTTACAATACCTCAAAACACGCTTACGTCATGTGATTCGCGATTAAAACGTTCTAGCAGTCAGAGATGGTAAACGATACCTTCCCAGAAATCACTAACTGCTGCGGATATCATATTCACCACTTCCTATTCTAACAAATTAAAACTGATTTGTGAAACTGACACCGAATGAAGTCTAAAAAACGGAAAAAGGAACACATTTCAAAATCTGCAAAAATAGTGATCATCGGTGCAGGTATTGGTGGACTGTCAACAGCTTTATCACTTCAACGAGCAGGATTCACCAATGTTCATGTTTACGAGCGCCAAAGTAATCCCGACCGCATTAATGGTGATAGCAAAAAGAAGCGAAAGCATGGATATGGCTTGACTTTAACTTATAACCCAAAAGGTCCTTTAGCAAAGTTGGGAATATTAGAGGAGTTGGCCCGAAGAGACACACCTTCCAGGTCTCATTATATCTTTTCAGTAAGCGAATTTTTCGTGCTTTTTTATTCTCGATGCATATGAAACTTGAAAATAATTTATTTAATTGTTGCTAAAAAATCAGCCAGATGGTTCAGTAATGGGATATTTTGGAAATGCGTTTGTTCCAAATCGAGGACATGGGCAAAGAGGAAATTTGAGGGTACCACGACATGTCGTGCGTGATGTTATGCTTCAAAGAATAAAAACAAATAAAGAAAATAGCAATGGAGTCAAAATTTACTGGGACGAAAAGCTAAAACACCTGGAAACTTCCCAAGATTGTAATGGCGATAACAAAGTGACTATATGGTTAGAGGATGGACGTATTGTAAAAGATATTGATCTGTAAGTTAAATTTATACACTTCCCTCTTAGTTGTAAGAACAAATTTGCATTTTCTCATCTAGTCATGATGTTTCAACGTGGGGCAGATTAATAGGAGCAGATGGTATTCGAAGCTTGGTCCGCACTCAAGTGCAACTACAAAACCCAGCATTGGAAACTCCTCAACTTCGATATCTTAAAATATTTCTAATTTTAGGCATATCAAATTTGGATCACCCTTTACTTGACGAAAGAGGTTTCTATACACTTGATGGTACACATCGTTTATTCATAATGCCATACGAGCAAAATAAAAATGAATTTGAGGGAAAAAATGGCAGAAAAACCATGTGGCAGCTTTCATTCTTTTTGGATAATGAACAGGAGGCAATAAAATTATCTAACGCATCAGAAAATGCATTACTAGTAGAAGTAAAACGAAGAATCGCGAACTGGCACGCTCCTGTACTAGACATGGTTGTGTCTACTGATGAAGAATCTGTTTGGGGAACGTAAGATTATTTTGTTCGATTTAGTGACATTGGGAAAAACTCACGTTTGTTAACAATACACATCTCTTTATTTTTCTCTATAATTGTTCATCAATGAGCAGAGGCCTTATGGACCAACCGAATATTCTTCATCTTCATAAAAAATCAAAGGAAGTCCGGCCAATTGTTCTCATGGGTGATGCAATCCATCCTATGTCTCCATTTAAAGGCCAAGGAGCAAACCAAGCATTGACAGATGGGCCCGCGCTCACAGATTGGCTATTGAAGTCAAACTTTTCATCAGCGCTTCTTGGATTTGAACGAGAAATGCATTTAAGAACTCGTCCAAAAGTATTGGCCTCCAGAAAAGCAGCTCTAACTTTTCATTCGAAGGAAATCATGAATGAAAAAGGTCAGCATAGTTTCGCTGGTGTCAAAACGGATTGTATCGATTTGCTTCGAATTGAATTAAAAAAACGTGGTATAGATGCAAGCAGTGCTAAAGATTTAGATGATAAAGTTAGAAACGTGATTCTTGAATTTGGATTTGGGGTTGATTCCTCTTCTTTGTCAGAGGGGGGAAAAAATCAGAACATTAGTGGGGATGTACTAGAGAAGTTAAAACAGAAGGCTCTTCAGTATGCCGAGATAGGAGACACATCCGGCTTGAGAAATGTTTCCATAAAATATTCTTGTTCTATAATTCAGACAGCAAAAGAAAATGTTTCTGGGAGATCTTGTCTATTTTTAGCGGCACTTGGTGGACATTTTCACTTAACCGATTGGCTCCTTAATGAAGCCGGTGTTTTGGAAAGTGAAGGTATAGATATGGCTCAACTTGAGTCAATAAATGAGGAAAACGGACAAAATCCAATACATGCTGCAGTTTTAGGTCGTAACGCAGACGTTTTAAGTATAATTATACAAAAATGCTATGAAGTCGGCATAATCCATTGGTTGAACATGAAAGACGAAAGGGGCAATACCCCATTGATGCTAGTGCGTGAAATATTTCACGATAAAACGAATCAGGAGTTATTTTTAAGTATATTAACAAGATGAAGAAGTTTTGAAAATCGAGTAAAGTTTAGTTTTGTTGAATGTTTGAATTTTTATATTGTACCGGTGTTTTCATACATTGTATTTTCATGCAAAGTTTGTTTCATCCTATAAGAGATCATGTGCCTTCTTTGGAAAGGAATTGGATTAGCAGGAATTGCGGTCATATGTGAGACGGTGACTATTCTCTTCTGGAAATCTATACGAGTGTGATTCTTTACTTCATTATTGATTTTGATGAATAGGTACTATCATCTGGATCCATAATTTTAAGTTGAAGGCAGTCCTCAACAACCATATTTCAGGAACTAATCGATGAATGTCCTTGAAACAGTATATCATCATCCTAAATCATTTTTATCCAAGAACAGCTTTGATTCCAAAGGCCAAGCCAACAAGTCCAAACAAACTAGCCGCAAATCGTTCAATCTGATCATCAGTCCAGATCTTACGTGACGCTAAAAAGGGTGCAAGTTGTCCTCCTACTAAAACACCAGGAATAGTATATTCCACCAAGGTCCATGGAATAGCATTTTGAAAAGCTTCTATGAAATCTGTGTCGGGAGTAGAAAGTGAGATTGCCAGGGTAGAAAATTGAATCACAGCGGCAGTAAGAGCAGTCACAACAACGACCGCTACGGAAGTACCAGCTGCGATAGGGAGGGGCATGCATCGACCGCGTACTAGTTGAGGAAGTAGAACTTCTCCTACGCCTACACCTAATAAACCAGTGAGAGTTGATCCAGCAATGGTAGCTGCATTAGATGAAAGTGGGTTAGACGAAGATTGTGGAAAGTAGGTGTATTCCGTCCCATCGGTAGCAATTTTTGTACGCAATTGCTCTGCTTGTTCATCTTCATCTAAAATTTCACAATTTTCCTCCAAAAGAATTTCATCTGGTCGAGGGCTCACTATCAAAAACAAGGATAATCCCAACATCAAACAGGCATACAAGCCTCGTAATAAAATAACATTTTGAACCAAGGCAGTCGCCAAAATGGCTCCAATAAGTGCACATGGGACACTCCGTTGTAAAAATTCTGCTGCAATTTTCCAATCCACCAATCCTCGCCTTGCATACCCCGTTAATCCACTTGCAAACCCAAACACTTCCGTCAGCAAAGCTGATGCGACGGCTTGAGCTGGAGATGCAAGTTCAAGGTCTAGCAATGGAAAGAGGAGCAAAAAGAGTGGAGAAAAGAGAGCTGCTCCTCCTATTCCAGCTAATTGACAGGAAGTGGCGACGAGAGTGGCGGTGGGGAGCATGAATTTATATGGCGAGTTTGCGTAGGAAGATACAATTTCTTGAAAATCGACTGTGTGAAGATTCTGTTGGGAATTAATTTTTGAATATGTAGCAGTAGATTGTTCATGTATGGGGGGAGTATGGATAGGTGAAACATGCTTTACTAATTTTTGTAACGAGTACGATGTCAAAGGTGGTTTGGATCGAAAAGAGACAGGTGAGGTGAAGGCTTCACTTGGTGTCAGAATCAAATTGAAACCAAGCAGCAAGATAACTAAGTTAAACCCGAAACAATGCATGTTTTTTTGAAACGGTGCTCTCGGAAGGCAAAGATATTCTATTCCAGTTGATGATGGATGATTATATTGTGTGCAACTTGAAAATCGCAATTTTAAAAAGAAGCGTTTGAGAATGATGTGTCAGCAGTTGCATATGAATGGCCATCAGCATCAGACGAGTCATTTTGCTAGATTTTGCAATCGATAGATTTGTTGTTGATATTTTCTCTCTAAAAATAACGGCTAGTTTGCCAACGTCATAAATACTAGAAATATTTTAATATATGATATTCTCCATTAATGAACAATACAGAAAGAAATATAAAAATCAATTAATAAAATGTAGGAAGGTTTTCATTCAAAAAAGGCGCCACATTATTTTGTTTGATTTGTTTTACGAAATTCAAAATAAAAAAACAAAAGCTTATCAATTTATCATGACAAGTAGACACTTTCATTTTAGATTGAAATTCTACATCTGAGCCACTAGATTCTTCAATGCCTCTCTTACTAATTCCCCTGTCGCCGGATCAACATATTCCTCTTCCCCCACATTTTCTTTCATACGGTAACTCGCCCTTGTCAATGCCATCATAACACCTTCATGCCTGGACATGACACTCCTTGTTTCATATTCTGAACTCAACAATGCTATAGTACTTAATGCATGTTCTCGAATTTTAGCATATTCATCATCTCCTTGTAAAATTGCCATATCCGCAAGTGCCGAAAGAAGTCCATGATGAAAAACCATCATTTTACGATGTTCTACATTTTTTGCCTGTAATACAAATCCCTGAGCAATATCATCCGTTTGTGTCCAATTTTGTCCCTTCACCAAAGCCGCAAATAAAGATCCCAAACAAAGCATGGGATGCTCAATCACCTCGGCTAATCTTCGAATCGTGGCGGCACAAAATAACTTCACATCTAAACTATTCTCAGGGGATTGAATTGTGTTTGAGAGTCCTTCTAGCAAACTGGGATGGTTGGCCATACGGACAGTCGTTAAGGCCTGTTTACTACAACTCATATTAAACAAAGTTTCGGCAGCACTGCTTTTAAGCTTGTCCGGATAGGATTTTTTGGAAGATGTAGGATGAAGTACTTGCACTAATGCTTCAATCAAAACACCTTCTTGGAAACGTGCCATAAGATCTGCGTTCCTGTCAGAACATGCCAAATTATACAAACTCACAGCTGCATTCCGTCGAATTTCAGGAGGATCTTCCTGTAACAATTTCCACAATGTTTCTAGCATATATTCATGGCCCGTCATATCTGGAACGTGACTATCATCTCCATGACTTAGATTCATCAATGCTAAGGAAGAGCATCGTTGTGCTAATTCATTCGGATCAGATTGTGCGACATGACATAAATTTGGCATGAGGTTTGGATGCTCCATCATATACAATTTGTTTCCATCGGCATGGGCTAAGTTGGTCATGATAGCGATGGCATTGAATCGGGTTGCTTCAGTTAGTAAATGTCCCATACCAACTCGATACGAAGCTTCCAATGATGCATTGGAGGGAGGAGTGCTAGATTGAGTATCCATGATTTGAATCAAGGTAGGTAGAAGGTTGGGTGCATGTGCCATTTCATATTTGGCACTGGGGATGAGTGAAAATGCTGCTAGAACTTTCGTGATTTTTTGGATGCTCACTTTTTGATCTTTGGGAATACCATTCTTAGGTGCATTGTGATACAGTTGAAAAGGACGATTCATAGTTCGAATCAGAAGAGGTAAAATATCTTCTCCAATTTCATCATAGCTTTTTTTCATCATGCTGTCATTTGCACGATATACCATTTCCAAGGCAGTACAAATCATGGCAATTTCATGATCGATTTCAGAATATCGAGAAGTGGTTTGAGACGTAGCCTCTATCTTTTTCGGAGGAGCATAATGATGATGCGGTGTTGTATGCATCACAAAGGCTAATTTTTGATAGAGCACATTAGCGGCGCCAGCTTGAATTTCTACATCATGTTGGTCCTTATTTTTGTGATCAAATTCTAACAAGGCATCGGCTATGGTAGAAAGACGTTTTTCTTTTGGGAATACATAGATTTTTAAATCTATATTGGGTAGTCCCACAATAAATGTACTATTTGAGTATTGCAGCATCGAAACAGAAACAGAATGAACAATGCAATACAAAAAGCATCACTTACTCTCAATCATTTTTTGCATAGGTGCGCGTGCATTCGCAGATCTCGGTGCTTCCATCGTATACCCAGACTGATATGATGCTTCCTCTTCTAAATGAGGAAGCTTTCTTCTACTTTTCGAGGAATACACAGATGATCCTGACGAAATTCCACCAACGACAGATCCTGCACTACCGACATAATGATTTCCACTGACGCTCCCCTGTGACACACTAGGTGCAACACTGGCGCCAGAACTTGGAACAAAACCCATTCCAATTCTCGCAGGAGTCCGACGAGTGACATTTTTTAGTAAGGAATCTTCATTGATTCGATGGACATATTGTTGTCCTTCTTCTTCGTAAAACTGGGTTCCAAGATCTCTTCTTGATTTTCCCCATAATTTGTTCATCGCAAACTTATTTATATATTGGAATGTCCTAGATTTGGATTTTCAATGGAACTCAAATTATTTGGGGAGGTATCTTTGGGTTGGACGACCAACCAACAGCAGCAGGGTCAATTGTTGTTCTATTTAGTTACCCAGCTTGCAAACACGAGTCCAAGACCTGAAGGTGCAATTATGACCCAAACGATATTTAATTAGCGGAGATATTGTGAATGGGTCTTTCAAGAATCTTTTTGTACACAGCTATTCTACGTTAATTGTTAATCTATAGTCTTATTTCAGATTTTGAAACGTGATTGGTGTATTCAAACCATCTTGAACTGAAATTTGAGAATTTATTATTTTAATATTAAAAGTGCTTTCTTCTTTTGATTGCTTTCATTATACAATAAATTGCACTTATTTCATTCCAAATCGTGAATGAATAGTTATCACAATGTCCGAAGTCAATATTATTAATGTCTTCCATTTCACTCAATCTCTCCAATCATATACATACCGCTTTTCATTCCAAAACAAGATTGGTAATCAAGCCATCTGAATTTGAATTGATAAATGTCTTTTGTTCAAGACAATCTATATAATGTTATCTGTCATAATTTGCTCCGACATCGTTTTGTTTTTTTTAGTTCCTATGGACACTAATTTTACCTGAATGAAAAATATTTGCTTTGCTCAAGGAAAACTGTGTTAGAATCCAAAGTATTGTCACCTTACGTTATAACTGCAAGAGAGTTTCATCACACATGCAATGATCATCATAATTGTGTAAAGGATCAGCACTGGCTGTGATGAATCCTCATCTCTTGAAATCACTGCAATGAAAGGAATACCATCTACTAAATTAATTTTTATAGCCAAACAAGAAAATCTCATTCTTTGTAGAAATGAAGTAAATACCCATCGGTCCAGATTCAAAACTCCTAACAATGCCAGTCAGAATGAAACAAACACAATCGGTGATAAAGTGTTGGAGTGTCAATCAGAATGAAATAGTTCTTTCTCATGTGAAATTGACTTCTGCTTTATTCTAAGGAGAAACGACACGACATGATTTCATATATATATTTTTTTTTTCATTCAGACAATTGATACGGGATTTTTTGTGATTGTCGTTGGGATGCTCGAATGGAATCTACAAAGTATATCCTGCATTTCTGAACTCATATATTTGAAGCTCAATGCGAATAAATGAATTATTTTGTTAGAAGAAAACGTAGTCATTGATGTAAACGAGCTCATAAAACTTTATATGAAACATAATGATTCCAAGGAAACGAATCTTTGTTGAGAAGTATACAAATAATTACTTTCCTCTCATTATTTATTGAAATATCAATTCAATCCATACAGGGATCTCCACGGGTCTAACTTATTTTGAATCTTTCGAGAGAGTTTGAAGGTTCACATGAATGGAACAGTTGCTCAAATTAGGTATTATCTTATGACAGCGGAGAAAGTAATAAAAATCCTGTAATTATTAAAAGACAATTTGAATGCCTCCATCATTCTTTTAACACTTATGCAAACCATTTCACCCATTGATATTTCGGGCATATTCATTTTGTGGAAGCAAAACTCAATCGATTAACAGGTGGACTGAAAAATACAGATTGTTTTCATGATTATTATTGTTGTTCTGAAAACTTGGAAAATTAATAACCCTTACTTTGTGTACATTTTAATCACTATACCGTAAAGATGACTATTTTTTTCTTTATTTTGATCTCATTGATACTTTTTTCTTTCTCGGTACTAATACCGTACGATCAGGAATGCAGAAGAGGCATCCGTGAGAACAAGTGCGGTGTCAAAGAGACGGAAGATGACGATACTTTCTTCATTTTGCTACTCTCTAAAGGCCTTATCCGTTCCACACATCTGAATGTGCGCCGTTTTACCATCTTACAATTCTGACCAAATTAATTTTTGAAATGGCCGAAATTTCTGACGTGTACTAAGTTGTGTCGGTGATCTTGTAGTTAACTTTTATGGAAAAGAATGACTGTAAGTATATTATTACTACAAATAAGACAGCAGACTAAGAATTTTAATTGCGATTACATTGAAATGTTTGCATTTCTAACCGTTTCTTTTTCCATATTCATTCCATTGTTTTCATTAGAGAATATTGCAGTACCGTATAGTACCGTAAACTGTTTTGAGCTGGCAGTGGCTGTCAAGGAAGAACGACGGCAGCAGGACCGTGGTTTACAATTATAAAAATAACTTTAGAACATGAGTGAATATAAATTCAAATGAAAAAGGAACGAATACTAGAGTGGACATACGTGTAAGAACTTACGGATTAGTACTTCTATTTATAAAAGAATACTGTCACTTAGGTGCGTCAGAATGTCCTCGTTCTTTAGGCCATTCAACGAGGTTCTCAGAATGCATGAATGAATAAGCAACAGTTTTCTGTTCTACGTTCGTGGTGTATGAAAGTATAGTGGAACCACGTAATTTCAGCCTACATAAATTATAAAACTGACGCTCAAAAAATAGAGGGAAATTCATTTTCATATCTCATAAAGTGAGGAATCTGGATAATAAAGTCTTCAATAGAGGAGATAGTCCATAACCATGTGTCTTGTTCAAGACGATAACAACAACGATGTGGAGAAAGCAAAAATTTCTACACGGGAAACCTCTATTTTAGATGGCAATAGCTGTCTCTCGGAATGGTTTCTCGCTTATCTTGACCCCATCATGAAGCTCGGTGCGAAAAAGGTTTTACAAAAAGAAGATATTGGACCCGTATGTGAAAGAATCTCTGCCAAAGAGAGCTATTCACATGTGTATGCAGCATGGAGAGAAGAAAAAGAAAAAGTGATTAGTGCAAATAAACTAGCGAAAGAGAAAGCGGAAACAAGCGGCAACCCGAAAAAGTACAAGAAAAAGTCTCCTAATCTTGCGTGGGCCATTCTCAAAACATATGGTTATGCAGAATTTAATCTTGCAGTCCTATACTACGTCTTGTCAGCTTTTTTACAGTTCGTTCCGGTTTTGATTCTCAACGATTTGGTAACATACTTGGAAGATGTTGAGCTGGGAAAAGAAGGCAGTCTTTTCCTTAATATGAATGCATGGATTGAAGTGATTGTTCTTGGTTTAGCTCCCATTCTTGTAACTATGCTTCAAACAAAACATTCAGTGACTCTCACGAAACTTGGAATATACGCAAAAACGAGTTGTGCAGCATTACTTTACGAAAAGTCACTCTCCATTAGTGCCACCGGCAGGTCTAGAACAAGTACCGGACAGGTTGTTAATATGATGTCAAACGATACAGCACAACTTCAAAGATTTCTACAGTTCCTTGGGTTCGTTATTGTCGCACCTATGCAAATTATTATCAGCCTTGTCCTCATCTACATGCAGGTTGGACATTCAATGTGGGTAGGAGTCTTATATATGGTCTTACTAGCACCTGTGAATGTGAAAATGTTTGCAACTCTAGGACAAATGAGACGTGAGGTTTTGAAACACAGTGATAGTAGAGTGAAAATGATGAATGAAATTTTGAACGGAATCAGAGTAATTAAGTTTTATGCCTGGGAGAGACCTTTCCGTAAAGAAGTAGCTGCAGTTAGAAAGAAAGAACTGAAAGCATTGACTAAACTCACATATGTGAGCAGTATAGGTTTCAGTGTAATTCTAATGAGTGCTCCAGTGATCCAACCCATCCTTGTTTTCCTGACCTATGTCAATGTCCAGAATGAAGAAATCACTGCCGCTAAAGCCTTCACGACCATTGCATTGTTCAA
>Ga0209092_10003910_pt1 | contig 12678 bp, 12 predicted proteins | sample FraStrMetagenome_FD_187446 | JGI IMG/M metagenome (GOLD analysis project Ga0209092, IMG submission 187446) | Marine eukaryotic phytoplankton communities from Arctic Ocean - Fram Strait ARC3M Metagenome (SPAdes) (version 2) | ecosystem: Environmental > Aquatic > Marine > Oceanic | place: Fram... | reverse complement strand
ATTTTCAATTAAAATAAGTCACAATTTAATCTTCAATTTAGAATTAGATTGTTTTCCCGCCTTGTAGTCTCTTCGCTGAGCTTACTCCGCACACCGTTCTTTGATCAGTCTTTCACTGATCTCATCACCTTGGCAGATGTAACAGAATCGTTGTCATCAAATTTGGGCCCTCCGATTTGAAGACTTAACTTATTCAACTCTGCAATGGAACTTATCGTATCAAGATTATATTCTGGGACGTCTTTGTTCTGTTCTTCATTTTGATCAGCATTGTACTGATTTAAAATGCTTGAAAAGCGGGGTTGGACAATGGCTTCGTTTGTCCTAGCACTTGGAACAAAAGTGTTCTTGATAACATTTCGGTTTGGTACAAATGTAAATGCGTTCACTGAAGAGGTCAGAAAAACTAACTTTAGCAAATCTTGGGAAACTTTAGGCATTTTTTGGCTCTGATGTAATAAATATAAAAGGAAAGTCTTTGACCGAAGAAAAATGAGCTTTTGCTATTGCGCAAACAAAATCCTTTTGAATACTGATTGTTTTATGTCAACCACTAACATTACATTACCACAGAAACTTTTCTGTATAACATGCGCCTTTCGAACAAAGAACGCATGTTCGACGAGTCTAGGATTAATGTATTTATTCTTCCTGTGAATTGTTAGACTAGATTCAGTGAACACTGATTTGAGTCCGATTCAATGATCAGCAGCCATGATATAAAAACAGGCAAATACGGGAGAAAGTCTTCTGATAGAATCCTAATATTGAACAAGATAGTATATTTGTTCAAGCCATTTTGATTCCCAATAGTTATGGAGAACAATACACCTAATCTCAGGCACTTTTTCTTTGTTAGTGGTCAATTTGGTTCCTTCTGAGAAAAATGCAGCAGAGTTCAGTTTCTACTAATTCTAGCTTTCCGCCATGATGCACTAAATTTTCTTGTGGGGCATTTATTGAATCTAGTCTCTAATTTATAAGCCTGCGTTAAGCATGGTTACAATATGTTTTCAAAAATAGGAATAGCAAATCTTCAGCGTACATCCTTGTAAAATACCTATATAAGGTGTTGAAGATTTGCACACGCAAAGCATTTTCCCAAAGTAGGTATTCTGTTTTTGACACGATGGGTTCGCATTTGCCCACTTTTTTCATAGTGCACTATTATGACGTGTGATGACAACGGAGACTGTCATTACCAAAAAGAATAGTAATGATATTCACTCATTGAAACGACAGTTTCAAGTGAATGTTTTGTTTATCCTTCTCCCAATTGACACGATTCGTCAATTTCAAAGAAATAGGCAGAACTCCGTAGTTCCAGCGTCAATCATTCATGCAAATATTTTTTTTTAATCGAACATAGGCACGGATATTTTTCTAATGCTCTAAGAAGTTTTTCATTTCTGCTCTTTCATTCAATCTTCCACGAGGTTTCATAATAATAAATAATAATAACAATAATAATATCCGATTCAATTTAATACTATAGGTACGTGAGATATTCTGTGACTCTTTTTTTTTGCTATGATGCAATCGTGCTATATTTTGATTATTACTTCAATTAGATTATTTAGATTCATCAAACTCTAAGTGACAGCTGAGGAACTAATGACAGATAAAAATCAGCGATATTGCGGTTTCTTTGAAGTAGATATAAATCGAGAAAATTGATTAAGTAAGAAATGAACGTTATGTTTCCTGAGCATTTTCATTATAGAATCCCATAATTCTACATACGCTTCTTGTTTATACTGCCGCAAAAAGTACGATATTAATAGCACTTTTCAAAACAAAATTCTGAAATCTTTGGGTAATCATCATCAAAATGAAGTTTGCGTTCTATTTCGTCGCACTCATGGGTGCTCTCTCACCAGCCACCGCTAAACTCCCTCAATTTAGGAATCATCGAGGTATGTTGGGTAAATTTGCCACGATATGTTTCATTACTTACTCAAATGTTTCACAAGCATCTAACTCTCTTTGATGTTTCATGGTTGCATTTACAGAGCTTTCACCTGAAGATATTGGATTATACCACACAGAGGCATTCGAGCGATTGGCTGAGCAGTATGCTGCGCAAAGACCCAAAGATCGCAAATCTGCTATGCAAGATATGACAGATATTGTAAGTTCTTACTGCTCTCATGACGAATGTAGGGATATTACAGAGAAACTCGCCAAAGAGGATTTTTCCATAGCCGTGCAAAACGCTCATGAAGACTTTCCTCAACATATCGATGCTTCTATTCGAGATCATTTAGAATCGCTTCGTTTAACCATTCTTTCTATCGAGGATAAAAAGGCGGATGAAGTCATTGCTTCTTTGGAATTGATCCAAAAGAAATTGCGAGAAGAAGAAAGTATTCACGAGGATGACAAGTACCTAGGTCTAGCAGCCGGTTCCGTAGCAATTGAAAGTACCAAATTATGGACAGAAGTTTTGAACAATCCTTCACATCCATTGCATGCTATCCGGAATGAGGGTAGAGGTCTACAAGATGTGGATGTAAACATTGACATTAGTTCCAATACAGCCCTGATCATTTTGGCTGATACAGTTGGCATTATTTTCTTTCTTGGGATTCCAGTTGGTGCTATTCTGGCTTCTCTGTACGCGTTTGATCTTCTTAACAGAACTCCAGCTCCTACTCCAGCTCCTACTCCAGCACCAGGTGATCGTAAGTAATTATAAATATATGGGCGGATTTTGCCAGTTACACTATGAGTGAGGTAGGTCCGAACCTTACCAATGAATAACGTAAATATGTCGATGCTTGTGGTAGCAAATAATATATATAATAAACAATGTTTCTTCTTTTAATCGTATTTTCAATTTTCATACTTTGAACTATTCATGATACGAAGTTATTGTTCCATATTATATGTATATTGGTTTACTTTTTATGGCAATTAGTTGTATCTTTGAAATATCATACTTTTTTTCACAAGCATAATTCGTCAAATGATTCAGCATGAGACTCTAAAAGAAGAGGATAAGGGAAAAAATTCTAAATAATAGCCTTTTCCTGTCAAGCACAAATTCTGACAAATCTCATTCCATTAAACACTTAGTAAGATGCAAATCAGCTATTTTGATTTGTGACAGCAGTAGAAACTCCTCTAAAATATTCTCGAATTCATTAACGCTGGAAATCAAATTTTCTGCTCCCAAAAGGTTTCATTCGTGTTAAAATCATTTATACTTAGACAAATCAAATATCAAGTCTTTCTTACGGGAATTAAATGCTGAACATTGAAATATTTTTCGTCATAAATACTTAGGAAAAACTTGAAACAAACCCCTAAGAACTTTCGTCTTTAAAATCTAAGATAGCTTCTACACTTAAACCACAAAAATGAATCGGATTCGGCATTTTGGCTTTTTAAAATGATGTATAAATTCTTCTTCTTTCATTCACGGCTTTGTTTTGTGCATATAATGTCCAAGTCCCAGGAAAGTGATTCATTTATTAGAGATTTATCCCAATAGAATTCATTCACAGCAACAGCGACATTCTTTGAAAAAAGACTAGAGAAAAAGTTGTTCAAGTCATCAAATTCAGTGTCTAATACCTCCATGACAACTCTTCTTCGCCGTTTGACCCTTTTCGTGTCTATCTTCTCTGCAAGTGCAGATCTTGCCAAATTTTCTGATCCTACATGTAAGAGCTAACATTGAATGAATTCCAGCTCTAAGATCGATTTCTCACAATTATTATCGTTACCAACTTGTCTTTTTAGCCCTTCAAGATCCAGAACTTATTGGAAAATATCACACCGAGGCATTCGAGAAATTATCTCAAAAGTATGCTTCGAAGTCTCCTACTTCAATGAAAAATGTCGAATGGGACATGTTTCAAATAGTGTCCAATTTTTGTGATAATTATGATTGTATCCGACAGGCTTATCAAGGAGCCTTGGAAGAAATTCCATTCGATGTTAAACGGGTACATGATATTATGCCTGACAACAGTAACGAGATGAACGAATTCATGCAATCCTTTGAAAAAATTATTTATTCCGTGGACGAATTCAATGTAGATGAGAAATTAAAGGAGATGGAAGCTATTCAAGCCAAATTAAGAGAAGATGAAATTTTATCACCTAAAGAAAAATATGTCGGATTGGCAGCTGGATCTGTTGCAATGGAAAGTACAAAACTCTGGACATCCGTTTATCGCAACCCAAGCCATCCACTGACAAATATCCGTACAGTTTCTAAATCAAAGCGTTTATTTCAGCATCGAAGTTTGCAAGGAGTTTCTGTTGAATTTGTAGGATTGGATTTTGATTTGAATTTTACAATCTTTGCCGACTTTGCCTCTCTGATTGCTTTTCTTGGAATACCGTTCCCCGCCATTTTTGCCTCTCTATGGGCATATTCTATATCGAATAATAAGCAAGATAATTCTCCATCGACTCAGCCCTCAATATCACAAATGCCATCGACGAAACCCTCATTAAAACCAAGTTTACAGCCTTCTATTTCTAATATGCCCACAGGTAAACCGTCAGCCATTCCCTCACGTTTACCGTCCCTGTCTCCATCTTTAGGCCCCAGTAGTGCTCCTAGCATTTCGCATGCTCCTACCTTGTTTTCTTCAAGAAATCCATCCACAATTCCGTCACTTAATCCATCTCTTGGACCTACTCGATAATGGGTAAATAGTTGTTTGTAATTCCGAGAGTGATGAGAGTAAAATTAAGCTAAATAATTTTAATTCTTGAGTCTGGCAAAAAAGATTGCAATAGGCGTGATTGCTTGAATTTATTTTGTGGAGATATTGACCTTGTCCTTTCATGATAAATCTTATTGAAAGCATGACGAGCACGAAACGATTGGAGAGAAATTTGATAACTAGAATACATTTTTACTTGATATGATGCTCCTTAAATTCTCAACTTCGTCTGTACCGTGCACGAGCAACCTTTCTTTCAAATCTAATGAAGATATTATTGACCAGAACATATTCAAAGTTGCTATGAAATGCATTGTAAGTCATGTCTGTTGATGTGTAAATATATACAAAATATTCTTAGAAATACAATTTATTAACCACCCATTTTTGCATTGGTTATGATGAAATGTAGAGAAATCTACAACAAAAAAGCATCACTTTTTCTCAATATATACATGACGTGTACATTAAGTTTTCCTTCAACTGAGTAAGGATAATCGCCTTCTTGAAGTACACCAATATAAAAAGTTCTCATATTTTGCTTCATTAAAACTAAGATTTGTTAAAACTGATATTGCCTCAGAAGACAAGGGTCAATAAATCCGACTTGCGATGATTACAAAAAGAGTGTGTGCAAGAGAAAATTAAAATTTGACAATATGAATCGTTTGGATTATTTGTCAACTGTCAGAAAAGAGGATGCTTTTACTTCTCCAATGATACGATTCATCGTCGTAGCGAACTATCGACCCTGATTTCTCAACAATGACGGAGTTTTGGGCTTCAAAGTCACAATAAATTTTCGTTTCTTTCTACTTCCTTGATTTAAGAGAACTTCTGTTTCAGTGACCTAGTTTTGGGCTTTTCCTTGTTATTTAAAAGTTCTAAGGTAGGAGCGCTTGCACTAGGATAATTTTGCAATTTTTCGAAAGCCATATGTACTAATTCCTCCTTAGAATGAAAGTATACTTTCCCGATGCCACTAAATTACAGGTGTTGATTTGTAGAACGAAGACAATGGAGTTCTTTAATAACTCCATAACGAACATCAACTTTATCAAAAACTATGGCTTCCGAGAAACCTCCCATACCCACATAAAGATTACGGGAGACTACTAGTTCAGTATGAGGCAAGTTAACAAGCACATACGTGGCCACAACTTCATTCACACATGAGCTGATGATATCGTTACGTTTTCCCACTGATTCCCAAGGGAAACCTTGATTTTTTTGCCGATTTCCTATCAACGTTGATGTCATAATTTTTTGTCATACTGGTAAATATACAATAAAATATGAGAATTGAGATTGATAAATGCAGCCTTTGGTGTAAACATTCTTTACTCTAAGCATCACATTACACTTATTATTGGAATATGAGGGAATAAGGGTTCAAACAAAATAGAAGCATCACTATTTGAAGAATTCCGATGAATGTTATGATATGCCGAAGTAATACATAGCTTAAATAAACGCAGAAGAAGCAAGGAAAGCGTTGCGATGATCCTTCGTTCTTGTTTTTATTTGCCTTTTAGTTTCACCTTATGACCATCTAAATAGCGTCTCTTTTAGTAGTTTTAATATTTCATACAGTTGTTTTTGAAAGAAATGATCCAATGGTTGAATCGGAGCAAACCCGAACGGTTACTTTATTGCATATATTATTACCAAAACATCTGTAGGATTGATAAGGCATATCCTCGATGTCATCCTTGCTGTATGATGGTCAAAGTAGATTCAATCCATTGGTGAAACTATTTCATTGAAAACATGGTGTCAAAAGATACGAATTCAAATAATAAATATCCTCATTGGATATTTGAAGTCAAAGTCAACGTAGAATGTAGTATCTATGATACCGCGTATCCTTTTGTGGATATGAGCAAGTTGACATGCCTCAAATACATCAATGATATTTATAAAAAACGTACTTCCATAAGTATATTGGAGTGTCACATTTTTAAAAATGGTGATTTGGACGCAATCCCTACTCATGATGATGGCAATGGCATTGCCAATGTCAAACGCATTCATTTCATCTTTCCCTTCACACTCTCCATCATTTTGTTCGAGTTATAGGAAATCCACCAAAACTGCAAACATCCAGATGAACTTAATGAAAGATTCCAACTTCCATGAGAATTATAAAGACATAGTATTCATAATGATGGCCAGTGCATTTTTCATGGGTGGTAGCCTTGTCACTCCAAATTCAGTCATGGCAGCAGAGACGATCCAACTGCAAGAAGATCAATATGTATCCCAAACCATTGTGACCCTTGATGATCACCAAATGAATGTGATCTCCACACGTGGATCCGAGGCACTCACAAACATTCTATTGAGTGATGAGGAACCCACATCCAATAGTGAAGCTATCACAGAAGTCGAAACCATTGTGGAGGAAAAAAGCCAAGAAGAGATTGACAAAGAAAACACCCGACAACAAGCCCTCGATGCCATCCTTGCCGCTACCACAGCACGTAAATCCAATAACGATGGAGCCATCGTCACCAACCTAGAAGCTGATTTAAAATCCCTCAATCTCGAAATTGATCAACAAACCCAATCCTCTTCTTCCGGAACGAATGATAATCTCATTGCCCTCAAGAAACTCACCGATCAAAAGGTCAAACTTGAAAAACAAATAGCCTCGGAACGGAATTTACAAGAAATTCGAAATCAACGATTGATCGACGAAGCTCCACGTCGTCAACGTCAAAAAGAAATGGAAATTGCCAAACAGGCAAATTTGGACCGGTTGGACAAATTACAACAAACACAAGATCGTGAATTCCGTGAGAAACAGGCTCGTAAAAAGGAGGAACTTCAAAAATTAATTCAACAGCAACAACAGAATTTTAAGTTGTAAAACGAATGGGATAAATAACAGAGGATTGGAACGAATATGGAGGAAACGTGTCATACAACATAAAATAACGAAGCCAATAACTAACTACAAATGAAATATCATGGACCTATATTTGGATGTTATATGATATATAGGATGTAACACTTCTTTCACTTTCGTTTCATTTTGTCTCCTTGATACGTATTTTCCTATGTATGTAGGTATGCAATACTCTCCATAAATGATGTCATGAAATCCACTTTGTCTTGCATAGGCATTAATGAATTAATTAATTGGAATACGCAAAGATATCCGAGAGAGCATACATATCTGTGCCTATAGTGATTATAAATCTCTGCCCAACGAGAAGGAATGAATCACAATAACACCAACAACAACACATCCATGAGAACATCATGAATCATACATCCAAAGAACACAATGTCGGAATTCAACGATGTTGGAATCAAATCTACCTCTTGCGATATTCTCGCAGCCATCGATTACGAGTATGGATAGGAATCGTCGTAAGTCTCGGAATGTGGGTCGTCTACATCATCATCCGTGCCAGTCGTTCCCATCCGGAACTAGCATTCCAATCCCATCCACCACCTTCCATTCAATATCTACCTGACAATCCAAACATCGATCAAGCGTCGACGATTGCCATAGTCTTACCTATCCATCAACAAAAATTTAAATTCCTATATTCGTTTTATAAGGATTTAGTCGAATGTCCTGCGGCATCTCAAAATATCCATTATTATCTCCTATTTTCCAATCTCCAAGAACAAGATTCGTTTTGGAACAATCTTCCCCATGCTCCTCCTCCTCCTCCTCCCAATGATGATGATGTGGACTCTCTCTCTTCCAAATTTACAAATCTCATCGTTCCGGAATGGACATTGCAAAATTATGCTCAGGGGGACAAAGCTCAAGGATCAACCATCCCCATTGCCAAAAAATGGTGGGGGATGGCCTATTTGTTAGATCATTATCCTCAGCATCCATTTGATTTTATCATCGCCATGGATGCAGAAACCAAAATCACAAATTGTCAATCGTTTGAAACTCAAAGTATCGTTCAAGGGTTAATTCAAAAATATCAAACGAAACAATGGATTGCTGGACCTATGCAGTTGCGCAATAAGATTCAATATTTAAGTGCGGAATTGGCCACTATCGATTCCATGAGATTGTTCAAATTATATGAAATGACCCATGAATGGAAGATCTATTCCTGGTGGACGGATATACCATGGTATGAACGACAAAGTGTCCAAGAAATGGTGGATTCCTGGGGGACACGTATCCCCGATCGATCATCGGAGGAATTAGATCAATGGAAACACGATAACCCCACCCAGTATTATCAACGGATCGTACAGGAATTTAATCCTGCCCATAGTTGGTATCTCTTTGAACATATCGTTTATCAAAGTTATATGGTGGCCTTTCATGATTTTGAATATATATTGAAAACTCCTCCTCACGAACAGCATCATTGTGCTGGTGCTATCTTGGAATGTGATTATGCCAATGATAGTGACGTCAAACCGGATTGGTCTCCTCTGTGGGTCCCAGCTACCATGGCGGACTATATCCCACCCACAGAGGAGGATTGGAAACCATTTTATCTCTTTCATACTGATCGATTCGTCGATCCACCCTCTGACTAATCATAACTCCATTGATTATTATTTTTTTCGAAGCTAAACTATATTGTTACTTTATAATTTATAACTTAGAACGTACTGACGCTGGTACTTGGTCCCGACTCTGTTTCTCCACCTTCCGACTAAACTCTTGCACCATCTCCCTCTCCATCATAGGAGGTTTGTACAACCATTGTCCTCCATCCACCACCAACACATCTCCCGTCACATATCCACCACCCTTCCCACACAAGAACACCGCCGCCATTCCAATCTCCCAGGCCTCTCCCATACGTTGCAAAGGTATCCCCTCCCCTACCACATCTTGCAAGTCCTCGGTGGTAAGTCCTGGAGCTAATTTGGTCGTTCCGGGTGTGTCCGCGATAGGACCGGGGGCGATTCCACAAACACGAATGTTGTCTTGTCCCCATTCCAAGGCGAGAGATCGTGTGAGAGAATCATTGGCAGCTTTGGCGGCAGACGCGTGGGATTGGAACCAGGTGGCTCCATATTGAAGAGTGGCGGAGATATTCAAAATGGTAGTCGTCGTAGAAGATGTTTTGGGTCGTACCATGTAGGGATGGGCAAAATGACACATTTGAAAGGTCCCCACGGTATCAATCTCCATCACCGTTCGAAATCCTTTCGGAGATAATCCTTCCGCCGTCGCTAAAAAATTCCCTGCTGCACCATTGACTAATATATCCAAAGTCTTAGATCCACCCTGTGCAACAGCATATTCCACAGCGGATTGACATTGTTGAGGATCACGAACATCCATGACAAAATACGAACATCGTCCACGTCCCAATTGATTTAAACTAGAACAAGCTTTTTGCAAAAAGGAGGAACGTCGACCACAAATGGTGATGGACGAACATCCATGGAGTAACAGTTGTTTACTGATTTCAAAACAGATTCCACTTCCTCCTCCTGTGATGAGGGCTGTTTTGGGGGATAAACAGTTGGATTGAAAGGGAGATGATGGGTGGGACATGATGATGGTGGTTTCTGATTTTTTTTTAATTTGGAATATAAGTATTTGTTTTGGAAGTGTGCTTGTCTTCCGTCATATTGTACGTCGCATGGTAACTTACGTTACGGTAGGTTTCTTTCGATTCCGCACGGGAATGGGGAAGGATTTCCGCCAACGTACTTTTTACGAATGAAGGAATATACAGAAACATTCGATTGCAGTAGGGCACGGTTTCCGCCCGAAAAATGAACAGGTTCGAAGAAGGGCCCATACCGATCTCCAAAAGGATACTGACTGATCAGAGAATCGATTAATAATTAATATGAATCCTGTCAACGTATTTAGGTCTATTATTAGACTCTATCTGATCTTTGCAATAATAATTTCTGACTTCGTTTTTATTTAACAAAAGAAACTGTATACGAACCAACGAAATAAATAGTTCGCATGTTTTGTAATTTCTGTTGAGGTTTTTGTTTATATCTTGGTTTGCAAAAAATCATAATATATTGCTTTCAAAAGCTTTTTATTTTACTTCTAAACATAAAATTTCACATCATGAACGATCCAAAGTATACTAGCAATCCTATCAGGCGTCGTGTGGATATCTCAAACATAGAAAAACAGAAAATTGACGATAATTATTCTTCTAAAGCAAAACAATTTGGAAGTGTGGGATTCGTCCGCAAACTTTTGATATTGGGCTTTTGTTTTGCTTTGTACATGTTGACGCATATAAAAACTACGCATCCACCAATAGAAAACAAACATTCATCTACTTCTATACCTTTGCCAAGTTCCAATTTTAAAGATGTCACAAGTGCCCAAACGGTGCCGTATCCAAGAAAGATGTCTGAGACGGAGAACGATATTTATTTCATACATATTCCGAAAACAGGAGGGACGTCAGTTGATAGCCTCATGAATGAGATAGTGGTAATAGGAGATAGAAAAAAAAAGAATAAACGAAAGAAGAAATACAGAGGAGGTGAACACTATGATTGGTCATGGGTTTTAGAAAGGGGAAATCCAGATATAAACGCCGATGTGATATCATTTTTACGCGATCCAGTAGCGAGAGCATCGTCACATTTTCACTTCAGCAAAAATCTGCCTTGGGCCAAGAAAGGCTCACATTCTTTTGTGCATCAATCTTTTGAGGAATATTTAGAGAATCCCTCGTTTATGGACCCCTTAATAGATGGTCTAGGCGGTGTAGAATTCTTGGCTGGAACGGCCTCTCCAAGCTCAACTTGGATAAAAAGTAATACAAGAAATGAAAAAGAACGATCATATTTGAGACGGAATATGACTGCAAACGCTTTGCAGGCTGCTCACAATTTAGATCGCACTGTCTATTTTGGCCTGTTAGAAGATATCCCTAGGAGTATGAAATTATTGCAAATATCTTTAGATTTGGATCAACCTCCCAAATTCCCCAAGAAAAATAATAATAAGCAAAACAAAAAGAAACAGAAGGAAGAAATATCTCCTGAAGTTATTTCCAAAATTGAGCCATATATGCCTGGAGATATTTGGCTATATAAGTATGCAAAGTTATTGTTTGAGGCAAGGTATAATTACGCTACAGGAAAATCAAAGGATTATATTCACCCTGAACTTCCACCTATACCACCAGAGGGGTTGCGGGCTGAAAAGTAACGAATTTGTGGGGAAACAAACGAGGTGATAGTCGAAACTGTATCAAAACAAGTCAAGTAATTGCAAGAGATCTTATCCTTCTGTTGCCTTTGCTGCTCTTCAAGTTCAAAAACATATTTCATAAATGAGAAAATAAGGTTCTCAGAGAATGAGACACACATTGCAATATTAGCATTCTCTTCGGTGGATTCCACAATTTACTCTATAGTATGAGAATTCTTCGCAGAAAAATGTGAAATAGTAGTAATTAAAATACCCGAATATTAAGATGTATTGGAATTATTTTGGTTATCAAAACTGCTACTTATAGGAATGAATTATTTTATGGACCATAACTGCTCAGGTGTAAAGTCTTTCCCTGAAGTAGGTTGATTATCTTGTAAATAATTATTTGGTGAAAATTGTTTCTTTCTTATACCAGAGAAACATTTTCTTGTTGGTTGAGCCACATCCGTGCCCTACGTCATTGTAGTAGGATATTATTGTAAGTGTCGTAAAGCACTGCGGACTGCGACGGATCCTATTTTCATGCTCCCCATGCGAAGGACATTTGTCATTGAAACTCCACGGGGTAAAGGGCTAAGTCTCGGGCACCCAAAAATAGTCGGCGTCAGGGGGAGCGTCCCCTTTGGTATGGCTGCAAGTAGGGTATCAAGAGATATTGCAAAGGATTTCCGAAATGTATGGCAATGTCCGTAGGATGTTCGCCAACGCACTTTTGTCTCCTGCGGAACGAACAATCCCAAAACAAATCCGATTCCCGTGGTCGATCATGACACTTTCATTTCAGTTGACACAAGTGGAATTTCCAACAAGTCTCATTCGTCATCTTCCACAATAGCATCAACA